>Ga0308159_1001860_pt1 | contig 27339 bp, 28 predicted proteins | sample PhyCR1_FD_201040 | JGI IMG/M metagenome (GOLD analysis project Ga0308159, IMG submission 201040) | Phyllosphere microbial communities from UC Gill Tract Community Farm, Albany, California, United States - DLSLC.R1 | ecosystem: Host-associated > Plants > Phyllosphere > Unclassified | place: USA...
GGTTCGAGCGTTTCAAGGCCAACAAGCGTGGCTGGTGGTCGCTGTGGCTGTTCCTGATCCTGTTCGGGCTGAGCCTGGGCGCCGAGCTGATCGCCAACGACAAACCGCTGGCCGTGCACTACGACGGCGACTGGTACTTCCCCGCGCTCAAGCGCTACCCGGAGACCACCTTTGGCGGCGAGTTCCCGCTGGAGGCCAACTACAAGAGCCCGTATATCCAGGAGTTGCTCAAGGCCAAAGACGCCTGGACGCTGTGGGCGCCGATCCCGTTCAGCTACCAGAGCATCAACTACGACCTCAAGGTGCCGGCCCCCGCGCCGCCGTCAGGCGTCAACCTGCTGGGCACCGATGACCAGGGCCGCGACGTGCTCGCGCGGGTGATCTACGGCTTCCGGGTGTCGGTGCTGTTTGCCCTGACCCTGACCGTACTCAGCTCGATCATCGGCGTAATCGCCGGCGCCTTGCAGGGCTTCTATGGCGGCTGGGTCGACCTCGCCGGCCAGCGCTTCCTGGAGATCTGGTCCGGGCTGCCGGTGCTGTACCTGCTGATCATCCTCGCCAGCTTCGTGCAGCCGAACTTCTGGTGGCTGCTGGGAATCATGCTGCTGTTCTCGTGGATGAGCCTGGTGGACGTGGTGCGCGCCGAGTTCCTGCGCGGGCGCAACCTCGAATACGTGCGCGCAGCGCGAGCGCTGGGCATGCAGAACGGCGCGATCATGTTCCGCCACATCCTGCCCAATGCCATGGTCTCGACCATGACCTTCATGCCGTTCATTCTCACCGGCGCCATCGGCACCCTCACCGCCCTGGACTTCCTCGGCTTCGGCCTGCCCGCCGGCTCACCGTCGCTGGGTGAACTGGTGGCCCAGGGCAAATCCAACCTGCAAGCGCCGTGGCTGGGCATGAGTGCCTTCGCCGTGCTGGCGATCATGTTGAGTTTGCTGGTGTTTATCGGCGAGTCCGCTCGCGATGCCTTCGACCCGAGGAAATGAGATGAATCAGGACAATCTGATCGAAATCCGCGACCTCAGCGTCGAGTTCGTCACCGGCGAACACCACCACCGCGTGGTCAACAACATCAGCTTCGATATCAAGCGCGGTGAAACCATTGCACTGGTCGGCGAAAGCGGCTCGGGCAAATCGGTGACGGCCCACTCGATCCTGCGCCTGCTGCCCTACCCGCTGGCGCGGCACCCGAGCGGCACCATCGAATATGCCGGGCAAGACCTGCTGACCCTCAAGGAAAAAACCCTGCGGCACATTCGCGGCAACCGCATTGCGATGATCTTCCAGGAGCCGATGACCTCGTTGAACCCGCTGCATTCGATCGAAAAACAGATCAACGAAGTGCTCGGCCTGCACAAGGGGCTCACCGGCAAGGTCGCCACCCAACGGACCCTGGAGCTGCTCGACCTGGTGGGCATCCCCGAACCGCACAAGCGGCTCAAGGCCCTGCCCCATGAGCTGTCCGGCGGCCAGCGCCAGCGGGTGATGATCGCCATGGCCCTGGCCAACGAGCCGGAGTTGCTGATTGCGGATGAGCCGACCACCGCCCTCGACGTGACCGTGCAGCTGAAAATCCTCGAGTTGCTCAAGGAGCTGCAGGCGCGCCTGGGCATGGCCTTGCTGCTGATCAGCCATGACCTCAACCTGGTGCGGCGTATTGCCCACCGGGTGTGCGTGATGCAGCAGGGTTGCATCGTGGAGCAGGCCGACTGCGAGACGCTGTTCCAGTCGCCCCAACACCCGTACACCCAGGAGCTGCTGGCGGCGGAGCCCAGCGGTGGGCCGGCCACCAATGCGGTGGGGCCGCCGTTGCTGGAAGTCGATGACTTGAAGGTGTGGTTCCCGATCAAGAAGGGCTTTTTGCGCAACACCGTCGACTACGTCAAGGCGGTGGACGGCATCAATTTCAGCCTGCCCCAGGGACAGACCCTGGGCATCGTCGGCGAAAGCGGCTCGGGCAAATCCACCCTGGGCCTGGCGATTCTGCGTTTGATCGCCAGCAAGGGCGGGATTCGCTTCGAAGGCCAGCAACTGGACACGCTGACTCAACAACAGGTGCGGCCACTGCGCCGGGAAATGCAGGTAGTGTTCCAGGACCCGTTCGGCAGCCTGAGCCCGCGCATGTGCGTCAGCGAGATCGTTGGCGAGGGCCTGCGCATCCACAAGATGGGCACTCCGGCGGAGCAGGAAGCGGCGATTATCGCCGCGCTCAAGGAAGTCGGCCTGGACCCGCAATCGCGGCATCGGTACCCCCACGAGTTCTCCGGCGGCCAGCGCCAACGCATCGCCATCGCCCGCGCGCTGGTGCTCAAGCCACGCCTGATCCTGCTCGACGAACCGACCTCGGCGCTGGACCGCACGGTGCAACGCCAGGTGGTGGAACTGCTGCGCAGCCTGCAGGCCAAGTACAACCTGACCTACCTGTTTATCAGCCATGACCTGGCGGTGGTCAAAGCCTTGAGCCACCAGCTGATGGTGGTCAAGCACGGCCAGGTGGTGGAGCAAGGCGACGCCAAGGCGATTTTTGCCGACCCGCAGCATGCCTATACGCGGCAGTTGCTGGAGGCGGCGTTTCTGGTGCCCGCCAACCGGCAATAAACCTGCAGTGCGCGCCCAGATGATTCCGGGCGCGGCTACATAAGTACCGTCCTCACATCGCTTGCGCTGTTGATACTGCCTGACTTCATCTATCACCCAGTGAAGTCACCATGCAGCCACCCGAACCCTTTCCGACACCAACGTTTCGTCCCCTCCACACGCCGGAATTCACCAGCGCCGAAGACGCCGCCGCCTATGTCCACGCACTGATAGGCAAGCGGCGAGATAGAGAGTACGGCGGGTATCTCTTAAAGCGCGGTGACCGGTTTATTGCCACCGCTCCCTTGAGCGGTTCGACGTTCAGTTTCGATGCGCGCGAGGTCTACCCCAGAGACGCAAACGGCCACACGTTGCTGCCGAGCAACCTGATCCTTGTGGGTATCTATCATTCCCATCCCGACGTCCTTACCGACCCGCTGGACATCAACTCCTTTTCCACCCACGACATTTACTCAACCCTCCTGCTCAGCGAGCTCACGCCCGGGACGGCCTGCTACCTTTCGAACCCGGACGGTTCGCTGCTCAAGTTCACCCCGGCGAACAATGACCTCACTCGCGCCCTGCTGCTGGGCGTCACTCCCTACGAGGGGCCCATCAGGATTTCCCCACTGAGTCAGGCGTTGGGCGCCGGGACCATGAGCCGCCTGAGCTTTATCCAACAGGTCGCAGCGGCCGGGCGCCTGAACGTCGTCCGCGCCAGCACACTGTGGCGCCATTTGGGTGACATCTCGGCCCAATGGCAACCCACGCAAGAAGACTACGACCTGATCACCCCCGAGCGCCTGGGCCCGTCCTTCCTCACCTCGCAAGACGCGCTGAACTGGCTACAGCAACACCTGCCCCACTCAACCACCCATGCACTGAGCGCGGGGTTGCTGCTGACGCGCACCAATGACCAACTGGTGGTGCCCACCTACCCGTTGCCAGTCAATGACGTGGGCTTTTCCATCGAGAGTCTGCTGCCCCTTGATGACTCGGGTATCGTTGCGTTACCGGCGGACCACAGCATCAGCGCCTGCTACTTTGCACCACTGAGCAACCTGCCCGGCAGCAGTCTGCAGACGCTCAACGGGGAAAGCCGGTTTGTTTCACCCGAAATGATCTTCGCGCTGCTGTCAAAACTGCGCCTGCACCCCGGGCTGTCCGCGTATTTCTATACCCAGGAAGCGACGCTTTTCCACTACACGTCCCTGGATAGCCCGGAAGAAAACCACCTGTTGGAGGCCCTCACCCCGTTTGGCGGCAAGCGCTGCCAGGTGCATCGCGCCCTGGCCAGTGGCGACCTGAGTGCCGAGGCGTTCATTCGCCAGGTGGCCGCTGCGGGCGAGTTACACGTCGTGCATGCGCAAGGCTCATGGCCCAGCAGCGGCCAGGTCCCGGCGGATTGGTCACCCGCAACACCGGCCTTGAAGGGCGCCCGCCCCAGTGCCGGGCTCATGCGCCAAGTGTGTTCCAACCCCGATGACGCCGTGGCAGCCTTTACCCATGAACTTGAGGCCTACGATCAGGCCATCATTGGGGTTGTGCTGCAAAATCCGCAAACCGGTAACTGCGTCACCTCTGCGCAACTGGCCGCAGGCACACTGAACTACCGCTACATAAACCTGTTTGCCCCAAAGGCCGCTCGCCGCCCGGTATTGCCGCAAGGCTATGTGCCGCGAGGGGTTTTCTTCCACCCCCAACCCCTCGGCGCTCACGCAAGCACCGCAGCGTACCCGAATGCCGGCACGTTCTTTCATCCTCAGGCGCTGCAATTTTTCTTCCAGCTCAGAAGCTATGGCCTGCCCATAAGCGACGCCTACTGGACGAGCACCGATGGCGCGTTGCTCAAGTACACCTCACGCAATTCGGTGGAAGAACTGGTGTTTCTCGGCGATTTGTTCCCTGACTCGGTCGGCGGTATCAGCTACGCAGAAAACCAGCTGACGACCGCAGGCTTAAGCCTGGACGAGTTCATCGCGACCTGGGCCGAAGCCGGCGAACTGACGGTACTGCGCACCGATCGGCATTGGCCGCAGCGTGGGGTGTACGTGGCCGCCGCGCCTGCTACGGAGCAACACAGCCATGGATGACCAGCCTTTTGTTGCCTACCTGCTGAAAAACATATCGACTTCCACCCTCGAGCTGATCCGGCGCGAAACCTTGCGCCTGAGCCAGCCAGGCGCGCCGGCCCCGAACGGGCAGTCGCTGGTCATGGCTGTCAGCGGTCAGGACCCGTGGGCGGCATTTCTCTCATGGCTGGCACCACCGGCGATCAACTGACCGATCGCGGGCAATTCTGTGCAATCATCCCCCCTGTCGCGCCCTGCGCTTTACCTTGTGAAAGGTGGATGATGTTTCTCAACCCGCACAGCACCGCCCCCAGTTTCTGGCGCGACGAGCGCTTGCCGTTCATCGAAGCGCGCACCATCGAAGACGGGCGCAAGGTCACCTACACCCGCCATGCCCACGAGCATTTTTCCATCGGCGCCGTCACCACCGGGCGCAGCTATTACCACTACGGCGCCGAGACCTTCCAGATCGGCGCCGGCACCGTGGTGTTGATGAACCCCGGCGACGTGCACGCCTGCAACCCTATCGACAACGAGCATTGGTCCTACCACATGCTCTACCTCGACACGCCGTGGCTGACCGACTTGCAGTACCAGCTGGGGTTCAGCACCGACCAGGGTTACCGCCCGTTCAACACGCCCCACACCCAGGACAAGCTGCTCTACAGCGGCTTGCTGGCGCTGTACCGGTTACTGGTGGATGAGCAGGCCGACCTGCTGCAGAAACAGAGCGCGCTGGTGAGCTATTTCAGTGACGTTCAGCAACGCCTGAACCCTTCTCCCACCCCGCCGCGTGAGGTCAACCACAAGCTGGAGCGCGCCGCCGACTACATCCGCGAACACTGCACCGAGGCCCTGAAGCTTGAGGACATTTGCCTCGCCGCCGTGCTGTCGCCGTCGTATCTGATCCGCGCGTTCAAGCAATATTGTGGTCTGACGCCCCATGCGTTTCTGGTCAACCAACGCATCCAGTTTGCCCGCCGCCAGTTGCGCAATGGCGAGCTGATCGCCGATGTGGCCCTGGCCGCCGGGTTTGCCGACCAGGCGCATTTCCAGCGTGCCTTCAAGCTGCATTTCGCCGCCACGCCCGGGCAATACCGCGACCGGCTCAAGCCATCAGCAAATAACCCACACTGGCCACCAGCAACGCGGCCATTGAACGGTTGAACAGCCGCACGCCCTGAGGGTTGCTCAAATAGCGACGCAAAAAGGTGCCGGCGTAGGCCCAGCACGCCACCGACAGGTAGCAGATCACCAGGTAGAGGCTCGCAAACAGCCATACCTGCGCGGCATCGCCATCGGCCACAAACAAGCCCATCCCAGCCACGCAGGCCAGCCAGGCCTTGGGGTTGAGCCACTGCATGATCGCGCCGTAGAGCATCGACGGCGCCGTGGCAGTGCCCTCGGCATCCAGGCGGCCGTCGTCAACGGCCAGTTTCCACGCCATGTACAGCAAAAAGGCGACCCCGCCCCACTGGATCAATTGGGTGAGGATCGGCAAGCGCAGCAACACTTCATGCAAACCCAGACCAATCAGCACCAGCAGCAAGGTGAAGCCGACGGCGGCGCCGAACACGTGTTTCTGGCTGGCGACAAAGCCGAAGCGCGCGCCTGAACTCAGGGCCACCACATTCACCGGTCCTGGGGTAATGGACGTGGCCAGGGCGAAGGCCGCCATGGAAATGATCAAGCTCATTGCAGTTCCTTTTTTATGATCCCGCGTGAAGAGGCCACAACGGTATAAGGCCCATCCAAAACGGTATTGAACAAAATCACCCTGGCCCCACAAATCTCGCCGGAGCCGGTGCTAGAGTTCACGGCCAACTGTTCGATTGATCACTGCAAAAAGGAATCGCCATGTCACGTCGCCTCTTGGCAGCTGCCTGCCTGATGCTGTCTTTTTCTGCGGCCCAGGCCGCCGAACGCTGGGAAACCCTGCCGCCGACACCCGCTCCGGTGGCCGCAGCAACAACCGGCTACGCCGCCGTCAACGGCGTCAAGCTCTACTACACCCGCACCGGCCACGGCTCGCCGGTGGTGCTGCTGCATGGCGGGTTGGCCAACTCCGACTATTGGGGTCACCAGGTCAAGGCGCTGGCGGCCAGGCACACGGTGATTACCCTCGACAGCCGTGGCCACGGGCGCAGCTCACGCAACGAAAAACCCTTCGGCTACGGCCTGATGGCCGATGACGTGGTAGCCGTGCTCGACAGCCTGAAAATCCCCCGCGCCGATATCGTCGGCTGGAGCGACGGCGCCATCATCGGCATCGACCTGGCGCTGCATCACCCTGACCGTATCGGCAAGGTGTTCGCCTTCGCCGCCAACACCCAGACCTCCGGCGTGAAGGACGGCGTGGAAAAAAACCCGACCTTCGCCGCCTATATCGAACGCGCCGGCAAGGAGTACGCCAAGCTGTCGCCAACGCCTAAAGAGTACGACGCGTTTGTGGAACAGATCAGCCATATGTGGGCCAGCCAACCGAACTGGACCGACGCCCAACTGGCAAGCATCAAGACGCCGATCCTGATTGCCGATGGCGATCATGACGAAGCGATCAAGCGCGAGCACACCGAATACATGGCGGCGACCATTCCCGGTGCCGGCCTGCTGATTCTGCCGAACACCAGCCACTTTGCCTTCCTGCAAGACCCGGCGCTGTTCAATGCGGCCGTATTGGGCTTCCTCGATAGCAAATAGACCCTGTACCCTGTCGGCGCGCCGCCGTGGCGCGCTTTCAGTTTCCAGCCAGGTCAGGATGCCAATGCCCAACCCGATTCCACGCCGGCGCGACGCCGTCGTTACCCGCGATACCATTTTGTTGTCCGCGCGCAAAGCGTTTGCCCAGTCGGGCTATGAGGCCGCCGGGTTGAGTGAGATCGCGGCGGATGCAGGGGTGACCTTGATGTTGATCCAACGCTACTTCAACTCCAAGGAACAGCTGTTCGACGAAGTGATCGCCAAGACCCTGGCCAAAACCGACCCACAGGTAGTGATCGACTTGCTCAAGCCGCTGCTCCATCAAGGGGTGGACGGCGCTCCCGCCGCTACTTGACGAACAATTCGCGGTCCCGCGCCTTCACATGGCCTTGGCGGTAGTAGGCGTCGAACCAAGGCTTCTCACCCGCCGCCGGCGGCTTGGTCAGGCGCAGGGTTTGCAGCGCGCCCGGCTTGCTGGCATTGACGCGAAAATGGAAATGGTCGAACAGGCGCAACGCCTCGATGGCATACACCACGGCAACCTTGCGGTCTTCGATGCGGATCAGGTGGTCGCCGTTGTTCTTCTCCCCGCCCCCGGCCAGGTTGGATGAGCCGGTGTACACCGTGGGGTTGGCGCCGTTGAAGTCGGTGACCACAAACTTGTTGTGCACCATGTTCCCGGCATTGCCCGACCATTCGGCCCTGAACGGCGCCGGGGCATTGCTGGCCAGGAACGCAAACGGCAACAACCCCACCGAACCGTCCGGCTTGCGCAGCGCCAGCTTGCCGGTGCGCTGGGCCACGCCGTAGGAAAACAGCGCGCGCTGCATCAACTCATCCAGCGCGGTGCGCACCTTGCCGTTGATCAGGTTGAGAAACACGATGGAATACAGCACCGAACTGGTGGCCTGTTCGATGCTGGTGGCGATGGGGTCCAGGGACAACGCGCTGTCGGCATGCGGCGCGAAGCACAGCGACACCCTGGAGCCGGGCTCGTCGCGCACCACCCACCATTGCTGCGACAGCGGATTTTTGCGAAACGCCGCAGGTGCCGTCCAGTAGGCGTCGAACACTTCGCCGAACTTGCCCGCCACGGTTTCATCATCAAACAGCAGCACGTTATTGGCCTGGATATAAAGGCCACGCAGGGCAAAGTTGGTGGAGCCGCCGAGCACTCGAATGGCCTTGCCTTCGCGGCGCACGATCAACACCTTGTTGTGCTGCTGGCTGGAGAAGTGCAGGCGCTTGACCTGCGCACCGGCGGCACTCAAACGCGCGGCGCTGAGGCTTTCGCAGCTGTCGGTGGCGCCCTGTTCGCCATGGTCGTCGATGATCGCGCGCAGGCGCGGGCCGAGCTGCTCCAGGCGGCGCAGGATGTCCGGCTCCTTGCTCTCGTAGATCAACGCGTCGAGGGTCAGCCCGGGGTCGCTGGCGACTTGTTCCAGCACCTGCAGAATCAATTGCCGCGCTTCGAACCCCAGCCATTGGTAATTGCGTTCGAAGGGCGCCATGTCCAGGTCCAGGTAGGCCCTGGGGGCGGAACGCGCTGGCGGCAGGATGCGGGTTTCATTGTCGAAACGATCGCCGTAGGCCTGGGACGAGGCAAAGCCACGAGTAAAGCCGATATTCACAAACTGACTGATGGTTTGCGCTTCCAGAGACACCTGCGCGTCCACACTGACGCCCTTGCGCAGCGTGCCGTCGGCCTGCATGTAGCAGACAGTGACGCGGTAACGGAACAGCCCCGGCAGGATCTCGCTGGGCACATGGATCCAGCGGAATTTCTGGAATGGCGCCTCGGTGGAAGGAAAGGTACGCGGCCGCTGCGGCGTGGGCGGGTAGTCGAAGTGCAGGCGGTTGTGCAGCACACCCCAATGGTCGGCGCCGGGGTAGCGCACTTCGATGCTGAAGCCGACAAAGTCGGCGGTGGCCAGGTCCGGCGCCAGGTCAAACGCGAGCAAGGCGGCGCCCTCTCCGCGATACAGCTTGAAGGTCAACCCTTGAAACGTGGTCTTGCTCTCGAAATCGGCGCTCAAGCGATATCCCTTCTGCCGGCAGGCGGTTTCTTGAGTCTAGCGCCTGCGCCGCATCAGGCCACTGGCGCTTGTGTAACGATATCTTCGATACCCAGCACACGACCGTCCTCGGCCAGGATCTCGACCTGGCGCAACGGCTTGAGCGAACGCGCATCCAGCACGCAGGCGCCGGTCCCCTCAGGCTCCGTGAACGCCTGACCCCACTGCGCCAGGGTGACCAGCACCGGCATCAGCGCGCGGCCCTTGTCGGTCAATTGGTACTCGCTGCGCGCGCCCACTTCGCTGGTGTGCAGCAGGCCTTGCTCGACCATGTCCTTGAGACGCGTGGCGAGGATATTTTTCGCCACGCCCAGGTGTTTCTGGAAATCACCGAAGCGCGTCACCCCGGCAAACGCGTCGCGGATGATCAACAGCGTCCACCAGTCACCCACGACGTCCAGGGCACGGGCAACCGGGCAGCCATCGCCTTCCAGGCATTTGCGTTTCATCGTCGGGCCCTCCAGGCTCTGAAAAATTTGGTTGCATTATAGGACCAACAGGCACAGGATAAAAACGGTTTCATCATTAAACCTAATTTTTGCTCCGGAGCGCATCATGGATATTCGTGGAAAAGTGGTACTGGTCAGTGGCGCCAATCGTGGCCTGGGCAAAGCATTCGTCACCGCATTGCTGCACGCCGGTGCGGCCAAGGTGTATGCCGGTGCACGTGACCCGGCCAGCGTAAACATTCCCGGCAGCACCCCGATTGCCCTCGACATCACCAATCCGGCCAGCGTGCAGCGCGCCGCCGAGCAATGCGGCGACGTCAGTGTGGTGATCAACAACGCAGGGCTCCTGAAATACGGCTCGTTGCTGGCCGAAGACAGCGTCGAAAACCTGCAGCAGCACTTTGACGTGAACACCTTCGGCACCCTGCGCCTGAGCCGCGCGTTTGCGCCGATCCTGGCCAAGCAAGGCGGCGGCGCGCTGGTCAACATTCTCTCGGTATTGAGCTGGCTGAGCCCACCGGGCACAGGCGGCTACAGCACCTCCAAGTCCGCCCAGTGGGGCCTTACCAATGGCCTGCGCGGCGAATTGCGCGAGCAGAACACCCTGGTGATCGGCGTGCACCCGGCCTACATCGACACCGACATGGTTGCCGAAGTGCAGGCGCCGAAAAGCACGCCCGAAGAAGTGGTTGCCATCACCCTGCAAGCCCTGAGCGACGACCGCGAAGAAGTGCTGATCACCGACATGACCCACGCCGTCAAGGCGTCGCTGTCCACCGAAACCCCGGTGTACCTCAACCGCTGATCAGCGAAAAGTGCGCGCCCACGCCCTCGGCCACCGCAAGCGCCACGCAGCCGGCGGCCAGCGATGCATCACCACAGGCAAACACGCCAGGCACCGAGGCCTGGCGTGGAATGTGCCGTTGAGCGCCTGGGCCAGGTCACCCTGGCGCAGTTGGCCGAGGATTTCGACGAGCGCTATCGCGTGGCGATGCTGCCTTAGCGCTGCGCCGGAATGCGAATGTCGCCGTCGCGGCACTGGCTTTTCACCCTGCGCGGGCAGCCGGCGAAGGCCAGGTCCTTGGTCAGGCACACACGCACCTCCGACAGCACCTGGCCTTTGCAGATCACCGCCAGGCCATGATTGCCCAGGCGAGGGTTGCTCTGGCGGAACAAGGCCTCGATCTCACGGGCCGGCAACGACGGCGGCGTGTTGAGCGGTTGCAACTGCGTCGGGATGACCACCACGCCCAACGCGGCATCGGTCTTTTCCAGATACGCCATAGGCTCAAGCCCGGAGCAGGTGCCGTGCTTGGCCCATTCGTGCTTGAGCAATGCGCGCGTCGGGAACAGCGTCGCGCCTTTGTCGAGTTCGTCGCCAGACAAACGCGACTGCGGCGCACACGACGCCGGCCACCCGCCCTTCGCATATTGCGGCCACAGGCCATGCAGCACGAAGCCGTAGCCCTTGCCCGAGCACTGTTGGTTGTCCGGGTGCGTCAGGCAAAAAGTCGGCGACCACGACAGCGACAACACATAAAAATCAAATTCCCCCGGCGTGCCTTGGCTACGCGGGGCCGCCATTGCGCTGGTGGCCAGCACCAGCCACAACGCCATCCAGTATTTCATCCGGCTATTTTCCTTGAACAGACTACGCAGGCAGGTTGGGGTTACGTTGCAGCACCTTGTCGAGGATCCGATCGGTCTTCAAGGCCTCGATCCCCAGCGAAGGATGCTCGGCCTCGCCGCGGATATGCGCGTTCATGGCTAACACATGGTGCCACTGGATATGTGCATGGCACGGCACTTCGAGCACTTCGTCAGTCTCGCCTTCAAGGCGCAGCGGCTGGTCTTCGAACACCGAGAACTGGATACGCCCGTGGCTGCCGATCAGTTCAACCAGGTCCTCACGACGGTCCGCGACAAAATTCCAGCAGCCCATGCCCAGCGCGCCCGAACTGAACGTCCAGCAGGCTGTTACGGCGTCTTCAGCCGCATACTTCCCGGCCTGGCGTGCGGTAAAGCCTGATACCTCGACAATATCCCCCGCCAGGTACTGAAACAGGTCAAAACCGTGGCTGGCGAGGTCGGCAAAGTAGCCACCGCCGGCGATGGCCGGGTCGGTGCGCCAGTTGGCGGCGCTGGCATCCTCGGCCGCCGGTGGCTTGCACAGGGTCCAGGTAAGGTGACGCAAGGTGCCGATGCGCCCGGCTTGCAGCCACTCGCGCACTTGCTGGAAACGCGGCAGCGAGCGCCGGTAATAGGAGACAAACAGGTGCAGCCCGGCGCGCTCGAAGGTGCGCTGCATCAGCGCGCTCTGCTCGGCATTCAGGGACATGGGCTTCTCGACGCAGCAGTGCTTGCCGGCCGCTGCCACCATCAGGCTGTATTCCAAGTGGCTGGCAGGCGGTGTGGCGATGTACACCGCGTCCACCTCGGGGTCATCGATCAACGCCTGGGCGTCGGTGTAGAAACGCGCAATGCCATGGCGCGCCGCATAATCGCGCACCGCTTCCTCGCGCCGCCCCATCACGGCCACCAGGGCCGAACCTGGCGCTTTATAGAAAGCGGGTCCACTCTTCAATTCAGTGACACTGCCACAGCCGATCATGCCCCAGCGTACGGTGCTCATCTGTTCTCCTCGTCCGTTTTCATCCAGCGGGCAGTATCCACATACCCACCCCGGCGCGCCATAACCACTTAGCATGACAATTGCATTACACTTTTATGACACTCATCCCGCTGCGGGGGCACAGACGATGAAAATAAGGGCAACGGTCATTTGCGAACACGAGGGGCACATCCTCTTCGTGCGCAAGGCCAGGTCAAAATGGGCGTTGCCGGGCGGCAAGGTCGAACGCAACGAGCGCCCGGTCGCCGCCGCCGAACGCGAGTTGGAAGAAGAAACCGGATTGAACGTGGACGGCTTGCTCTACCTGCAGGAGCTCAAAGCGCGCGACACCCTGCACCATGTGTTCGAGGCTTCGGTGGTGAATATTGCGCAGGCTCGGCCTTGCAACGAGATCGACGATTGCCAGTGGTACGCCTACAACGCCGTGGACGAGCTGGACACCACCGACGCCACCCGCCACATCGTCAAATCCTTTCTACGTCGCCTGTAACTGCGCGCTCTGCCCGCTCTCGACCAGCCCGCGTATTACCAAGCCATTCGCTTTCTGCCGTTCGACAAAGGATCTGACGAACGCGGCAGCGGCTGCATGCGCCACCGGTACCGCCATGGCCTGGCGGATAGTCATGAAATCATCCTCCACCAGCCGCCATTGCCCGGTGACTTTGCTCTGCAGAAAGTCCCGCACCCCCGCCGCCGCGTCCAGGCCCTGCTCGATAAACCAGTCGACCGCCGCCGCCGACGTCGGCGCGCGCACCAGCTCGGCATTCTGCACGGTGCGGCTCAGGTACAGGTCGTAGGCGGCGCCCTGGCCCACGGCGATCCGCTTGCCCGGCGCGTCCAGTTGCGCCACCTGGGTCAATGGCGAATCCGCCGGCACCAGGTAGGTGCCCTTGATCGCCACGTACGGCGCGCTGAAGGCAATCTCCTGCTCACGCACCGGCTCTATCGCAAGGAAGGCCACACGCCACGCATCCTCAGCCAGCGCGGCAAACACCTTGCCTGCCGCCTCGAAGGTGATCAGTTCCAGCGCCACACCCAACTCGTCCGCCAGTGCCTTGGCCAACGCCACGGAAACACCCTGGGCCTCGCCCGCTGCACCGCGTTGCGCGAGCACCGGGTTGCCGAAGTTGATGGCGGCGCGCAGCACGCCCTGCGGGGCCAGTTGTTGCAGTACCTGAGGATCAATCATCGAGCGCTCCTTGACGGGTCCGTTGCACGGTCTTGCGGATCACAAATGGCAGTACGCCGCCGTGCACAAGGTACCCAAGCTCTTGCAGCGAGTCGAGGCGCAGCGCTTGATCACTATCTATGCCCTGCCCCAACACCGGATACGGATGAGCCGATGCTTTTCACCGTTGACCCTGAAACCAGTTTTGAAAGTGCCTTGATTCATACCAGCAGCCTGCTGCGCTGTGCTTCGGCTACTGCGCAAGAGGCGGGTGATCGGCTGGAGGGAACGTCACAGACGCTGGTGGTTTCGGTATTGCATCTGGTGGATATGGCCAGAGCGATGATGGATCGAGCGGTGGAGATCCAAATGTGGGAGGGGGCTTGCCCCCGATAGCGGTGGGTCAGCCACAGGTGCTTTAGCTGACACGCCCTCATCGGGGGCAAGCCCCCTCCCACATTTTTAACCGAGTGCGGTCTCAAGACCGCGGCTTCCCTCCCACCGCCCTGGCCTGCCCGCGCATATACAAGGCCTCCACCAGCTTCTGCCGTTCCTCCTGGGGCAAGCCACTGGCAAACTGCGCCAATGTCGTGTCCACCAGCGCCCGCAGTGCCGCATCCGCTTCACGGGCCTTGGCCAGCTCGGCCACCAATACATCGCGGTCCAGAGTCGGCGCCTCCAGCTGCTTGATCACCCCCAAACGCGCCTCCCGGCCTGCCATGACCAACGGCTGGCTGTCGGCCCGGTTATGCCGCAGCAATTGGCGCAGTTCTCTACGACGCTCGGGCGGTAGCTTGACCATGGCCTGGCGCAACCCATGCTGGTTGACCACCGCCTCAACCGGCGCGGCGCTGGTCCGCCAGTGATACAGGCCGCCACCCACCCCGCCGATCAAAAACACGTTAAGCAGTACCGAAACAAACAACCACGGTTTCAGGGTTCTGGCAGTCATTCCTCGGCTTCCTCGGCGTTAACGGTAAAGATGACTTGCGCGTCGCCTTGGTCGAAGACGCTGGGCAGCACTTCGGATGACAGCATCGGCAGCGGCACGCTCATGGACGCCACCAGCATCCCGGTGACCACCCCGGCAATGCCCACGCCCACCAGGCCGGCGGGCGATAGCCAGCTGGCATAACGTGACCAGAATGAGCGTGGAAAAGAGTGACGCACCTGGCGAACCAAGGCCGCGTCCGCCAGCGTCGGCTGATGGCTGTTCAACTGGCCGTCAAGCCAGCGCGCCTCGAGCAAGGCGTCGCGCACTTGCACATTACCGCTGTCAAGCAACGCCTGGGCGGCGACCTGTTCAGCAGCAGGCCAGTGCTGCAGGTCGGCCCCGTAGGCGTCGGCCAGGTAAGCAAAACGTTCGGGTGTCATGGTTTTCCCCTTCCTGGGCGGGCAAGCCCGGGTGTGTCGGCAAGTTGGCTGCGCAACTGGCGTCGGGCCCGCGACAGCAGGCTCTCCAGTGCTTCGACGCTGATATTCATCAGGGCCGCGGCGTCGCTATTCGACAGCTCCTGGTAGTACTGCAGCACGATGGCTTCGCGCTGGCGTTCGGGCAAGGCCGCCAACGCGGCGGCCACGCGATCACTGCGGTCCTGGCTGTGCAACTGGTCTTCGGCGGAAGGCGAGCTGTCCACCAACTCGGCCGCCTCCTCGTCCGTCAACGGGCGCGCCTTGCGCCGGCGCAAACGGTCATGGCACAGGTTGAGCACGACCCGGTGCAACCAGGTGTCGAACCGCGCCTCGCCGCTGCGCCAGTGGGCCGCCTGGCGCCAGATGCGCAGAAAACTTTCCTGGGCCACGTCCCTGGCCTCGTCGGCATCGCCCAATAGCCGACCGGCAAGCGCCAGCAACCGCGGGAGCTTGCGCGTCACCATTTCGTTGACGGCGGCAGGTTCGTTATTGCCGATACGTGCCAACAGCTCAACGTCCGGATCAGTCTCTTTCAATCGGGCAATTCTCGGCTAAGAGTCAGGGTTCAGCGGTTCCAATGCCCTTCGCGCCAATACCAGTTCGGGCCATGGGCCTCCCAATGGCCCGGCTGCCAACGCGCATTGCGCATCACCGGCTGCCAGTGGCCGGGGACCCAGCCGTAACCACGCCCTTCCCAGCGCCAGTGCCCACGGTCCCAGGCGTAGCCGGGGCGCTCGGCGGGGATCATCTCCACACGCTGCGGCGGCGGCGCCTGCTGGATGATGATTTCGGTCTGGGCAAATGTCGGGGTGCTGACCAACGCAACAAGGGCCAGCGGAGCAAGCAAGGCAAAACTCAATGTGGCCAGACGTTTCATGGCAACTCCTTCAGGCAACGAGCGAAAGTGCCGGTTGCTGATGGGTTGAACGGCGCGCGCAGAAAAAACCCGTCGCAGGCTGCGCAGATTTTTTCCAGCAGGCGTCCAGGGCAGTATTGCTCAGGGGATGGCGGGGCTTGATGAAATGTTTGAAAGCATCGCGACGGATTCAGGCCGGTGGCCGCGTTGAAGGATTAACGCAGGTAAACCCAAGAGGAAACACCATGTACCGTCGACTTACCATGCTGGTTGCCGCGCTGCTGATCGTCAGCCTCAGCGGTTGCGTGATCCTGCCGGAGCATCGCCATTGCTGCTGGCGCTATTACGGCGCGCTCGACACGCCCACCCACAGCGTCAACGGCTAACCCACCGCCGCAAACCCACGGCGCCCGGCCTTGAGTTCGGTGCGCAGTTCGCCGATCAGGTTTGAGATGGAACGGATGCTGTCCAAACCCTCGGGCGACACGCGGGTGAGCAGCAAATCGACGCGACCGGACACCGGCTCGAACACGCTGATGCGCAACGAGCCGTCCTCGTTCACGCTGCAATCGCATGAGAGCGGCAGGAAGCCCGAGGCCATGATGCGGTTGAATTCGACGATGGACATCATGAACAGCACCCTCCCCTGCGCCTCACCCGGTTGTGGTGATGCACCCAGCGTAGATGAGCTTTTGCAGGGTATCGAGCTATTGCTCAAAAGTGCCAACCACGCCTCATTTCGCCCCGAAACCGCCGATTCGCTGACGCCAGAAAACCCACCGCGCGACCTCTCGTCTGCTGCCCAGGCCGGCGCTTGACTCCACGCGCCGATCACCAGAGGCTCTCGGCTATTCGCCCTTTTCCCGAGCATTCCCATGAGCATCGAACCGCCGAGCCAGCCCGACAGTGACGTGTACAAAACCCTGCTGGAGTCGACCAAGGCCATCCCTTGGCGCATCGACTGGCAGACCATGACCTTCAGCTATATCGGCCCGCAAATCGAGGCGCTGCTCGGCTGGACCCCGCAAAGCTGGGTCACGGTGGACGACTGGGTCGAGCGCATGCACCCGGATGACCGCGAGTACGTGGTGAATTTCTGCGTGTCGCAATCGCGCGCGGGCGTGGACCATGAGGCGGATTACCGCGCGTTGACGGTAAACGGCGACTACGTATGGATTCGCGACGTGGTGCACGTGGTGCGCAAGGACGGCGAAGTCGAGGCGCTGATCGGCTTTATGTTCGATATCAGCGAACGCAAGAAGACCGAAGAACACCTGGTGCGCCTGCAAAAGCAGCTTGAGGAATATTCCTACCAGGACGGCCTCACCGGCATCGCCAACCGGCGCATGTTCGACACCGTGCTGGAGCGCGAATGGGCCAGCGCCCAGCGCAGCCAGCTGCCGCTGTCGTTGATCATCCTCGATATCGATTTTTTCAAGCAGTACAACGACCACTACGGGCACATCAAGGGCGACGAATGCCTGCGCCAGGTGGCCCGCACGTTGTCGCAGGCGGCCAACCGGCCACGGGATTTCATTGCGCGTATCGGCGGTGAAGAGTTTGTCTGGCTGTTACCGGAAACCGATGCAGCATCAGCCAAACAAGTGGCGCGACGCTGCCTGCATCTGGTGCGCCAGCAGCAGATCGAGCATGGCTTTTCGGCGGTGTCGAACCTGCTGACCTTGAGCCTGGGCGTGGGCACGCAAATCGTCACACCCGACAGCCCGATGCTGGGGTTTGTCGAATCCGTGGACAAGTTGCTGTACCAGGCCAAACGCAATGGGCGCATGCGCGCCGAGTTTGCCGGGGATCAAGCGTGACACCGAGGTCAAATCGCGGGCAAAAAAAATCCCAAGTAGCTGATGGAAACTTGGGATTTAAAAATGCATAAACCGTGGGAGGTGAACGCCCGGCAATAATACCCACTGTAAAAACGTGTAACAACAGTATTTTTATCCTTTCGTCGGATTAAAAGTGCTGTAAGTCCTTCAATAACCACACATTTTTAAAGGTAGAACTCCTATATGTGCCACTTTTTGGTGCAACTACCGCCTATATATCCACTGATTAAAAAGGGTTATTGATAGTTGCAATCCCACAACAGCTCGATCCTACAAAGGCCCGTTGTGTTGCTGACGCCGAAACTGCCCCGGCGCCAGCCCATGGGCCTTGCGAAAACACCGGGAAAAATACGCCTCATCGGTAAACCCGCACCGGTGCGCGATGGCACCGATCATCTGCGTGCCGTTGAGCAACAGCGTGCGCGCCAGCTGCATGCGCCGGTCGAGCACCAACTGGGAAAAGGGTTTGCCGGTTTCCTTGCGCAACAGATGGGTCAGGTAGTTAGGGGACAGGAAGGCGGCGGCGGCCGTGTCGGTGAGGTTAAGGGTCGGCTCATGCAGGTGCTCGCGGATATGCGCCTGCACCCGCGCCAACGCATCCTTGCGCCCACGCCGGGTGGCGTTGTTGGCGGCGAAGGCCTGCAGCGGTTCGGCGTAGTGCTCGCACACCAGGCCAATCAGCTGAAATAAGTAACCCTTGAGGCGCTCGCGGGCGCCAAAGGTGCGATGGGCATCGAGTTCACGCATATGCGTGAGCCAGGTTTTTACCTCCTCGAACGTCGCGTCGTCGAGGATGAAATCCAGTTGTTCCTGAAAGCGAAACGGCGACAACTCCGGCGCCTGGCCGATGGGAATGTCTTCCAGGTCCAAGGGGTCGCAGCTCAGTTGCGGCAGGAAAAACGCCTGGCTGAAGTTGATCAGCATGAACTCGCCATCCTCGGGATGGGGAATCACATGCAACCGATGGGGCAGGATAAACGCCAGGGCGTTGCGCGGAAACGGCCGCACGGCGCCACCGATATGCTGCACGGTGTCGCCGCCGAGGTTGATCTGTATCTGGAAGTATTCATGCCGATGGAGACTGGTCAGCGCCGCCCTGCCCCGCTTGTCGCGGATATAGAAGTCGGGGCGGTCGCTGCGTTGCTCCATGCCGTAGGTGGTGACGCGGGTGCCTGGCATAACGCTCTCTCGGGTGGCCTGGGCCTGAGTCGAAAGGCACCACTGTAGCCTCAACCCTGGCTGAGGGTAAAACTCAACTCGCCAATGCCGTCGATGCCGGCGCTGAGTACATCGCCCGGTTGCACCGTACCGACGCCGGCGGGGGTGCCGGTGAAGATCAGGTCGCCGGGCTTGAGCGCCACGGAGCGGGAGGCGTAGCTGATCACTTCGCTGACGTTCCAGATCAGGTCGGCCAGGTCGCCGACCTGGCGTTGTTCGCCATTGATCTTGAGCCAGATCTTGCCGCTTGCAGGGTGCCCGATGGCGCTCACCGGTTGCAGGGCAGTGGTCGGCGCCGACTGATCGAAGGCCTTGGCCCAGTCCCACGGGCGTGAGAGTTTTTTCGCCTCGGCCTGTAGGTCGCGACGGGTCAGGTCGATGCCGACGCCATAACCCCAGACGTGGGACAACGCGTCTTCAACACGGATATCCACCCCGCCCTTGCCGATGGCCACCACCAGTTCCACTTCGTGGTGCAGGTCGGCAGTCAGCGGCGGGTAGGCGATCACCCCCTCGGCCGGGACCACCGCGTCCGCCGGTTTCATAAAGAAGAACGGCGGCTCGCGATCCGGGTCGTGGCCCATCTCGCGGGCGTGCTCGCTGTAGTTACGGCCCACGCAAAAGACGCGGCGCAGGGGAAAACTTGCGGTGCTGCCCTGTACCGCCAGGGACGGCGTTGGCGCGGGAGTGAATACATAATCGGTCATGGCCTGTGCCTCTTGGTTTGCCTGGCGCCAGTATGGCGAGGGGCGCCGGGGCAAAGTTGGACAGGCTTACGCAGATTTTGCACTGGGCGGTGCTTGCAGCTGCGGGGCGCGCGTCAGCAGGCGATACAGCGGCAGGCAGGCGGCCTGGATCAGCAACATGCGGATCACCTGCATCGCCGTCACCAGGGTCACCGCCAGGCCCAAGGCCTCGGCAGTCAGGCTCATTTCCGGCGCGCTGCCGGGCATCATGCCCAGGGCCAGGGACAGCCACGGCATCTCCAGCCAAGTACCGAGCGCCCAGGCCGCCAGCGCCGTGGCCATCACCGAGCCGGCCAGCAACAGCAGCACCTTCGACAGAAAACCCGGCGCGCGGCGCAGGAAACTGCGATCAAACGCGACACCCAACGCGCAGCCAATCAGCAACTGCCCAGTGCCACTCAGCCAACCGGGCATGCTCATCGACAGGTTGTTGCAACCCACACCCACTGCGCAGATCAGGAACGGCCCGAACGTCCAGGGGTTGGGCAGGTTGCACTGCTTGAAACCCAAGGCGGCCAGCCAGCCCGTTGCAAGGATAAAGACCAGCCACGGCCAGATCACCGGCAACGCCGGCTGCGCCTCCACGTGCGGCACCCCGAAGGTGACGACGGCGGGCACCGTCAGCAGGATCAACAGCAGGCGGATGCTATGGGCGGCGGCGATAAACCCGGCGTCCGCCTGGCGTTGGCGGCCGAGGTGGACCATCTCCGAAGAGTTGGCCGGCATCAAGGCGAAGAACGCGGTGCCCAGTGGCACGCCCCAGCGGTGCAGGATCAGCACCGCGCCCAGCGCCAGCACCAGCGTGAGTGAGACCGCCAGCATGATCAGCCCCAGATGAGCCGCCACCTGTTGCATCACCGGCAACGTAAAGTGGCAGCCAATGGCGACCGCCACTATCACCTGCCCGGCTTGACGACCGTAGGGGACTTCCGGCACCTGGCCGCCAGCGCAGCGGGTCAGCAACACCGCGACCAAAGCACCGATCACCCACGGCAACGGCCACCCGGCCCAACTCGCAAGGCTGCCGCCAAGGGCGCCGACCATCAGGGTTACAAGCCAGTACTGGCGAAGATTGAGCATCATGTTTAACCCGGCATGGAGAAGGATGGCGCAAGGTTATAGACTTGCCCTCATCACAGAAAATATCCATTTGTGAAGCACATCATCATTCTTTGTTATGTGAGCAGGCATGAACCTTAAAGCGTTGGAGTACTGCGTCGAGATCGCCCGCCAAGGCAGCTTTACCAAGGCCGCGCAGGCCCTGCATGTGGCGCAACCGGCGCTTAGCATGGCCGTCAGCCGCCTGGAGGATGAGTTGGGCGTGGCATTGTTCAACCGTGCGACACGGCAAATCAGCGTGACCGCCGAAGGCCGGCTGTTCCTGGCCCGCGCCGAAGCCTGTCTGCAGGGCCTGGCCGGTGCCCGTCGCGAGTTGCAGGACCTGACTCAATTGCACAGCGGCGAAATCCGTATCGGCGTACCGCCCATGTATGGCATCCGCCATATTCCGGAGCTGTTGATGCAGTTCCGCGCGCGCTACCCCGGTATCGCCATGCACGTGGTGGAAGGCAGCGCCGATGACATCAGCGAACGTCTGGGCACCCGGCAGATTGATGTGGCGTTGCTGGAGTCGCGCCGAGTGGATGCGGGCTGGGAGTCGGTGTTGCTGGGCAGTGATGAGATGGTGTTGTGCGTGAGTGATCGGCACCCGTTGGCGGGCGAGCTTTCGATCCCGGCAGAACGGTTGAAGGACGAGGCGATGCTGGTGTTCGACAACACCTTTTTACAGCGTCACCTGCTGGACGCCTTTTGCAGCAACGCCCGGGTGAGTTTCAACGTCGCTCTGGAAAGCAACTTCGTGCCGCTGGTGATTGCCGCCACCCGCAGCGGCATGGGCGCGTCTACCCTGCTGCGCTCGGTGCAGGAGCAGGAACCGGGGCTGGTGGGCGTGTCGTTCGAACCGGCGCAGTTCATGCACTTCAACCTGTGCTGGCGCGCCAGTGAATACCTGTCCCAGGCCAACCGACGGTTTATAGAGACGGCGCGGGTGTATTTCCAGGAAGACGCCAGCTCGCCGCTGACTCGCTAAGCGATCATTTACGCGCGACTTTGTAGCGCAGGCAATCCTGGTAGAAGCTCTGGCGAATGGCCTCGGGTTTCAGGCGTGAACGGCTGTCATAGGTTTGCTCGGTGATGCCCATGGCCATCATGCGCATCCACGATTTGTTGAACTTGATGGTGTGGATCTTTTGCCGCGCGGCGTACAGCGACACCCCCGACAGCTTCAACTCCTGGGCCCTGGCGGCGGTGCCGGCGCCCCAGCTGCACATGTACTTGTCCCCGTCGCGCAGCTCCCGTGCCTGCACGGCAGCCGCGCCACCGGCCAGGGCACAGGCGATCAGCATGATTCCAACAGTGCGCATTTGCTTCCTCACCTAACCACCTGAAATAAAAGCGATTCTGGCGAGGATTTGGTTACAGGGGGGCCATTAAATTGCCTTCTTACCAAGGTGAGTTGTCGCCGGTTCCTGTGGCGAGCGAGCTTGCCACATTGACCGCGCTACCACTGGTAGGTCGCACTGGCCTGCACGGTGCGCTGTGAGCCATACCAGCACCACGAGTAGGAATAGCACGACGCGACATACTCTTTATTCGCCAGGTTAGTGGCGTTGAGCGCCAGACGCAGGTTGTCCTTGAGGTTCGCGATATTCGGGATGTCGTAGTGCACCGCCGCATCGAACAGGGTGTAACCCGGCACCTTCAAGGTGTTGGCGGTATCGCCCCAGGACGAACCCACATACCGCGCGCCGGCGCCCATGCCGAAGCCCTTGAGGTTGCCGTCATGGAAGGTGTAGTCGGCCCAGGCCGAGGCCGTGTGGCGCGGCACGCCATAGGTGGTGGTGCCTTCGGCCGGCACGGGCGCACCTACACCGATATCGGTGATAGGCGCGTAACGCACCGTACTGTTGGACTTGCTCACGCGGTTGTCCAGGTAAGCGTAGGCCGCGGTGATATCCAGGTTGTCGTTGAGGCTGGCCTTGCCTTCCAGCTCAAAACCACGGGATTGCTGCTCGCCGTCCTGGATGCTGCAACGGCCGCTGCCGCACAGGTGGGTTGGATCCGGGTCCATGGTCGGTACGTTGGTCTGACGCAGGTCGAAGATCGCTGCGGTAATAAAGCTGTTGCTGCCCGGCGGCTGGTATTTGATACCGATTTCATACTGCTTGCCTTCGGTGGGTTTAAACACCGAACCGCCAAAACCGGTGCCCGACTGCGGGTTGAACGACTCCGAATAACTGGCATACGGCGCCAGGCCATTATCGAACAGGTACACCAGGCCTATGCGACCGGTAAACGCCTTGCTGTCCAGGGACGACTTGCTCTTGGCCCCGGTTTTGATGGTTTTGGTGGTGCTGTCGGTGCTGGCCCAGTCATATCGGCCGCCCAGCAACAGCACCCATTTGTCCCATTTCATTTGCTCTTGCAGGTAAACGCCGGTTTGCTCGCTGCGCGAGGTGGCGTCGGTAATGAACGCCGGCGTAGCCACGGGAGCCCCGTAGACCGGATCGAAAATATCCAGCGTCGGCCCCGCACCGTAACCTTGCTTGGTGTCGGTGCTGGTGTTCTGGTAATCGAGCCCCATCAACAAGGTGTGCTGCAACGGGCCGGTATCGAATTTGGCCTGCACCTGGTTATCGAGGGTGTAGGCGTCCATGTCGACATCGGTGGCGATGGTCGAACGGTTGGACGTGCGGTAATCCGCCTGCAAGTTGCTGTTGTAGAGGCTGCGGTAGATGCCTTCAGCGCGCAGGTATCGGGCGTTCTGGCGCACCGTCCACACATCGTTGAAGTGATGCTCAAAGGCGTAGCCGAGGGAGTAGTACTCGCGGTCGCTTTTCTCGAAGTTCTTTTCGCCGTCATAGAAATCCACGTCGATCTTGCGCCCGGTCGGGCTGTGCAACACCGAGCCCCAGGCGGGTACCGAACCGTAGGACGCACCCTTGGGGTCCTTCTGGAAATGCCCGAGCAAGGTCAGCGACGTGTCCTCGTCCGGACGCCAGGTGAAGGCACTCGATAACGATTGGCGACGGGTTTCGGTGTGTTCTACCTGGCCGTCGGCATCATCGAAAAGGCCGGCGACGCGGTAGGAATAAACGCCTTGATCGTCGATCGGGCCACTCAAGTCAAAGGTGGTGCGCTTCTTGTTGAACGTGCCGTATTCAACGCCCACTTCATGAAACGGCGTGTCCAGCGGGCGCTTGGTGACCATGTTGATCACCCCGCTCGGCGTGCCCTGCCCGTACAACACCGAGGCCGGGCCGCGCAGCACTTCGACGCGCTCCAGGTCGAACGCATCCTTTTGCGGCAAGGCGTCACGGCTCGAGGGCATGCGCAAGCCGTCGAGGTAGGTGGCCGGGGCGAAGCCACGAATGGTCAACTGGTCCAGGCGCGAGGCGGTGGCGCCCCGGGTCTCCGGGACCACGGCAGCGCTGTAGCGCAGGATCTGGTTGAGGCTTTCGGCGTTCTGCGCGCGCATCTGGTCTTTGGTGACGATGGAGATCGACTGCGGCGTCTCGATCACCGCGGTGTCGGTCTTGGTGCCCGACAGGCTGCGGGTGGCCACGTAGCCGGACACGGGCCCGGTCGGGCTTTCGCTCTGGTAGGCGCCGCTGATGGTGGTGGCCTGCAACTCCATGGCGCCGCCGTTATCGGGGATGGCTTCGAGGCGGTAGCGGTCCGCCGAGAGTTTCAACGCTTGCAGGCCGCTGCCGGCGAGCAACTGGGTCAGCGCCACGTCGGTGGCGTATTGCCCGCTCAGGCCATTGCTGTGTTTGCCGCGCGTGAGGCTTGCGTCGAATGCCAGCACCAGGCCCGCCTGCTCCGCCAGGCTGTTGAGCGCCTGGCTCAGGTCGCCGGCCGGAATCTTAAAGCCGCGCAGCGTACTGCTGCTTTCGGCAGCGACGGCGGGCTGGACAGTCAACAACGGCACGGCGGCAAAAGCCATCGCCACTGACAGGGCCAGTGGGTGCAAGGGACGAGCAAGGCGCGACATGGGAAATCCTGCGTAATAGAGGTTCTATTAACCATGACGGCCACCTCGGAAAATCGGGCAAGGATACGAGGGATTTTTATTTGAGAATCTTTCCATGGCCTTGCCGCAATCAGATCCGTCGCTTTCTTTTGTAGCTTTTTGACGTGATCTTTCACGGCTTTTTCCCTTTGCAGGTCAGCTCTTTCTGATTTTTTCAACCGTTCATCCAGCCGCTTTTGGCTGCGGCAGACTCCGACGCCTTGCCCCCTGCCGAGACGTCATGGATGACCCACATCGCCTTTATCGAACATGAACTGGATGGCTTCCATCAGAGCCTGGCGGTGTATCGCCAGCAGATGAATAGCTGGTATGGCCGCGCGATGGACTCGGTCAGCCATGCAGCGGATTTGCCGTCGTTGCTGGGGATGGATCGGGTGTTGCGGGTGGGGGATTCGCTCAAGACCGTCAGCATGACCGATGCGGATGTGCTCGGCAGCGTCGCCCTGTGCCCGTTGGGCGGCGAGCTGAAGATCGAAAGCAAGTTCGAGTCGGCCTACGACGTGCCGATTGGCGACATCCCGGTGGAGGTGATCGGGCTGGATGACGGCAGCTCGACCGTTGTAATGCTGGATGAGCACGGCAAGGGTTCGCACCCCTGTGCCGCTGGCAAGCGCTATCAGGTGCGGGTGCAGGGCGGCGTCTCGGCGCAACAGGTGGATGCACTGTTTGCCTCCTACGCAGGGCTGACGTCAGACCTTGAACAATGGCTTCGGGAGCAGTGGAAAGGCTTCAGGCCACACTGGGAAGTTTCCACCGCCAGCGCCATTGGCAGCGGTGTGCTGGCCGGCAGCTGGGCAGCGATCCGTGATGTGTGGGACAGCATCAAGCTGGTGCAGGCGATTCTTGAAGACCCGTTGAAATACGCCGAACAGCTGGGCGCCGAGGCGGCCAGGTTGGCAAAAATTGCCACCGACGCCCCCAAGGTCATGGAACAGGCGATGTTGCTGGCCAGTGACGAGGCAGCGCTGTTCCTGATGATGCGCACGACGATGCTGTGGCTCGACGCACTGCCACCCAGCGAAATCGCCAAGGCCGCCGCCGGGTTCGTGGTGTCGTTGCTGATCGACCTGGTGATCGCCGTAGTGCTGACGATTGCGCTGCCGGCGGCGGGCGTGGCCTACCTGAGCTTGCGCTTGATCAAGTACGGCAAGCAGATCATTACGCTGGCCATCGGCTTTGTTGAGAGCCTGTTCGCGATTCTGACCCGGTTTATGCAGGCGGTGGATCGCTACAAGGCGGTGGCGGTTCGCGGGGTGGTGGGCGGGCTGAAGCAAGGCACGATGCAGATGCGCTGGCGTGCGCGGCAGAACGCGGTTTTGAAGCAGAAAGCGCACGTTGATGACGTGCCCGTATCGGCGAAAAACCCGAAGGGGGATGCGGCGGCTTCTGCGGACAAGACGGCCACCAATGGCTGCCCTGTTTCGATGGTCACTGGCGAAGAATTGCTCACGCTGACTGATGGCACGCTGGATGGGATGCTGCCGTTTGAGTGGACGCGGGTGTATCGCACCAGTGCGGTGGAGGTGGATTGCGGGTTGGGGTTTGGCTGGAGTCATGCCCTGGCGCAGCGGCTTGCTGTATCTGGTGAGTCGGTGGTGTGGACGGATCATGAGAATCGGTCGACCACGTTGCCCTTGCCTACTGCGTCGCGGCCGGCGATCACTAACAGCCTGGCTGAGGCGGCAATTTATTTCGGAGCTGCGCCCGATGAATTAGTGCTGGCGCAAGGGGCACGTTTCTACCACTTCCTCGACGGTACGCTGACTGCCATCAGCGATGCGTATGAAAACCGGTTGCGGGTTTATCGGGACTATTCGGGACGGATTGAGCGGCTGGACAACGGTGTCGGGCGCTCGCTGTTTTTGCGCTATGTGGCTGGCCACATTGTCGCGGTGGACTATCAGGTTCAGCGCGCCAAAGGCCGTGAACCCTTTGAATGGATCACCGAGTTTTGCATTGTTTCCTACGCCTATGACGACCGTGGCCGGTTGGTTTCAGCGACCAATGCCGTAGGCGAAACCGAAGTTTATCGCTACGACGATCAGCACGTCATTCTGGAACGCGGGCTGGCCGGTGGCGCAAGCTTCTTCTGGGAATGGGAACGCGCCGGCAAAGCTGCACGCTGTGTCCGGCATTGGGCCAGCTTCTCGCAGATGGACACGTGCTACACCTGGGACGACAACGGCCGCGTCACCGTGCACAACGCCGATGGCAGCCAGGAAGTGTATGTCCACGATGACCGCGCACGGCTGGTGCAGCGCATCGATCCGGATGGTGCCGAGCATTTCAAAGACTACGACGCCAAGGGCCGGTTGACCGTCGAGCAGGACCCGCTGGGTGCGGTGACGGCGTACCAATACGACGACGCCGGACGCTTGGTGGCGCTGTTTCCTGGGGATGACGAGCCGACTTCCTACGAGCATGACAATGGTTTCGTACGGGTTGTACGCCGTGGTGAGGCGGTCTGGAAATACGAGCGTAATGACCAGGGCGA
>Ga0308159_1001861_pt1 | contig 27336 bp, 25 predicted proteins | sample PhyCR1_FD_201040 | JGI IMG/M metagenome (GOLD analysis project Ga0308159, IMG submission 201040) | Phyllosphere microbial communities from UC Gill Tract Community Farm, Albany, California, United States - DLSLC.R1 | ecosystem: Host-associated > Plants > Phyllosphere > Unclassified | place: USA...
AGCTCAAAATCATAGCGGCTGTAAAAAACAATGGTTTTGAGTGAGATGCTTTCGTTGATGAACTTTTCGTACTGCAGGTTGAGGTTTGTTCGGCTGGTTTTTCCACCCTCATTCGCATCAATGGCCCAGAATCGTTAAATCAATCCCTGATCTACCGCACGCTGCGGAATCTGTCCGGAGTCAAGCCATGATCTGTTGAATGCATTGCGGAAAATGATAGCTTATCGAGGTTATGGAACGAACGGGTGTATTTTCCCATTAGGTTGAGCCGCTTAAAATTCTGGGTCGCCTCAAAAGGACCATCGCTTTTGATGTAACTGCCGGCTAAGTAAGCCGACTGTTTGGAATTGTTCACCAGACTGAACATCCCTAGCGCCTTAAAGGTGTTGAACTTTCCGCCCTCTAGGGTGAGCGAGTTATTGTCCAATCTGTCCTTGGTTTGAAAGGCGACGTAACCCGCCGTAGCCAGATTACCCTTGTCAGCATGGTATGGCCCCTTATCAAAATCGATATTCTCGACCAGTTCCGGAATCAGGAAGTGCAGGTCGGCGTAACCCTGCCCGTGCGCATGGCTCACCATATTCACCGGCATGCCATCAACCGAGATATTGATATCTGTTCCATGATCGAGGTCGAAGCCGCGAAGAAACAGTTGTTCGGCCTTTCCACCACAGGCATGCTGGCCAATAAAAAGTCCGGGCACCTTTCGATGGCATGGCCCAACTCATGAACGACAATGCCTTTTGCTTTTTCCGTTGCAATATCCTTCATCTTACCCCGAGTTGCTGACCATGCATCCTCACATAGTGATTGTATTTCCCTATTTGTCAATTCTTTAAAGCAATTGTTTTTGGCTCTGACATATCGTTTATAAGCATCATCTCAATTAGAATTAGCCAATTTATTAATGACCTCTCCGAATATTTAAAATAGCGCTGGGTTATTAATAACAAAATCGATATTAAATGGCTCAGGAGTTACACGTCCATTTTGATGTGCGCCATTCCCACTATTTATGCTGCCGCAATATCTGATAGTTATCAGAATCAAAATTGGATACATCTTGGAGGAGCGAAAAACTTTTTTAACACCGATCGAAAACTGCAATAGGAAAATTGAAAAAGCGAGAGATTTATCCTTAGATTATGAGATTAGTATCTTGATTGTAGACAAAAAATCAAACGTATTCCAGATACGTATACCGAAATACTCTAAGAAAAGATCCTGATTTTTGAAGCAAATACCACCTAATAAAAGAAAATGGAAAATGCGAGCTTTGAAAATATGCCAACTGTAGTATTGGAGATCCTAAAAACAGTTGAACGTCTTGAGGTGAAGATAGCGAATCTTCAGAAGGTTGAAACAGATGAAACGGAATTACTAAATGTTCATGAAGCAGCGGCATTTCTAAAAATCTCCGTTCCCGCCATATATACAAAAGTCAGTCGCAGGGAGATTCCTGTTAGTAAGCCTGGCCGGAGATTATATTTTTCAAAATCAAAACTAATAGAGTGGATAAGTGCTTCCAAACTGAAAACGCAAAACGAGATGTTAAAAGAGTCGCAAATAAAAATGAAAGCATATAGGAAACACTTTGGGAGCTAAAAAAAGCTACATGCAAATGTATGATGCAATAACCTCAAAAAATTAAGTTGACTCAAACATAATATTCTTACAATTCCAGATTAATCTTTCTGGTGGCTTCAATTTTTTTCTTATCCACAACTTTTGCATAAATTTCTGTGGTCTTTATACTTTTATGCCCCAGCATTTTAGAAACGGTATATATATCAGTACCCATTTCTATTTGTAAGGTAGCATAAGTATGCCTAAAACTGTGAAATGTAATGTTTTTGTTTATTCCGGCAGTATCAAGCCATTTTTTTAAAAAATCCTTCAACTGATGATAAATTAAACCATGAAAGACCAAGTCCGAATCTTTTTTCTTTATCCCCATAAGTTCCACAGCCTGATCGGATATCGGTAATGTCTCAGCGCCTTCTGTTTTCTCCTGGAAATACTGGAGGCTATATTTTCCCTTGTGGCCTCTCACTTCATTCCAGCTAAGTGTCTGTACATCGGAAAACCTTAACCCGGTTAAAGCTGAAAAGAGGCAGGCACGTTTCATTAAATCCGATTTTGCAGGGGTTTTAACCAATACCTGCAGTTCCTCTATTTCGAGTCGCTCACGATGTGTTTCTTTGGGATCAACACCGTCAACTTTGGAATATAAATCTTCCGTAATCAAATTTCTCCTATAAACTTCTTTCAATGCAGTTCTAAACTTTGCAAAATAACTCACGGCGGTATTGCGGCTAATTGGGCGCCCCCTCCTGCTAATTCCCGGTCCGCTGAGCAAAAAAGATTTATAATCCTCACAAAAAAACTCGTCTAAATCACTGAACTTAAGCGTTTCTCCAGCAAAAGCTTGGAAGTATTTTACAGACATTGCCGCCTGATCGGACAGAGAAGTCTGTTTCTTTCTATTGAATTCTTTAAAGAACTCAATAAAATCCGCATCCCGTGCATCATCTGATAGAAAACCAAACCTCCTATTCTGAACATCTAGTTGACGATTACATCTAACATGTTCTGCCAAAAGCAAAGTTTCTTTGTTATGCTTTTTGTGATAATCATTCTTTGGCTTATCATAAATATAGAGTTTAAGATTTTCCCTTCTTATCAATTTCCCAGTTTTAGGATGCCTCAAAGGCGGATAGTAGTCCAAATATAGCGAGTGCCTATTATCCTTAAGTGGCCGTTTACGAATTTTTACTTTAGACATGGCTTTTAAATTTTATATAATTAATATTATTTAGAATTTAATAAGATAGTAGCTGAATCAAATCCTGCCTTCTTTTTTAAACGTTTTGTAAAGTTTATCAATTGCTTTTCTTGATAAAAGCACATTTTGGCCATCTCTTATCTTAGGCACTAATCGTCTGTTGAAAATCCCATAGAGCAAAGAGCGGTCTTTTCCAAACATTTTTACACAATCTTCAATGGCGTAACATTGCGAAGCTTTGAGGCCTTGTTCTGAAAGTTTTTGATTCTGCGTCCTTTCTTTACTTAGACCAAGTTGTTTGGGCATCTTGTATTTTTTCAACAACTTACCTACTGCAACCTTTTCAAAGTAAGCTTGCTTACCAATCTTGATTTTGGGTACAGATGCACGAGCTAGAGCTGTATACAGTGCGGATCTGCTTTTGTCAAATAGCGCCACTAATTCATCCATGGAATAACAATCTCCAACTTCTAAACCAGCTACATCGATTATTTTTACGGACTTTGTTATTGGTTCCACTATATTAACCAAGTTATTTTTTATTCCATTATTGAAAAAAAATACCTCCAAATCTATTCTTGACACCCTTGTACTTCTTACACTTAAATTAAACGCATTTAGTCTTCCGGAATTAATCATGGCATACACAGCACGTTTAGAAACACCCAGCAAATCTGCGACCTCTTTGACATTAAGGTATTGCCGTTCGATCTGTGCAGCTTTAATTTCAGTCTTTTTTGTTAATGTATCGATATTAGCTTCTAATAGCTTAGCATTTCTAGCAGTCGTTTTATGAAACTTACTGTTACATACCTTACTGCAAAACCTCGTAACAGTCGTTTTCGCAATGAAGCTTGTAGCGCACTGATCACATATTTTTGCAATTTGAATTTTACTACTCATCCTAAATTAAGGATCTTTAAGTATCTTTAAGTATAAATAAGTGTCATTAAGCGCAGTTAACTCTCTACATTAAACATATAACGCAGATGTATGGATTATTTTTTGAAACGTAACCAAATATGTACCAAAATTATGCAAAACATTGCTAAATAGCAAAAACTCATAAAATAAAAAAATCGCTAATTAACTAATAATTAGCGATTTAGTTGTCATAACTTGTCGTAGTTATGCTTGAATTGTCCTATCTATTTACCGATACAAAACTTAGTAAATATATTCTCCAATAAATCATCTGTTGTAACGGTACCTGTGATTTCCCCAAGGTAATGGAGTGCCTGCTTGATGTCCATCGCCAGGAAATCTGAAGTTACTGGGTTGTCAACATTATTGAGCACCCGTTGCAAGGCATTTTCGGTTTGCTTTAGTGCTTCCACGTGGCGGATATTTGTTACCAGTGTTTCGCTGGTGTTAATATGATGAAGGTTAACCTGCTCCAGCAAAGTAGTCTTCAGTTCGTCTATACCAATCTTTTCTCTGGCCGACAAGAAAACCACATCTAAAGCTTCGAAAGCCTTTCTTTGCGTTGGAGATAACAGATCAGCCTTATTCAATAATATTAAATAAGGAATTTCGAGTAGCTGTAAACCCCTCACCTGCTCTTCTATTTCGGCCGTAGTTTGTGCAACATCAGCCATGTAAATAATCAGCTTGGCCTGTTTCATTTTTTCTAATGTGCGTTCCACTCCGAGCGCTTCAATGATGTCGGCTGTGTCTCGGATGCCAGCCGTATCAATAAAGCGGAAAACTACCCCGCCAATGGTCAATTCATCCTCAATAGTATCTCGCGTCGTACCGGCGATATCAGAAACAATCGCACGCTCTTCATTCAATAAAGCATTCAAGAGTGTTGATTTGCCCACGTTCGGTTTTCCTGCAATTACGATCGGTACACCATTTTTAATTACATTCCCCATTTCAAAGGAAGAAATCAATCTTCGAAGCACGTGGTTAATTTTATTGACCAGTTTGGTCAGCTGCTCCCGATTGGCAAATTCCACATCCTCTTCGGCAAAATCCAATTCAAGCTCAATCATTGAAGCGAAATGAATCAATTGTTCACGTAAAGCCTTTAGCTCTGTAGCGAAACCACCACGCATCTGTTGCATGGCCACATCGTGCGAAGCTTTCGAATTTGAGGCGATTAGATCGGCCACGGCCTCTGCCTGACTTAAATCAAATGCTCCGTTCAGAAAGGCGCGCAAGGTAAACTCGCCTGGCTTGGCTGCTCGGGCGCCTTTACTGATCAGTAAATTAATGATTTGCTGAATAATGTAATTTGAACCGTGACATGAAATCTCTACGACATTTTCTTTAGTATATGATTTCGGTGCCACAAATAATCCGGCTACAACCTCATCAACAATTTGTTCTCCATCTTTGATCAATCCGAAATGCAGCGTGTGCGAAGCCTGATCTTCCAGGTCTTTCCCAGCAAAAACTGAGTTAGCCAGGGAAATGGCATCTGGTCCTGATAAGCGAATAACGCCTATTGCGCCAGATCCTGAAGGTGTAGATAATGCGATGATGGTATCCTGATCGTTCATGTTCAATTTGAAAAACGTAAAATTAAAGCTTATTAACGGCTTTATCGTGGAAGAGAAGTAATTTTTCGTTGCATCATCAATAAGGAGGAATGAAATGAATGTCGACTACCGTATTACAATATCGAATCATAATATTGAAAATGAATGTATTATCAAAACAGAAAGCCTAGAAAAAGACTTCAAATCATCATTTATCCGAATCTGGAAAACATTTCTTTAGAGCGCGTGTTTAAAATTCAACTCAATAAACCATATATGATAAACAATTTTCCTCTAACTGTAAAGCGATCAATTGAACTCCTCGGGTTGATGGCAGTGGTAACCGTCATGGTTATTGCACAAGATATTATCATGCCAATGCTGATGGCATTTTTCATCAGCATTATGCTACTTCCGGTTTACCGTTTCCTTAAAAGAAAGAAAGTGCCAGAAACACTATCTATCGTTTTACCTATTCTGTTGGTTGCCTTATTCGTGGCGCTTATTGTATGGTTTTTTTCGAATCAGATTGGGCTGCTGGTTAAAGATTTCCCTCAAATTAAAGCCAATATTACACAGCATATCAACTCGTTAAGTGAGTGGGTAAGCAGGGTAACGCATTACAATGATAAACAGCAGAAAGCCTTTATTCAGGATAAAAGTGACGACTTAATGAACATGGGTACTTCTATTGCTGGCGGGGCAGCGGTTACGCTGAGTGGCGTATTTGTTTTTATAGGTTTATTACCGATTTACATCTATTTAATGCTTTTCTATAAAGATATCTTACTGCGATTTATTTTCATGTGGTTCAAAACAGACGATCATCCTAAAGTAAAGGAAGCAATCTATGAAACGGAATCAATCATCAAAAGTTACCTGATTGGTTTATTGATCCAAATCACTTATATGACCATTTTATTGGGTGGAATTTTAATGCTGATCGGTATTAAACATGCGCTTCTAATTGGCGTGATCTTCGCAATTTTGAATCTGATTCCTTATGTGGGCGCACTGATTGGAAACCTGATCGGCGTATTGCTTACGCTTACTTCTTCTCAAGAATTATGGCCAGTAATCACCGTTTTGGGAGTTATCGCATTTGTGCAATTCTTAGATAACAACATTTTAATGCCGAGAATAGTGGGTTCAAAGGTGAAGATCAATGCGCTATTTGCCATTCTGGGCGTATTTATCGGCGGAAGCATTGCCGGGGTTTCTGGGATGTTCCTTGCCCTGCCTATTGTTGCCGTATTGAAAATCATCTTCGACCGTACCGAGTCATTTAGACAATGGGGCGTTTTACTGGGCGATGAACGCCCGGCTAAAAGTCCAATGACCTTCCCTGCCTTCAGAAAAAAGAAAGCTGTGGAGACCACTTCAGGAACAGATAAAAATTAATTAATAAAGATGAAAAAAATAATGATAATGGCTGGCCTCGCGCTGGCTTTGTTTACCGCATGCAGTTCTTCAAAAAAGAAGGAAAAGATTGGTGGCAATAACGACACCACACTGGTATCACAGGCCACAGCCGAAAAAAAGATAGATCCAATCCTTGGAAAATTTTCTGTTATTGGCTCACCTAAACTTGGCGGACCGATAAACATGAGGTTCACAGTTTACAACAATACAGATACCATTGGTAAATTCTGCACCTGGCATACACCGTTTGAAAAATTGATGAGCAAATATTTGGATGTTACCCTGGATGATTATACGCCTGTAGATTACAAAGGCCCAATGGCAAAACGTGTGATGCCTCCTCCTGCTGACAGTTATAAGAAATTAAATGCCGGAGATAGCACCAGCGCTGATTTCAATCTTGCAGATGCTTACACGATTACTAAAGCTGGAAACTATACCATCAAATATAATTCAGCAACGATTAGCGGGATTGTGGTAAGCGACAGCTTGAAGATTAAAGTAACAAACTAACAAAGGAATTAATTATTGGTACAGAAAGCATTGCCGGTTTATTCTGGCGATGCTTTTTGCGTTACAGCAATTAGGCATCTGCATCAATTATCTGACCTTCCTTTGTTCCAGATAAAAATGCCATAAAATCATTACGGCTACGGTTCGGTAGGGTTTCCAACCCAAGGTGAGGGTAATCAGATCATTCTTTTCCATTTCCTTCGGAAGATTTTTCAAACGCCTTAGGCCATTTACGGCTGCCAGATCTCCCATTGGAAAAATATCAGTATGGTGAAGAATAAATAAGAGATAGATATCGACCGTCCAGTCGCCAATTCCCTTAACACTTTTCAGCTTCGTCCGAATTTCGTCGGCCTCAAGTGTTGCTAAGTTTCGTAATGACAGTGTGCCGTCTGCTATCTTTTGAGCGAGATCACGGGTGTAAACTATTTTTTGCCTGCTGAAATAACAGGCTTTTAATTCTTCATCACTGAGTTGTAGCAATAACTCAGGAGTGATCTCCCCTATTTTTTCCCTCAGTTTATTTATGGCTGCCAGTGCAGATGCAAGGGAAACTTGTTGCTCCAGAATGATGTGAATTAACGATTCAAAAGTATTTGGCCTTGACCACAGCGGTGGATAACCATATTGATTAATTACTGCCGCTAAGTCCGTGTCCATTTCTGCCAGCAAATCGCAAAGCTGATGGAAATTTTGTTGGTTGAAGGTTTCGAACATGATCAGAATTATTTGAATAAAATATCATAAGCAAACCGCAAGATTGTGCCGAAAACAACCATTAAGAAAAATACCCTTACAAATTTATTTCCTTTAAGCAAGGCTAATCTTGTTCCGAAGTAAGCCCCACAAAGGTTGAAGGCCGCCATTGGTATGGCATACTGAAAAAGGATATGACCGGAGTAGCTGAAATAAATGATCGCGGCCAGGTTAGTCGCGATATTCACAATCTTGGCATGCGCACTGGCACCTATAAAATCAAAACCCAAAGCTGCGATAAACACGAGGATTAAAAAGGATCCGGTTCCCGGGCCAATCAAGCCGTCGTAGAAACCAATCACTAAACCAAATAGACCAGCCATAAGCACCTGCTGTTTCACAGAATGGTTTTTCTCCTGATGGATTCCGAATTGTTTGTTGAGATAAGTATAGAGCGCCACCAAAATTAACACGACTAAAATAACCGGTTTGATTACCGCATTATCAATCCGGCTAACCAGATATGCACCGGTTAAGGCAGCACAGAATGCCATAGAAGCGCAAGCTAAGAGTACCTTCAGGTTAAATTTAACTTGCCTGGAGTATTTGAAAGCGGCCAACGTGGTACCCGCAATTGACGGTATTTTAGTGGTGCCCAACAGTGTGGCTACCGGATAATGGGGTAGAATAAGCAAAGTGGCGGGGGTCTGTAACAAACCTCCGCCACCTACAATAGCATCTATAAAACCAGCCGCGAAAGCAACGAGGCAAAGCAGAACCAATTCATACATTTATGCCCTGAATGTTGAAATCATACTTAAAATCAGACCTTTAACTCGCATTCCCATTTATTCTATTTCCCACTCCCAATTTCTCTTTCCATTCCCCACTCCCAATTTCTCTTTCCATTCCCCACTCTCTATTTCCCATTGTCTATTCCCTATTCCCACTCTCTTATGCCCATTCCCTATTTCCCACCTTTTTTTCTACTCGCAACACTACATCCTTTCCGGAGAAGTAATCCCCAGAATCAGCATTCCTGAATTGATGATATCAGCGGTTTTCTTAGCCAGATTCAGACGGAATTGTTTGGTTTCACCCTCCTCCGTTTTCACAATCGGCGGAACATCATGATAGAATTTATTGAAAAGTTTAGCCAGTTCATATAAATAGTTTGCCAAGCTTGCCGGACTATAAGCTTTTGCCGCAATCGCAATTTCTGAAGGATATTTGGCCAGTTGCAAAATCATTTCTAACTCCACATCAGCAATTCCAGAGAAATCAGCGCCATTGGTTGCAAACTTGTAGTTTGCTTTTGCGAGCAAAGATTTGATCCTGGCATGAGTATATTGGATAAATGGCCCAGTGTTGCCCTGAAAATCAATGCTTTCTGCAGGATTGAACAACAAACGCTTTTTAGGTTCAACCTTTAACAAGAAATATTTTAAGGCTCCTAAGCCAATGTTTTTATACAATTCTTCCTTATCGGCCTCTGGAAAATCATTTGTTTTCCCTAACTCTTCTGTTTTTTCACGGGCCGTGGTAACCATACTTTCAATCAGTTCGTCCGCATCTACTACAGTTCCTTCGCGGCTTTTCATTTTCCCGTTAGGCAAATCTACCATGCCATAAGATAAATGATATAAGCCCTTTGCCCAGCTTTTCCCTAGTTTTTCTAAAATCAGGAACAATACTTTGAAGTGATAATCCTGCTCATTACCAACCACATAAATTGATTCATCCATATTGAAATCATCATGCTTCATCTCTGCAGTACCTAAATCCTGAGTAATGTAAACAGAAGTTCCATCGGCACGTAAAACGAGTTTTTGGTCTAGTCCATCGGCAGTTAAATCAATCCAAACAGAACCATCATCTTTTTTAAAGAAGACGCCCTTAGCTAACCCTTCATCAACTGTACCTTTCCCTAGTAAATAAGTATTGCTCTCATAGTAGAATTTATCGAAATCTACCCCCAGGTTTTTGTAAGTAACATGGAAGCCAGCATAAACCCACTCATTCATGGTTTTCCAAAGCGAAACTACTGCTTCATCTCCTTGCTCCCAGGCGAGCAACATTTGCTGGGCTTCCTTAATCAGCGGTGCATTTTTCTTTGCCTCATCTTCCGTCTGACCATCGGCCTTCAGAGCTTCTATTTCTTTCTTATATTCCTTATCAAAAATAACATAGTATTTCCCTACCAAATGATCGCCCTTCAAACCAGAACTTTCAGGCGTCTCGCCATTACCCCATTTTTGCCAGGCCAGCATTGATTTGCAGATGTGAATTCCACGGTCATTAACCAAGTTTACCTTCACTACATCGTAACCATAAGCCTTTAACAATTCGGAAACCGAATAACCCAATAAGTTGTTGCGCACATGGCCGAGGTGAAGTGGTTTATTCGTATTTGGAGAAGAATATTCTACCATTACTTTTTTTCCGTTCGATGGGAAAACCCCGAAATCTGCTACTAAAATTTCTTCGTTAAACTGGTTTAAGAAGTAACTTTCCGCAATGCTTAAATTCAAGAAGCCTTTAACCACATTGAATTTAGTTACATTTTCAACATGTTCAACAAGGTATTCACCTATTTGATTAGCAGTCTGCTCAGGCGATTGTTTAGAAATTTTGGTAATTGGAAAAACAACGATCGTTACCTGCCCCTCAAACTCTTTACGGGTTTCTTGTATATTGATCACACTTTCAGCAACTTCTTCCTGGTAAAGTTCAAAAATCGCATTCTGTGTTTCGGAAATAATAAAATTCATGCCGTAAAAATAATAAAAAAGTCCGAAGTCGGGAGTCTGATGTCTGAAGTTCAATTTCAGATTATTATTGCGGAGAGACTAAAGCGGAGAGACTAAAGACCAAAGACCAAAGCTTAAAGACTAAAGACCAAAGACCAAAGCTGAACGACTAAAGACCAAAGCTTAAAGATCAAGATCAAAATATAAAAGTTAAATTCAAACGTTCAAAGAATGGCGTTCTTTTTACAAGTATGCAATCTACCGCCTACTTTTTATGTTTCCTACCAGCGCGCATTCCCATCTTCATATTTATTTCGTCTCCCTATCAATTCTCCACTTTACACTACCCATCCCTCACTTTCTGGCCTCCATTTCCTGTTTCCCACTTCCCATTCCCATCTAAAAATCAAAACTTGATTCTCCACGAAATTCTAATAGATTTGCAATAACTAACTTATTTATGAGCGAGCAGCAATCAAATTTTAAAGTGAGCGTGAATACCGAGATCGGTCGGTTGCGCAAATTATTGATTCATAGTCCGGATAGTGGCCTGGGAAAAGTGGTTCCATCTAAAGCACAAGACTGGCTTTTTGAAGATATCGTCCACCTGGATACTATTCGTAAGGGCGAATATGATTATTATCTTAAGCTGTTAATGTACTTTCTTGATCCTGAAAAGATTAAAGGAAAACTGGCTCAAATTGATTCTGACGAAGCAAACAGGAACTTTTTCAAACCTAATCATCCAGAGTTTCACCATTCAACTTCCGTAATAGAAATTCAAAATCTATTAAGTGAAATGCTCGAAAATGAATCCATCAGGAAAAAGTTGGTTGCAGCAGTTTGTGCTATAGAAGGCTGTACGTATAAAGTGCAGATTGAGTTGAGCAACACCGATCCGAAGGAGCTGGCAGAAATTTTTATCTCCGGAACGCTGGCAAATGATACCATGATTTTCGCACCAATCCCGAATTTAATTTTCACCCGGGATGTAGGCACTACCATCAATAACCATATTTTACTTAATAAACCTGCGAAGAAAGCACGTGTTCGGGAAACACTTTTAATGCGTTACATTTTTTTCAATCATCCATTGTTCGCAGATTATCAGAATAACATTCTGGAAATTCCTGATGTAACCATGCATTTTTTACGCCCCGGAGATGAGCCCGCATTCAGCACCACGTTAGAAGGTGGCGATGTGATGATGGTAAGTCCGAACCATGTATTAATTGGCTGTAGTGAAAGAACATCAGAACATGGTGCTAATGAAGCGATTAAACTATTGTTTGATAATGATGTGGTTGAAAAAGTAACGGTTGTAAAAATCCCAAGTAAAAGGGACTACATGCACCTCGACACTGTTTTTACACAAGTGAAAAGAAATACCTGGGTAATCCTCAATTCGATTGCGCATTCTCCGAAGTACAATCCGTACGAACCAATCAACTTTTTAAAAGAACCCGAAAAGTTAGAATCAACCACAGCCATTCAGTTTACCAAAGCCAATCCACAAGCACCAAAACACTTTGAACACGTGGAGGCCTTATTGAATGATATTAGCCAGAACGATTTAAAAAGCACTGAACCAACTAAGATTATATACAGTGGGAACAATCAGTTTCCTTATGACTCAAGAGAGCAGTGGACCGATTCCTGCAACCTGCTGGCCATTAAAGAAGGTGTAGTTTTAGGCTACGATCGAAATGATAAAACAGTTGAGGCATTTAAAGCAGCGGGTTTTAATGTGGTAGATGTGAAGGATTTAATTCAGGATTTAGAAAGCGGCAAAGCAGATGCAGAAACCATTACCGATACGTTAATTTTAATGCCATCGGCAGAACTATCGCGTGCGCGTGGCGGTTTCCATTGCATGAGTTTACCTATTTTAAGAGATAACCTGGTTTATTAGTCATTGGTTCATTTGAATATTGGTGCAAGGTGTATAACCAATGCGCAATAACAGTAATAGTTAGTCAATAACTAATGAGCGAATAGGCTAATAACCAAATAATTAACAACTAATGAGCCAAACTACCAACAACCTTTTAATGATTCGTCCGGTTGATTTTAAATTCAATGAACAAACGGCAGCAAACAATAAATTTCAGGTTGCTTCTACTGAAAGCGACATTCAAACGCAGGCACTAAAAGAGTTTGATGGTTTTGTGGATTTGTTGAGGCAGCATCATGTAGATGTTACTGTTGTAAACGACACCCTGCAGCCAGAAACGCCAGATTCCATTTTCCCAAACAACTGGGTGTCTTTCCATGATGATGGTTCGATTTACCTTTACCCAATGTTCTCAGAAAACCGCAGACTGGAACGAAGGAAAGATATCTTGGAAAGTTTAAAAGATAAATTTGAAGTAAACCATGTGAGCGATTTAAGCTTTTATGAAATACAGTATGCTTTTCTGGAAGGCACCGGCAGCATGGTGTTAGATCGCGTAAATAAAATCGCCTATGCCTGTTTAAGCGTTCGCACTGATCAGGAAGTGTTGGATAATTTCTGCATGCTTACCGGCTATGAATCAGTTTCTTTTCAGGCAGTAGACAGTACAAATTTCCCAATCTACCACACCAATGTAATGATGTGCATTGGCGATCGCTTTGCAGTGATTTGTTTAGATGCTATCCGCGATGAGGAAGAAAGATTGTCCGTTTTGTTAAAGCTTACCAATAGCGGAAAAACAATCATTGAAATTACACTCGATCAAATGAACCACTTCGCAGGTAATATGTTGCAGGTGGTAAACAATGACAATGAAAGCCTCCTGATTATGTCAGAACAGGCCTGTTTATCATTAAGCGTCGATCAGAAAACTTCGCTTGAACAGTTTAGTAAAATTGTATCTGCGCCACTGTACACTATTGAAAAAAATGGCGGCGGAAGTGCAAGATGCATGCTGGCTGAAATTCATTTACCAAAGAAATAATTCATAACCATTCTACCAAGCGACAAACAAGCCAAGCAAGCAACCACCTGAATTCATTCCGATAAGTTTTATTACTTTCGCGGAAAATTACAATATCAATATGTCTTTAGCACAACAACTCCAAACCAGATCGGGCAACAAATGTGAATTATGTACAGCGGATTCAGATTTAAGTATCTATGAAGTTCCGCCGACAAGTAATGCCAATGCAGATAATAGCATTTTAGTTTGCAAAACCTGCCTTGATCAAATTGAAAAAACGGAACAGCTAGATGCTAGTCACTGGAAAGCATTAACAGACACCATGTGGTCTGAATTTCCGCCGGTACAAGTGATGGCCTGGCGAATGTTGAGCAGATTGAGAAACGAAGGTTGGGCTTCAGATAGTCTGGATATATTATACCTTGATGAGGAGACCTTGGATTGGGCGAAAAAAACAGGCGATCATGAGTCGGATGGAACCGTAGAATTCCATCAGGACAGCAATGGCACACGACTTTACGAAGGTGATACCGTTGTTTTAGTTAAAACGTTGGATGTTAAAGGTTCTACCTTAAGCGCCAAGTTAGGTACAGTGGTCAAAAACATTCGTTTAGTGCACGATAATACCGAACAAATCGAAGGTAAAGTGGAAGGACAAACCATTGTTATCCTGACCAAATATTTAAGGAAAGGTTAACTGATATTTCCGTCATTGCGAGGCACGAAGCAATATCATTGAGTAAGATTGCTTCGTAACTCGCAATGATGATTTTCTATTTACCAAACAGGTGGTGCATAAAAATTCTGTAAATTTTCGCAATCATATCCAAATTTAGTCAGCAGCGAAACAGCATCGCTAATTTTATCCAGGCTGGAATCAATTCTCAGGATTTTATCTGAATCCAAAAGGTCTACACTCCAGGTAGCTCCAGAGAGTAAAGCGTTTAAATGCTGTGAGATGTTATTCAATTCAACTCCTGACTGAATATTAGTTTTAAAGATCGAGATCATAATTGCGATGATTACAAATAAGTATTTTTAATATTTTCCATTATACCTATAGCAGTAGACGACTTGATTCTAAATTTACTTTAAATTAATTAAAATAATTTACTAACCACTGATTGATAAGTAATTAATTTATTTTTTTGTCAGATGTCGCGTTAGGAATACCGAAATCGTTTAAGAATGAAATTAGAAATATGAGAATTCAGTTAACCGCAATTAAAGCATTGATCTGTCGGGCAGTTGCATTGATGCTAATCCTATTTTTGTATGCTTGTAAAAAAGATCAACTCATTGTTGACCATGACAAACATTTCATCTCAACAGATCACAAAGTGGATATCAATAATCCTTTCGATGGCGGTTGGGGATTGAAACTGAGTTCCAATGGAGTAGCACAACTTACGCCCTCCGGCGATATTTATTATGTAGGAACATACAAAATTAACGGAAAAAATATCACTGTAAAGACTGATCAGCAAACCTTTAAATTCGAAATTCTTTCTGAAACGGAAATTAAAGAAAAAAAATATGGCATACTCATGCGTTTGTATAATTAATATACAGGCTAATGATGAGCGGATGCTAAAATATTCTGGCTAGGTTACTATGCAACAATTTTTCATTAAACCTCTTATAGAGAGCATATAAACTTTCAATACTTAAATAAAAGTAAAGCGAAAAGCTACAATGCCTGCTCCTTAACCATGTAATGTAAAGCTAAACCGTTTCCATACGGTAAAAATATTTTCAATTAAGATTAATTCTCGATTTAAAATTACATTTTTGCAAAAATTATTAATAAGTAAATGCAGAGTTACTCAGAATTTCTCGATCTAAGCGTTGGCTTTCCGCAAGAAGGCTTTGATGTAATAGATGATGAATTATATTTTCAGGATTTAAACCTGATGGAAATGATTGAAACCTACGGTACTCCCCTACGTTTCACTTACTTACCAATGGTGAGTAAGAAAATTCAACAGGCGAAGATTCTTTTCCAGACTGCCATTTTAAAGAACAATTATCGTGGCGATTATAAATATTGCTACTGTACTAAAAGCTCGCACTTTCGTCATATTGTAGAAGAAGCATTGAAGAATAACATTCACTTAGAAACTTCTTCTGCATTCGATATGCCAATGGTTGATGCGCTAGAGAAAAAAGGACATTTAACTAAGGATACCACCATCATTTGTAATGGCTTTAAAACATACCAATACAAGCAATACATCATCGATATGTTGCATGATGGTTATAAAAACATCATTCCTGTTTTAGACAATAAAGAGGAATTTAACCTGTTTGATGATGAAGTTGATATTGATACGCCTTGTAATTTAGGAATAAGGATTGCAGCTGAAGAGCAACCAGATTCGCAGTTCTATACTTCGCGGCTAGGGGTGCGTATGGAAGATATTATCGATTTTTACAACAATAAAATTGTTCACAATCCGAACTTCCGTGTAAAATTACTCCACTTCTTTATTAACTCTGGCATTACCGATTCGCCATATTACTGGAACGAGTTGGAAAAATATGTTACCCTTTATTGTAAGTTCAAAAAAATCAATCCTGATTTAGATACACTTGATATTGGTGGTGGCATGCCTTTTAAAGATTCACTTGTTTTCGACTTTGATTACGAATACATGGTGAATGAAATTGTGAAGCGGATTAAAGAAATTTGTGCGATCCACGATGTGATGGAACCAGATATTATTACCGAATTCGGTAAATACACGGTAGCTGAAGCTTCTGGTATTCTCTATAAAGTACTCGGACGTAAACAGCAAAACGATCGCGAGCGTTGGTTAATGTTAGATGGATCATTCATCACGAACCTCCCAGATGTTTGGGCTTTAAACCAAAAATATATTTTATTGCCAATTAATAACTGGGATGCTGAATATGAACGCGTAAACTTAGGTGGAATAACCTGCGATGGTCAGGATTATTACAACCAGGAAGCGCATATGAACAGCGTATTTATGCCCAAAACGCGTAAAGTACAGTACTTAGGCTTTTTCCATACTGGTGCTTACCAGGAAGTATTAAGCGGTTATGGTGGTATCCATCACTGTTTGTTGCCTAGCCCAAAACATGTTTTGATTCGCAGAAACCGCGATGAAAGCTTCAACTTTGAAGTTTTTGGAGAAGAACAAAATAGTAAACAGGTATTAAAAATTCTGGGTTACTAAGTTAACCGCAAAAGAATATAAGGTTTTTTCGTAAAGAGCGCTAAGTAATACTTAGGGCTCTTTTTTTTCAAAAAAAATCTTTATTTAAAGCAACAAAGAACTAAACTTGATATATTTAGTATATTTGTACGTAATTTAGTACAAAAAATCGATTATGTTAATAGCAAGTATTTCTGATTTTAGAAAAGACATTAAATCTTACCTCGATAAGGTCGCTAAAAACTTCGAAACCTTAATTATAAATAGAGGAAAAGACGAAGGTATCGTGGTAATGTCTTTAAATGAATATAATGCTTTAATGGCTACAAACCATGAGCTATCTTCACGTAAAAATGAAAAGCGTTTAGATAATGCAATTGAAAATTTAAGGGAAGGAAAGTCTTTCGATAAAGCATTAATCGAAGAATACGATGAAATATAAATTCGTAGATGAATCGTGGGAAGATTATCTTTATTGGCAACTTACAGACGAAAAAAAGTTGAAGAAAATTAATGAACTACTTAAAGATATATCCCGAAATCCTTTTTCTGGCATTGGGAAACCAGAGTCTTTAAAACACAAGTATTCAGGATTTTGGTCACGCAGAATAGACGATGAACACAGATTAATTTATAAGTTTGAAGATGATGAAATTTTAATCATCAAATGCAGATTTCATTACGATTAATTAGCTAAAAAAAACTCCATATGCAATTCGGTAAAGTAGACGACCCATCCATTATAGATTATACCCTTCCCGCTGATGCCAAAGAAACAACAGCAATCTTGGAAGCTAATAAACCAAAACAAGATTTTAAAGCTTACGTTGGCTGCGCAAAGTGGAACAAAGCAGATTTAAAAGGATTCTACCCAAAAGGAACTAAAGATGAATTGACATATTATTCTACTCAATTTAATTCGATAGAACTCAATGCAACCTTTTATGGCATGCCAACAAGCGAACAAGTCATCACCTGGACAGAAAAAACGCCGGAAGATTTTAAATTCTTCCCAAAACTTACAAATACGGTGAGTCATTTCAAAAGACTGATCAATGTGAAAGAACCCGTGGAGCAATTCTGCGATGCCATCAGTAACTTCGAAGATAAATTTGGCATGGCATTTCTTCAGTTACACGATAACTTTAAGCCGAAAGACTTTGAACGACTTAAAATTGTTGCAAACGAATTTCCGAAGGTGATTCCTTTAGGTGTTGAAGTAAGAAATGAAGAATGGTTCTCAAATGCCTCAATTGCAAGTGAATTTGCGAAAGTATTTGAAGGAAATGGAATCACTAACATCATTGTAGATACCGCCGGCCGCAGAGATATGTTACACATGCGGTTAACCACGCCAACGGCATTTGTTCGGTTTGTTGGTGCGAATGTTGATGAAATTGATAAAAAACGTTTGGATGATTGGGTTGAAAGAATAGCGGAGTGGAAAAAACAAGGCCTTCAAAACCTTTACTTTTTTATACACCAGAATGTAGAACTGTCATCGCCATTGTTCTCTGCATACTTCACAGAAAAATTAAATAAGGCGCTTGGAACCGATTTGAAAATCCCAACGATGGCCAATCAGTCTGCTCCTTCGTTATTTTAAGATATCAATACCTCGGAGATTTAAAGCCTTCGAGGGTTTATCCGTATCATTTTCGTTTGTAAATCGTTTCGGTAGCTTTCGACTCTTCCCCCTCTGGTGAAATATTATAAGCCGTGAGCGCGAATTCATTTTCAGTAACAATTGCTAAAGCAGTTCTCCATCCCCAAGGCTGGTCTCCATATTCCGGACTTCCATAAGATCCTAAAACTGAAAACCCATTGGGTGCTGCTTCACCACTTGAAAGCATAATCTGAGTCCCCATATGAAAACTATCTATCCAAGTGGAAGTAAATCTTTGATAGGGAAGATCAAAACCAATAATCATTTTACCTTCAAAAGGTTTGTCGGCTAAACTTCCATGGTAGTCTAAGGAAATAAAGCGACCATCTAGAAGAGCGGAGATCACGGCTTCTGAGGGAGATTCATCAGCAAGAATATTGGGTTCAAACCACGTTTTTGTAATACCAGACCAATTACCAACTAAAGTTTGAAGTTTCTGATGAGCGCCATCTGCTAAAGATTGCTCGAATTTTTGCTGTGCCATTCTCAAACTTAAATAATATTACTGATTTATTGAATGATAATTGTAAATTGGAGTGGACGAAGAGCCGACCTATTGTCGAGATTCGATTATTCAACAATAAAATCTATGCTAAAAACCCTCGATTTGAGTCAGGTAATCGTACTTGACATCGAAACTGTGCCACAATACCAGTCTTTTAATGAAGTTCCAGCCAATATGCAGGAACTATGGGATCAAAAAACCCTTCATCAGCGAAAGCCGGATCAGTCTGCAGAAGAGTTTTATGAACGCGCTGGGATTTTAGCAGAATTTGGCAAAGTGATTTGCATCAGCCTCGGCATTTTCAGTTATCAAAATAAATCATATTCCCTTCGCCTCAAATCTTTTGCCGGCGATAATGAAAATGAGATTCTACAGCAGTTTTCTTCACTGATCGAAAAACAATCCAACAACCTGATGTTCTGTGCACACAATGGCAAAGAATTCGATTACCCTTACCTGTGCAGGCGACTGCTGGTAAACGGCTTGGAAATTCCTGGACCGCTTGATATTTCCGGTAAAAAGCCCTGGGAAGTGAATCATTTAGATACCATGGAAATGTGGAAGTTCGGAGATTATAAAAATTATACCTCACTGAATCTATTGGCCGCAATTCTTAACATCCCAACGCCAAAAGATGATATAGATGGCAGCCAGGTAAGGCAGGTCTATTACGAAGAAAAAAATCTGGAGCGCATTGTAACTTATTGCCAAAAAGATGTCATTACCACCGCTCAGGTATTATTAAAATTTAAAGGGATGGAAATAATTTCGCCAGAAAACATTACCATTGTAACTTAATGTTAAACGTTGAAAACTTAAATATTGATTTTTATAACCAGGAAGAGAAAACCTGGTTTAAGGCCGTAAAAACAATTAGTTTCCAGGTTAAGGAAGGAACTGTTCTCGGCATCGTTGGAGAATCAGGCTCTGGTAAATCTGTTACCTCCTTTTCTATCATGCGGCTGCACGACGAGCGGTCGGCGAAAATTACTGGCGCAATAGACTTCGAAAACGTGAGTTTGCTGAACTTAAGTGCAAACGAAATCCGTCAGATCAGGGGAAATCAAATTTCTATGATTTTTCAGGAACCGATGACTTCTCTAAACCCTGTTTTCAGCTGTGGAGAACAAGTAGCAGAAGCCATTATCCTGCATCAAAAGCTGGATAAGCAAACGGCTAAACAAAAAACGATTGAACTTTTTAATGAAGTGCAATTGCCGCGACCAGAAAAAATCTTTGACAGTTACCCGCATCAAATATCAGGCGGACAAAAACAAAGGGTGATGATTGCCATGGCACTCAGCTGCAATCCGAAACTTTTGATTGCTGATGAACCAACAACCGCTCTCGATGTTACGGTACAAAAAACAATCCTTCAGCTGCTGTTAAAGCTGAAAGAAGAACGCAATATGGCTATGATTTTCATTTCGCATGATTTGGGTGTGGTGAACGAAATTGCAGACGAAGTTGCCGTAATGTTTAAAGGAGAAATTGTAGAACAAGGGAGCGCGAAATCGATATTTGAGAATCCTCAACATCCATATACCAAAGGCTTACTGGCCTGCCGCCCCTCGCCCGCCTTACAATTGAAAAGGCTTCCGGTTGTTGCAGATTTCCTAACCGGGAAGATTGATGATGCCAATGCACATTTGCAACCAGCTAATCAGCTAACACATACAGAAATCTCCGCCCGCAGGGAGTTCCTTTACACGCAGAAACCGATTCTTCAAATAAAAGATCTATGCACCTGGTATCCAATTCGTAATGGCGTATTCGGAAAAATAAAAGACTATGTCAAAGCAGTCGATCAGATTACCTTCGAAGTATTCCCTGGCGAAACACTTGGGCTGGTAGGTGAATCTGGCTGTGGCAAAACAACACTAGGAAGAACTATTTTAAGATTAATTCAACCTACCTATGGAAGTATTATCTTTAACGATCAAGACATTACCCATATCAAGAGTACTGAGTTACGGAAGCTCCGAAAGAACATGCAAATTGTATTTCAGGATCCTTATGCTTCCTTAAATCCAAAATTGAGCATCGGCCAATCTATTTTAGAACCGCTACAAGTCCATCGCTTATTAAACAACGATGCAGAGCGGAAACAAAAAGTAATCGATTTGTTGAACAAGGTTGGCTTGAAGGAAGCACATTTTAACCGCTATCCGCATGAGTTTAGTGGCGGACAACGCCAGCGGGTAGTGATTGCAAGAGCACTCGCACTGGAGCCGAGATTCATCATTTGCGATGAATCCGTTTCTGCTTTAGATGTTTCGGTACAGGCGCAGGTGTTAAATTTAATAAAGGATCTGCAACGGGAATTTGGCTTGACCTACATCTTCATCTCTCATGATCTCGCCGTAGTTAAACATATCTCTGATCGTATTTTAGTAATGAACAAAGGTAAAATCGAGGAAGAAGGATATCCTGAGCAGATTTTCTACGCACCAAAAGCGGCATATACACGAAAATTAATTGAAGCCATCCCTGGAAGCTAAACAGATAAAATGCTACGTTACATCCTGATTATACTGTGTTGTTCAACACTTACCATTAAAGCACAAAACGTCAAAATAATCCAGTCTACCTATATTTTCGAAAATGCCCCCTTTGCTGCCTGCCATGCCTCAACGATTGTAGCGCTTGGTAACGGACAGCTTATGGCAGCATGGTTTGGTGGAAAACAGGAAGGAAGTAACGACGTAGTGATCTGGACAGCCATCAAAAACAAAAATAAATGGAGCATCCCCATAGCCGTTGCTGATGGGATTGTAAATGATAGCACTAGATTTGCCTGCTGGAATCCCGTGCTGTTTAGATCGATAGACGGAGCTTTAACGCTTCATTATAAAATAGGACCGAATCCAAGAGCATGGTGGGCGGAATACAAGACATCGAAAGACAACGGTAAAACCTGGTCTAATGCTGTAAAATTGCCCAATGGATTTCTCGGTCCAATCAAGAACAAACCCATTCAATTGGATAAAAACACCATATTATATCCTTCAAGTACAGAAAGTCTAGACGAAAAGACCTGGACTATTCACCTTGAAAAATCAGATAATTCAAACCGCCATTGGCAAAAAATTAAGATTGATTGTGATACCTTTGGAGTTATCCAGCCATCCATCCTCACCTATCCAAATGGAAAGTTGCAGCTGCTTTGCAGAAGCAGACAAAATGTTATTGTAGAAAGTTGGTCTGTTGATGGTGGAAAAAATTGGTCAAAATTAACATCGACCGGCTTGCCAAATCCAAACTCCGGCAGCGACGCGGTAACTTTACAAGACGGCCGTCAATTGCTTATTTACAACCCTTTAACTGCCGGAAAAAATTGGTGGGAAGGCAGATCTGTTTTAAAACTAGCCATTTCCAATGATGGCAAAACCTGGAAGGACCTGTACACGCTGGAAAATCACCCTAAAGGCGAATACAGTTACCCGGCTATCATTCAGGATGAAAACGGCAATGTCCATTTAAGCTACACCGCCGAAAGAAAGAAGATAAAATATGTGATGCTTGATATTACAAACTGATTTTTTGAGGTAGCATCCAGTAACTTATCAAGCTTTCTAATGTACTTTTTACGTCTCAAAAATGGCCGTTTAGGCTTCTTTTCTGTATCTTCGGTAAATTCAGTTTTTTAATTATGGCAAAGAAAAAATCAGCAAATATAAAATTGGTTCTGAATCAATTGGTTAGCGATGTTTTTGAAAAGAATAATAATCAGTTACTCAACTATAAACAAGTTTCTGCCAAGCTGAACCTTACTGACCAAGAATCTAAAGAAACAATCTTAGAGATTTTGAAGGAAGGAAAGGGCGCTGGCATATTTTTAGAGCCCGAAAAAGGCAAATACAAGCTTAAAGATCTTCAAAACTTCATCATTGGTACGGTTGATATGACCGCCGATGGCTCTGCATACATTGTTCCGCAGGATGAATTCGAAAAGGATGTTTATGTAGCACCAAAAAAGCTTAAGAATGCGCTACATGGCGATACCGTGAAAGCTTATGTTTTCGCCAAAAAAAGTGGCCGTAAAAATGATGGCGAAGTTATTGAAATTATCAAACGCGCTAAATCAGATTTTACAGGTGTGATCAAAATTTCTGATCGTTTTGCTTTCGTCATTGCAGACGACAAAAAAATGATGCACGATATTTTCGTTCCTTTGGCCGATACCCTTGAGGCTAAAAATGGACAACGCGTGTTGGTTACATTAGCTGACTGGCCTGAAAGCGCTAAAAATCCTATAGGTATTGTAAAACATGTACTTGGTAATCAGGGTGAGAACAATACCGAAATGAACGCCATTTTAGCGCAATATGGTTTTCCGCTCGAATTCCCTGCTCAAGTAGAGAAAGAAGCCAATTCCATTCCTGAAGAAATTCCGGAAGCAGAAATTGCAAAGCGTAAAGATTTTAGAAAGGTTTTAACGTTCACCATTGATCCGGCCGATGCAAAAGACTTTGATGATGCCATTTCTTATCAAAAATTACCCAATGGCAACCATGAAATTGGTGTCCACATTGCTGATGTTTCCCATTATGTAATTCAGGGAACAGACTTAGATAAAGAAGCTTATAGCCGTGCAACATCGGTCTACCTGGTTGATCGTGTAATCCCAATGTTGCCGGAGCGTTTAAGCAACGGGGTATGTTCATTACGCCCACATGAAGATAAATTATGTTTTGCTGCAGTATTTGAATTAGATGAGCAGGCGAATATTCAGCATGAATGGTATGGCAGAACTGTTATTCACTCCGATAGAAGATTCAGTTACGAGGAAGCGCAAGAAGTAATTGAAAACCAAGCCGGTGATCATGCTGCAGAAATCTTGAAACTTAATGAACTTGCCTACATCTTACGAGACCGCAAGTTTAAAAACGGCGCCATCAGTTTCGAAAGCACTGAAGTTAAATTTAAGCTCGATGAATCTGGTAAGCCTATTGGCGTTTATGTTAAAGAGCGTAAAGATGCCCATAAATTGATCGAAGATTATATGCTTCTGGCCAACAGAAAAGTGGCCGAATATGTGGCGAAGAAACAAAAAGGCGAGAAAAAACTCACATTCGTTTACCGTGTGCACGATTCTCCAAATATGGAAACGCTCACCACTTTTGCCACATTTGCTTCCCGCTTTGGTTATAAAATCAGTACCAAATCAGATAAAGATATCGCGAAATCACTCAACAATTTAATGGCTGATGTAGAAGGAAAAAAAGAACAAAATATCTTAACTTCTCTCGCCATCCGCTCTATGGCTAAGGCGATCTATTCAACTAAAAAGACCAGTCATTACGGTTTAGCATTTGAATACTACACGCATTTCACCTCACCTATCCGTCGTTATCCCGATGTAATGGCCCACAGGTTATTGCAAACTTATCTGGATGGCGGTAAATCTGCAGATGCAGAATTTTACGAAGTAGCCTGCGTACACTCATCTGCAATGGAAAAACGTGCTGCTGACGCTGAACGCGCATCTATTAAATACAAACAAGCAGAATATCTGGAAGATAATATTGGTACCGAATACAAAGGCATTATTTCTGGTGTTACCGAATGGGGAATGTATGTAGAAATTGAAGAAAACAAATGCGAGGGCATGATTCGCCTGCGCGATATTTCTGATGACTTTTACGTTTTAGATGAAAAAAATTATTGTATTGTAGGCCAGAGGAAAAAGAAAAAATATCAGCTTGGCGATGAAGTGATGATTAGGGTGAAAAAAGTAGATCTCGCTAAACGTCAGATTGATTTTACACTTATTCCTGACTAACCTCAATGAAGGCGAAGCTTTCCCTGTTTATTCTTTTCACTCTGATTGCGAACACGCTTCTGGCGCAAAAAATCAGGGGGAAGGTTTCAGACGAGAATACTAACGCTGGCATAGCTTACGTCACTATACAGGTTGATCAAAACCATAAAACCATTAGTAATGAGCATGGGGAGTTTGAGCTTGCGGTAAGCGTGCTCCCCTGCGAAATTTACCTTTCTCACATCAGCTATCAAACTGTAAAAGTTAAAGCAAGCGATACATCGTTAACGATTAAACTTAAATCAGTAACGCAAAACTTAAACGAGATAGTGATTGGCAACAATGCCCTTTCCATAATGAAAAGCGCTTACGAAAAAGCCAGGCCCGCTGTAGATGACTCATTTTTTGCAAAAGCCTTTCTTCGACAAATTGCCTACGAAGCAGGTAAACCCACTTATTTGAACGAGATCTTTTTTAATGCAGATTGGAAAAGTTACGGATTGCTAAAATGGGCACCAACAGAAAGTAGATATCTTAAAGATAATAGTCATGTTTCATATACCAACATCAGCGTTGCCGCATTTGAGCTTTCTGGCTTTCTGTCCAACAGCCATTTCCTAAAGCCATTAACATCAAAACTAGATTCCATTTATTCCTTTAAGCTTGTTCGCACTTACGAGCTTGATGAAAGTGAAGTTGCAATAATTAACTGTACGTTGAAGATAAAAACTGAGAGCCCATATTTTGACGGTGATTATTACGTAAATACAGCTGACTACCATATATTAAAACTAGAAGGCAAAGTGAAGAACTTTGGGCTAAACAGCAAAGGCATACTTGGCGCAAAAGCTAAAGAGGTTAATTTAATGTCGCAATTTACACTGAACAGCGAAGGTCGAAATATCTTAGACTTTTCTGTACTTACCTTAAAAAGCAAAATGACAGTGATGGGATTAGGCACCAACGAACTTGAATTATCTAATTTGCTATATATGGTTGAATATGACAGGAAGTATAATAATAACCTTAAAGCGCTGCAAATGCAAACGGATGACTTAAAAACAACACAAAATATGGTTTATAATACCGATTTTTGGAAGTATAATGTCGTTATAAAAAGAAAAGCAAAAGAAGAAGAGGCAATAAAAAAATTAGAAAAGACCTCCATAATAAATTAGTGCAATGCATACAACTGACCAACTACAACAAATTTTAAATACAGCAATACAAAACTTAAAGTTTCCAGATCAGCCTGAGCAGCTTTATGATCCGATCAGATATATCATAAATCTTGGTGGTAAGCGGATTCGTCCCTTACTGGTTCTAATGGGAACTGAGTTGTTCGGCAAAGATGCTCACGATTCTATCGATGCGGCAATGGCGATTGAAGTTTTCCATAACTTTACGCTGGTACACGATGATATAATGGATAATGCGCCTTTGCGGAGAGGGAAACCAACAGTGCACGAGAAATGGAGCATCAACACAGCCATATTAAGTGGTGATGTGATGATGGTTGAAGCGAATAAAAACCTGGCAAAAGTAAACCCTGTTTTTCTTAAAGATGTTTTGGACACCTTTAATGCAACCGCACAAGGCGTTTGCGAAGGACAGCAACTTGATATGGAATTTGAAAGCCGCGATGATGTAAGTATTGAAGAGTATATCAATATGATCCGACTGAAAACAGCCATACTATTGGGTGGAGCCTTAAAACTCGGGGCAATCATCGCCGGAGCATCAGAAAAGGAAGCTGATTTGATCTACCAGTTTGGTGAGAATATTGGAATCGCATTTCAGCTTCAAGACGATATCTTAGATGTTTATGCAGATCCTGAAAAGTTTGGAAAACAGGTTGGTGGTGATATTATTGCCAACAAGAAAACTTTCTTACTTCTAAAAGCCTTTGAGCTTGCAGATGGTCAGATCAGAGATTCATTGGATACCTGGACAAGCTATAAAAACTTTGATGCTAACGAAAAGGTGGCTACTGTAAGATCTGTTTACGATACGTTGGACATACAGAACATTGCCAGAGAAAGCATGAATTATTACCTTAAAAAGGCATTGAACCTGTTTGAGCAGATTAATGTGAGCGAGGAAAGAAAGTCTAATCTATTTACGCTTACCAACCAGTTAATGGCGAGGGAATATTAATTTTTATATACATAAGGCAGCTGGTCGTTCAAAGATGATCAGCTTTTTTTATGCTTAAGGTTTAAGCATAAAAAAAACCTTCAATTTGCATTGAAGGTTTTTCTATATCGTTTGATACTAATTATTCTGCAACTGCAGCTTCTTCAGTAGCTTCGTCTGTTTTTACAGCTTTTTTAGCGGCTGCTTTTTTTACTGGTGCTTCTGCAGCAACTTCTTTAGCTTCAGCTTCTTTTTTCACAGCTGGTTTTTTCGCTAATGCTTCTTCAATTTCAGCATCAGAGATCGGAAGAACAGATACATAAGATTTATTATCTTGTTTCTTTCTGAAAACTACTGTACCATCAATCAAAGCAAATAATGTGTGGTCTTTTCCTAAACCAACATTTTTATCTGGATGGTGTTTTGTACCACGTTGACGTACTAAAATGTTTCCAGCGATAGCTAACTGACCACCGAAAATTTTAATACCTAAACGCTTACTATGCGATT
>Ga0308159_1001864_pt1 | contig 27313 bp, 34 predicted proteins | sample PhyCR1_FD_201040 | JGI IMG/M metagenome (GOLD analysis project Ga0308159, IMG submission 201040) | Phyllosphere microbial communities from UC Gill Tract Community Farm, Albany, California, United States - DLSLC.R1 | ecosystem: Host-associated > Plants > Phyllosphere > Unclassified | place: USA...
ACAACATATCTTCATTAGTAGAACTTAACGTGTTTTTCAACTCCGATTTAAAGTCTAATGCTAATGTTTGTAAGTCAATCTGTTTAACTGATAACTGGTCATATTGAGCTTGTAAAGCATCTAACTTGCTTTGTAATTCAGATTTAACTTCTGTAATATCATTTTTAAATTCACCTTTAGTTAATTCATTTGCTTTGGTGATATCATTTTTAATTTCTTTTCCGAAATCTTCAAATTCTTTAATTTCCATTGTGTGTTTTGGTATTCTTATGCTGCTTTATAGCCACGCACTAAGGCTTTAATTAATTTCTCATCATTCGCTTTTTTAGCTTCCATTTGTTTTGCCTCATCTATCGGGTTTACTTCATTTAAACTGTCTTCCAACGGGTTTAAAGTGTCAACTGATTTCTGCGATAAGTCTATGAATGTTGCTTTAAGCTGATTGAGATATATAGATAAAAGAGCAGTTGTCTCGGGCGACATGTCGCCTTTCAACATCTTTTCTACTTTTTCAAATTGTTCTGCGATAGATTCTGCTGTCTCGAATCGAGATTTAAAACCTAAAAAGGGAGTATTTGCATTTGCACCAAAAGTCACCGAACTAAATTCGAAAAGTTTTACCTCTTGAATCTCGTTATAGTTACCACGATTAACCGATTTTATTGTTCGAAAACCTATGCTGTGTTCATTTAAAACACCTTCTTTATACAGGCTCAAAACATCATTACCAAGTGCAGTATTTGCTATTTTGGTTTCAAAATACAAACCATAGTCATCCTCTTTTAAAACAGTAGGACGACCTAAAACCTGTGTTACATCGTGTTGATATAGATGAAAAATCCTAGGATTTGAACTATCAACACCATTTTCTTTTAGGGTCTTTGAGAATGCGCCTTTAACGATGATATCGGAATCACTATCCAATGAATTAAATGCGCTGGCATATCCTGAAATAATTCGGCTATCTAAATCAACATTAATACTATCTGAAAAATTTTTGGTGTTATAACTGATTACCATTTATCCTTTCTAGATAAATAGATTGCTACTCGAAAAAAGTATGGTTAATGGGGGAAATTTTATAAAATAAAAAAGCCCAAATTAATGGGCTATATAGTTTGAGACTATCCAGTTGAAACGCCTACCTATTACGGCTGTCCAGCTTTTCCTCCTGTCTCTATAATTTTAAGCAATTTAATGCTAGGGCTACAGCATGGCAAAGCCATGGAAACCTTAAATCAATGGCTCACCATCATCTTCGACAATGATATCATCAACCAATTCGTAAAAAGATGTATCTAGACCTTCTTTTTCAAGGCTTTCAATATTCATTATTTCTTCTCTATCTTTTGGGTCTATCATAATTTTGTTAATCTAAAATACTTATCGAAAAAGTCTTTTATATAAATAGGTAGCTGAATATCTTTTGCACGGTACATTACGAATGTTTCTGCCATAAACTCTCGATTATTGGTTGCACCGTAAGCCGAAACTTTGTAGATATCACCATTGGTTTTAGCTAAATTATAAATCTCAATTTGCTCACGATTCAATTGTCTACATAACTCTATGTATTCTTTGTTATTACGTCTGGCTTCATTTAATGCTCTAGCACCATTAATCCCACCCGTTAACTGGTCGTGTAACACGTGTCCGAATTCGTGATTTATGGTTGATTCTAAATACTTATCCTTACCGTAATTAATAGTCCACCTACTGAATTTCAACTCTTGCTCTACTTCTCTCCCACGTTTTAACCAGATTGATTTTTTAGTTAACTCAAATTGTTGTTTACATATTTCTAAATTCCTTAGCGATACGGCTCTGAAATTAGCATCAATGCCATACTTATCATAGTTATTTGAAACAATCTTCTCTGTCTTCCAACTAGTTGTATTAACATTCAAGTTACGATAATTAGCCGACATTAAAGCCTTACTATTAGATGTTTTATCACCAATTTTTAATAAGGTATCGAACCCATAATCTTGCTTTAAATTAAACAATACTCGATTCATTTCGTTTGCAACCTGAATATCTTTAGTCCATCGGCTATAATCAGCATCTTTTGCAAAACCTCTTTCAACGGCATACTTTTCAGCATCAACAATTGTAGCAGCAGGTTTAAATACATTTAAATCAGTAAAATCTAAAGGAATCGGCTTACTGAAATCGAACTGTTGTTGTACTGGTATTGGCTTTTCAATTGTTGGCTTAATTGGTGAGGGCTTACGGATATTCTTTCCTATTACTTGTGATGCAGGTATAAAACTTATTATACATCTGCAATTAACTATCTCACTTGCTCCTGCTCCGTGACTGCCATCGCAAGGGTGAGCCATTTCACTATCACCAACTTTGAATAAAGCATCAATAGGAATTGGCTCTGAATCAACCATTGCTGCGTGAGTGTCACGTGTTTTCCCATCAATTTTTCGGGCTATCCATTTCTTGAAAAGTACAAGATTTGAACTACGTGCAGCAAAAACACCTCCTTTGTTACTCGCATATGCGGATTCCGTACGGGCGATTGTTAGCGCACGTTGTTTCGTTTTGATAGAATCAGTCTCCTGTAAAATCAGAGATGCAACTTTTTTATGGCTTAGTTTTTCTTCAACGCCTCGTTGAATAATCTTTCTTATTTGCTCTTTGGTAGTTTCAGTTACTTTGGTAACCTTATCACCAATCTCTTTTGTCTGTGTTAATCGAATGAACTCGGAACGCCATATGTTTACATTATTAGGGTTATCGCCAGATGGTTTATATTCACGTGGTTGTGCTGCTTTAACTTGATAATCTGGCTTTGCTGCTTTGTATTTTGATAAACTTTTATCAACCATTTTCGCCATTTCGACACCTACACTTAAATAAATTTCGGTGAGAAATTTTAAGGTGTCGGCTTCTTCCACCAATAGATTTATCGGTGTTTCAGGTTTTTGCGCATAGTCATGCGAAGCATGTTCGAATATTCGCTTAAATGCTTTTAAAACTATTTTGTAGGTTAATCGTTCGTGTTTTTTCTGTAGGTCGTTATATAACCTGTAGTATGCTCTGTCTGTCATTGATGGTGTTTTCCATAAATATTATTTGAGCCTTACAGGTTGTAATCTTCGCTACTATCGGTGTTGATACTTAAACTTTGGTCTGATAATGGAACTAAATTTTGCGGAATAAAATATTCATCCATCAATGGATTTGATTTGTCTTCACCATAGTTTGTAGCTAATCTTTTCTCATTTGGAGTAGTCCACCACATTTCTTTTAATTGGCTAACCACTTGTGATAAGTCCTTTGCTAGCTGAGGTAAAACTGTTATATCATAGGTAATTTGATATTTCTTACCATCAGCTTTTTCATAAGCTGGCAGCAACCATTTATTTAATGCATCTTCAAATGCCTGTAATTCAGGGACTATAACATTGTAGATTAATGATTTTTCAGCTTGCTCAAAGTTGGAAAATGTCATACGATTATTATCTCCAAGCAATAATGATGGAACTCCATAGAGGTTACATAAATCACGAAGGTTTAAATCCATTTGCTGCAAGATTTGCAAATCCTGATTAGGCAAACCAAATTGAGTCCACTTTAAATCACTAGCCAGAATCATAATTTCATCAGGTCTGGCGTTTTGAAATTTATCCTTTAACTCCTGTAATTGTTCTGGTGATGCACTACCTGATAAATCCGAGAGCATACCGTAAGCACCTTTATTAGCAATGATTTCAGTTTGAGATTTGTACGATGTATTATTAAGGTCTAAGACTTTTAAACCTGCTCTTAATGGACTTTGACCATATAATTGAAGACCTGCATTATAGTCAGGGTTCCAATATTTAAGGTGTAAAATGTTTTCTTTTTCAATACGAGTATTCGAACCAGATACATTGTAATGGTCGACAGTATTATTATTACCAACGATATTCATCAGTTGAGATGGTAACACCGATAAACCAACAATCTTAGTCTTATTAACTCCGAATTCAGGGCGGTGCGCATGTATGAATGCATTGCCCGTTATTAACTTATATCCAATGGCATTTTTAAGAAAGTCACTGAATGATTGGTTAGGATTAGGCTGGTCGAGTAAGGTTAAAATTGGATGGTTTTCAACCTCTTTAAGTGACTGCTCTTTTGTGATTAACGCCTTAGTTGAAACTAAATTTCCATTTGATACTAAACTTTTATAACTCTTTAATTTTTGACCGTTTTTAACCTCATACAAATAAAATGGTACAGATGACAACTTATCAGTTATCAATTTAATTATACTGTAAACAATCGGGTTACTTTGATAGCCATTTGTTATATAAGTTTGAGAATTATCATTTAACCAGTTAACACCACCATTTCCAATAATTGGATAAATAAGCGGTTGATTTAATGCCTTAGTTTGTGGTTGCGTAATTGTTTGTGTTTGTTTTCGTTCGAAGAAATAGTTTAAAAATCCCATTTATGTTGTTTATCATAAATAGTGTCATTACTGATTATATCATGGCTTTGCCATGTAAAACCTAAACGAAAATGAATGGCTGCTTTAATTCCAAGAATTCCCTCATTATAAGTGAATCAGAAAAATCGGGCGAATGACCAATAATCTTCTTAATTTCATCCTTACCAACAACCTCTAACTTTCCATCATTATCAATTTTCGCACGTTTTAGCTGGCTTAATTCAGTAATAATACTTTCCTTATGTCCCGAATCTTTAATCCAGTAACCACCTGCTGCTGCACGTTCGCAAAATTTATAGATACATTGAGTTTTTAAATTCTTATAGTTTTCATCATTCAATGCTCTTGCTCCATTGTTAAATGCTTTTGCACCTTGTAAAAATCCACCAACGAAATTTCCAACTCCATTACAGTCATAAACTATTCTTGATTTTGGAACTCCGTAAGTCTTTGCCATTAACTCAATAGCTTCAATAACTTCCTTACCATTCGACTTTGGAATTACTTTAATCTTCTCTGCAATGAATGAATCCCAATAGACTATAATAAGTAAATCGCTACCTTCCATTGCAATATCGGTCGTTATTGCTTTCTTTGCAGAGTCACTTTCAACGTGATTATTTCTGAACAAGTCTAATATCTGGTCGTGCGTAAGGAGGTCATTATCTGTCACATCATAATCCCAGTTACCAAATAGTAAACGCTGCTTAGATGCATTATCTAAATTGTGTAAATCAGCAATGTAAGCAGGTGGTAAATGTGGATTATCTGTTGGTAAGGCTTGTAAAAATTCTCTGTGAGGCTCTAAGCTATCATCAGTTGAAGGCTTGTAAAAGTCATTGTAAACCCAATTTTTCGATGGGTTACAAGTACCTAACAATTTTGGTGTTAAATTGTATTCATTTAATTTATATCGAATTCTCGACTTAACTATTTGCCACGCTTTTTTAGCTACCTGATTACATTCATCGACAAATGCGCCAGTAATTTCTAGACCTCCTAGTGAATCAAAGTTGGGGTCACTTGGATAACTAAATAAATCCTTTAGAATTATCTCACTGCCATTATTGAATAGAATCACGCCAGATTGTTGGTTGTAATTGTAATGTACTTTAGGTTTTAGTCCTTGTAACTTGCATACATCGAAAAAAGATTTTAAGGTGGTTGATTTAAGTTCTTTTAATTTACTTCTACCAATTAACCAACGTGTACCATCATATTTTAAAGCTGATAAAATACACCAGAGAACACCTAAATAAGACTTACCACCACCAGCCGAACCGCCATAAACTAGTTCTGTTGTTGTCGTGTTTTCAAGTATATCAAGTGCTAAAGTTTGCTTGAAAGTGAGAACCATTTAGATATTCTCCTTTCCCCCATTTTTATACGTTTTGGTTACGTTAATTGAGATACTCTCACCCTTAGATGTGTGGTCAACCTCTTGTTTATCTGCCATTCGATGCCTATTTTTCAAGATGAAAATTGCACCTGCTGCGTTGCACTGGTTGTTTAATAGTCGAGTAACTAAATTGGATTCAATCCTAGCATCGAGTCGTTTTATAAGTTCGGAAACAAACTTGTCATGCTCGAACTTATCTCGCCATTCAGACCAGATTTGTGGGTAATACTGAAAATGAACTAATGCAGCAGCCAGATATACTGATTTCTCTGCTATTACATAATCTTCAATTTCGGTTAAAGCTTTGGTTACTGTTTGCTTAGTCCATTTTTCTGCGTTTTTATTTTTTTTAGGTGCTGCCATCCCTTATAAATAGTCGGCAGGAATATTTAATATATCTTAATTATATTAGCACAAAAACGAATAAACTGTGAAGTATTTAGAGAAATTAGGTAAGAAATTAGAGGATGTATTAATATTACCCGACACGAAAAATATTGTGGCAGCAATATATGATAGTGCCGTAGCATATTTTGGTGTGCCATATCCAATTGCAACTGTAGTTACTAATTTGATATCAGTTTACGATAAGATAAAGGAAGGAGCGTTAATGGAAAAAGCGGTAGAGTTCGCAGAAGAATTTTCAATTATGAATATTGATGATAGGCAGCTTCTTATTGAACGAATGAATGAAGACCCTATCTATGGTCAAAAGTTTGGAACTTTTCTTTTGGTATCATTGGAGAGAATGGACTTTAAAATTAAAGCTAAATATCTCGCGAGGGCTTGCAATTATTATCATCTTAATTATATATCGAAGTCTAATTTCATTAGACTAAAAACGATAATTGAAAACATCAATATGGGTGATGTCGAAGAATATATATTGGTTGATACAAAAAGTATGGAACACGATGATTTTCCCGATTTATCTTTTAAACGTCCGAAAAGGGAAAAAGAACCAGCATTTATTGCATTTTTAAACTTAGGTATCATATTTCAGAAATATGACTTTGATAGTTTAAAGCAAGCATTCCAAAACGATAAATATAATAATTCTATTAGCTATAATCGTGTAATTAAGTCAGAACTAACTACAATTGGACAACAGTTGTACTATATGATTAATGATATAAAACCATCCCCTAGAATTATAGGATATTGGAAAGAAGAACTCTAGTATCTAATATAAAAGCCCCTGCTAAGTCAATAGTAGGGGCTGTATGGCTTCGCCATGTTTAAATCCATTCATTATTGAATCCCAAATTGTTCAATTGCGATGCAACTTGATTATAAACATAACTCTCATTTACTTCATCCTCTGGTGCAGGCTGAATTGAGAATGAAAAGGGAAATCCGACAGCCTGATAAGGTGCTGCACCTGCGCTTTTATCGGAAATACTACGATAGAGTTGAAAGTTTGCTTGAATATTTTTTTCCGCTGTTGGTAATGGCATCGTGCTGCCAGTAGTTAATTGTATAGTTTCATTTATGGTATAACTTGAAATTTCAAGTACCGATATTTTGCTTGTAAAGCCAGCATTTTGCTTTAATTCTGTAGTAATTTTAATCATTGTTTGTTCTAAATAGTCTTTTTTGGTCGTTATTTAATGCACCAATTAAAGTGTCACCTTGGATTCTGAATATTATACCTGAATCGGCTTTAAGCTCTTTTAGTTCATTCAATGAACTCTCAATTTTTCCTATAAATTGATTTAATTGGTTATGTACATCGCCAGTTTCTGTTTGCTTTGCGATGTACTCTTTCAGCCTTTTTAAAGCCGATTCTGATGTTAAATTTATGTAATTAATCATTTAATTTTTCTTCTATCTTTTTTATTTTATTGGCATTACATGCCAGACCTAATATCATAACCAGTACGAAACCAACTGCCAATGCGTTGATGATGTAATCTGATATATTTTTAATTGCTTCCATAATCTTCTGTTCCTACTACTATTAATCCGAGTGCTAATAATCCCATAATCACCAGGACTACGCACATTGTAATTTTTCTATTAATTCCTCAATTTCGGCTCGATATTCGTCATCAATTTTACACCTTTCAAAACCTGTATAAATGATTGCGAATACCTGACTTTCATCCAAATTAAGGCGTTGAGCGATGATAGAACCAGCGATGTTATATTTCATCCGAGCTAACAAAGCAACCATTCTACGGGCTTGTGTTATTGCAGGTTTTTTCGTTCTTATAATTAGCTTTTCTGGCTGTTGCATGTAACCACTATGATGAAGCAAGTCAATTACCTGCTCCAATTTATGTACCTGAAAATCTTTATTGTAATCTGTGATGTTTTTGTACTCGTTATATTCTTTCATTTAAAATTTATATGCTTTTGCTAAGTGGTGGGGTAATTCATAACATAATTTCATTACCTCACCTTTATCTTCAACGCTGCTGTCGGGACAAAGAAACATTCCCACATACACGTCTTGTATTTTTATTTTATTGAGGTGGTATAACCTTGCTTTATTATCACTGTAGAAAACCAGATAATAATGAATTGCATCTGGTTCTACATTTTGCATTCTTTTAAGCTTGGAATATTCTAAAAGGTCGCTGTCGAAGGCATCTGATTTGCAATTCCTGCACTTGACTTCTATGTAGAAGTTTTGAGTTAGCGTTGAACCAGTTATATCATAAGGTGCGCTTCTTTCTTCTACCCACACTAGGTTTGCTTTATCTCCTAAGAGGAATTGTGTTTTTTCACGTCCGAGTATCTCGGCTAACGTGTAACCATCTGCTTTTATTTCTTCATTAATTTTCATTTTACTTATTTGCATATAACTATATATATCACGCTAAAAAAAATAAGTTCAGTTTCTGTTAAGTTTTTTTTATTTATTTTTAGCTTCGAAAATTAATCTCTCAAAATGGAAATAAATCTCAAAGAAATCCCTTTGAATCACGGCTTAGTGATAAGTCTATATATTGTTTGTGCGGTTGCGCCAGCATTAATTGGATTATTCTTATACAACCACGACATCTTTCAAAAAACTGACACAATAAAACTGATATTAATTACAGTCAGCTTAAATGCACCATTTTTGTTATATTCCTTAATACCAGCTTATCTATTATTTGAGTTTGTAAAAAATGATGGGGATGACATTTTATTATTAACTGTAACATCTGGCGTATTTTTAACCTTATCAGTTTGGTTGGTAATTGCAATTGTTGGTTTTTTGAGTTATGCCATTTTTGATTATGTTTTGTCTTACAAGATATTAATTTCTGCTTTCCTGTTTATTAACACAGTGTTCATCGGCATTCTTATATTTGCCTTCATAGGTAGAAAGAATCTCAAAAAATAAAAACCCCTGCTACTATCCAGTGCAGAGGTTCTTAACAAAATAATATATAAATAAATAAGTATTGTAAAAGCAGGTCGCCTCTACTTAATTATAAATATCAGCTAATTTGGAATATTTGTGAATGCTATAATTCTTTATATCTTAGAGTTATTAGCTCTCTCATAATGGAAAATCTAATTTTTATTACTGCCATACCCATTTTACTTTTTGCATTTGGCTACTGCGTAATGGGCAAAAAGGAATTATATAATACACCGAATATTTCTGCCATCGTAAATAATCTTTTAGCAATTGTGGTGATTTACACTTGCACTCGCAATATGCCATACGAATATTATTTATTGGCAAAATTTTACCTATTTGTTTTATTTATGGCGAATAGCTTTACATTCTATTATAGCAGCAGATTCGATGCAATAATTTTAAATTGCGCTATTGCAGTTCTTTATAATCCATTTATTAAATTCTCTTTTAAAAAACACGACTGGAATAAAATTGATAACTTTATTATTGCAATTTTGATTTTTGCGCTGTTAGCAGAAATTGTACTTTTCTTCAGATTAAAAATAAAAAGCCCCTAATCAAGTTTGACTAAGGGCTGCATTATGGCGTAGCCATGTTTAATTCTCTTTCACAAGTATATGTTAGGTTTTTGAAAAATCAAGTTTACCTTCCATAAATTTTTCGTTCCAAGCCTTCCACCGCTTTTTCAGCCTGTCTTTCTCCTTCACACTTTGGACAATCCCCATAAGCATTATTGATGCTATAAGTCACGCTGTGCTTTTCACAGAATCTATGGTTTGATGCTCCAGTGTCGTTTTTATCCATTACATAATAACAGCCACCCCATATTCCAAAAAATAATAACGCTACGAAAAATAATCGAGAATTTCCATTTCTTGGCACATAGCCTTGTTGCTGTTGTTGTTCTCTTTCTAACTGTTTTTTGTAAGTTCTTGAATCCATTGAGAGTTTATTTTAATTTTAGTTATAACAATATTTTTCGCCAACATTTTTTCTTGTAGGTGCTGTAACTATTTTACCTGATGTTAGAGTTAAAGTGGTTTCGCCATTAATTGTGTTAACAGCAGTAATGGTTTCGCAATCAGGCTGCACCAATAAAGTTTCTTTTTCGCACGCTGAAACCATTGCTACAATGATTATGAGAGCTATTAATTTTAGTTTTTTCATTCGTGTTTATATATAAATATTCAATTTCAAATATAATAATAATTAAATTTTTTACTACGTATCCGTTGTAATTTTTTTGGGTTGTTTACTGTTGTTTTACATTGATGGATGAAAAACGAGAATTGCTCTTAAAGTTGGGTGCTAGAGTACGCCAGTTGAGAAAGGCTAAAGAATTCAGTCAGGAAGAACTTGCCTTTTCATTAGGAAAAGACCAACAAAGTATTCAACGATTGGAAACTGGAAACATAAACCCCTCTTACATTTATCTTTTGGACATAGCAAAAGGTTTAGATGTTTCCATTTCAGAATTGCTGAACTTCTAATTGCGGCATGCGCAAATTTCGTTCGCTGGCTATTTTAAGCGGTCTTAATTGATACGACCGAATCGTTATTAGTAAACCAGATAAAGTTTCTTTTTTCGTCCCTTACACATAAAGTTTTTTGAACTGGATTGTAGATTTTAACAAGGTTTTGCTTAACCAACTCCGAATATAAATTACCATTCACTAGAATGATTTTTGCGCCATTTTTAGCCAGCAATTCTGTTGTTGAATAGCTATCTCGTTCAACTTCTTTTATCTCAACTGATGGCTTAATTTCGGTCTGAATTGGCTTCGCCATGCTTGTCTTAGGTTTACTTTGTTTTTTCTCCTTAATAGCCTCCACAATTAAACCATCAGTTAGGTGATAAATTGCAGGATGATTGATGAATTTTGCTTTATCACTAACCATTATGTAATCAACTTTTTTGTCAAACATAAACTTAGCATCAATTTTATAGCGGCTGTTGTTGTTAGCTTTGAAAGTTCCATTTTGATTTTGTTGAAATGATACACCAGAAGTTTGGTTGATGATGCCCCAGTCAGTTAGGTTACGCTTTATCGCTGCACCTGCTGCATTATTTTTTAATTTCAGTAACTGATATAGGTCGTGAGAGTTAAAGTCTACAGTGCTTTTTACAGTGTAGATAAAGAAGATATATTTATTTAATTGGAATGCTGTTTTGCATTCATCTTTTGAATGAAGTATTTTTAAAATACTTTTTTCGATTGATAGGGTTAGTTGTGATTTTCTCATTTTTCTTTTTGTTTAGCTTAGATTCATTTATAGCACTTTCCAATTTGCTAAAGCTGATGTCCCCAATATTTTGGAAAGTTGAAGACACCAGCAGAAAAATGAATCTTAATTTATTATATATATTCGCCAGATTGAAAAAGAACTCGTTCTGATGAAAATTTATTTTAAATCTTCAACAAGTATATTCTACTATCCAAAAAAATCAAGTTGGAAATAAAAAGAAATTTATCATGGTGCTATGCACCATCATAGTAGAGTATTTTGATTTCAAAAAAACTCACTCTATATCTTAGATTAAAAAGCCCCCTTGCGGTTAGAAAGGTCTGAAAAAAGCCCCCATTCGGTAAATGATATCAAAAACCCAGTTTTAGTTGAAATTCGGTCTTTTTAGATGGTTTTCACTTAATTGAAAATATGCCTTTAAAGCTATTTAAATGCATAAAACACTAAAAAGCCCCCCTATATACAATTAAACCTTTTCTTTAATAGATTTTAACTAAAACTTATTAATGATATAATAATATTCGTAAACTCATATTATTATATATAACCAGTTGGAATTAGAAAAATTATTTAACAAAACCTGAAAAGTATTCTTTTCTTCCAATTTGTTTTTGGATATTTTTAATCTTTTATCTAAATAATTTATTGAATGATTTTTGAACTTAGAATTATTTCAATTTAAACTTTTGGATAATTATTCTTTATTGAACTGTTGTTATTTTGCTTTGGGTGGGTAATGAGAGTTTGATGAAACTCGATTTTCTTCTCAACTTCTTTCTCTTGGATGGATGGGTAACCGTAGGGGGGCTTTTTGGATGCACTAAGAAGATAATTGGAAATAATAAATAAGGGTAATTTCGCCCTTGCATAGTTCAGAGTGATATGCTAGTATTGGGAAAATTTAAAATATGTCAGATATAAACGAAAATTACAACAACTCTACAGAAGGCAATAATATGAGACCTTGGTTAGACAAAATGAAAGAACTGGAAAAAAAGTTTGTGGTTCTCACTCACGAAGAGCTTTCAAATCTTTTAGCAGTAGCAGCATCTGCCTCACAGGTTCTTGATGATAAATCAGACCGAGATAAGAGTGTAGGTAGAATGAATGAGATTCAACATCTTTACGAAAAATACTTCTATAGTACAGATGAAGCAATTGCAAAAATTAACAAATCTGCGGAAGAATAAATAACTTAGTTTTTATAGATATAAAGCTATTCTAGAAATCCAAATTTATTGAAGAAGACAGGCGAAGTAATTTAACCTGTCTTTTTTTCTTTAAAAGCGAAGGTGCGATGCACCATGAAACATTCAAGTTAAAACAAATCAGGTTTAATCATTTTAGCACCTTTAAGATTTGCCAAATGCTTTAACGCCTTTGCATATTTTTCACCTGTGCTAGATGATGTTCGTAATTTTATAAATACATTATTACCATCGATTAACTCGTCTCCGACAATAGTAACATCACCATATCTGTTTGTAACATCTTTAATTTTCTCCCAGCCAATGGTGATAGTATGATTAGTATCAGATGCCTTAATAGATGTCTCACTAATAGTTAATTTTACCTTGTCATCAATATTCCTGCCTAGATTACCTGTATGAATTACTTGTATTTCTAGCTGCTTAGTACGAAGCCATTCCAAAGTTTCATCAGCAGTTTGGGCTTTAACAAAAAAGGCAGAGAATAATAATAACGAAAGAGAGATTAATTTTTTCATAGTGCAATTTAAAAATACTTGTATTAATGCGCAAGCTAAATTTAGGCGGTGCGCTGCACCATGAATAATACTCTCGCAATATTCACCTTAACTCCTTATCTTGAACCACTCAATAAACACACTGTAATTATGGTCGTAGATTTTATAGAACGATACTCATCCAAAACACTGGAGGATATTCAGGATAGCAAAATTTTGAGACTTTCCGAAAGGGTTCTAGTAATGTTGATAAACAAAGAAATAATGTTCACACTTGTGGATATATCAAATGATGATAGTAACAAACAATTTCAATTAACAATAGAGACCAATGATGCTGGTAAAACTTTTGCAAGCTACGCAAATGGAAGGTTCGCAGGTTTAAAAAATAGCGAAATGAGTACTTTCGAAAAACTGTACGAAATCCCATTCCTACCTTACGAAAAACGCAACATAAAATTTATAACTAATATTAGTTTCAAAACTTCATTTTACGACAGTTTTAAAGATGACATCTTAGCATAAAGAAATTTTTATTCCTCTGCTTCTTGATTTTTTTTATTAGTAGCCTATTGTTGTAATGTGCAACAGGAATCACATATCACCTTACCTATCGAGCAATTTAATTTGCTTTTGGAAAAGATATGTGCCATGCAAAAGCAAATAAATGACTTACACACAATTGTGATGTCTTCAACACCTACAACTCGAAAAGAACCAAAACCAAAAAAGCCAACCAAAGAAGAAAAGGTGGCTTTAATTTTAGCAAAAAGAGCATTTGATAGTACTACAAAAAGTAATTAGTGTCATCTTCAACAGAAATATCACATCCGACATTTTGTAAATAAATTTCTGTTGTGTGTTGATGCTGATGCCTACATTGCGACCTCACAAAATCCAATGCTTTCGAACCACCAATTTCTGGCTTTAACTTATTATAGCGATGCTGTACACCCGAATGTTTAAAAGAGTAAATGGTTTGTCCTTGCTTTTTAAATAAGGTCGGATTAGCTATTTTAACAGCGTTTAACATACTATCGAAATCCTTTTGGATAAAGTTAACTGCCAGTGGCGCATTGCGCTTAGTTAGGCTCATTACTACCTTATCTGGGTCACTACTATCAAATTTATAATAGGCAATATATCGCTCAAAAACTTCAACTAATTCTGGATGCATCCTTACTTTATAAATTTTATCGTCATCACCTTTCTTCGTGATATCACCGCTCATTTCTAATTGCTTTGCATCAAGATTAACGTGTTCGAAAGTCATCCTTCGGGTTTCAGATTTCCTTATGTAAGCGTAGTAGATTATTTTTAAAAATAGTTCTAACCGAATAAGTTTATTTGCTTTACAGTGGTTGAAGATAATTTCAATTTCTTTTTCCGAGAAAGTCTGGAATCTAGTTTTTTTAACACCTGTAGCTTTATAATTTCTAATACCTGCAATTGGATTGATTGGTAAAATATCATATTCAACCAACTTCCCAAGAAATGCACTAATCCAGCCTTTTCGAACATTAACAGAAGAAGCTTCCCATGCAGTTGCATGTTGATGGTCTAAATAATTTCTTAATGATTGTTTTGTTAATTCTCTAACATCATCAATTTTTAAGGATTTAAAATGTGGGATGAATTGGTTTTCAAAAAACATTCTAATGTTCCTAGCAGAATCCTTTTGTTTTTCTGTGGGCTTGTCGTAACCCATTCTTTTGAAATAGAAATTAAAATTATGTTGAAGGGTAAATTGTTTTTCAGCTTCCAACTTCTTTAATTTGACATCCTGATATCCAACCGAACTATTTTCTGGGTCAATTCCTTGTTCCAATTCTGCCAGTACAGTTGCAACTATAAGGTCAGCATTTTCTAGTCTTTGGGCAGTTTTCAAATCTTTCCCGTTGATACTTAGATTGTAGCGTTTACCAAACTCTTTCCTGTACAATGGCTGCTCTCCTTCATACTGAATTTTGTAACGCACCATCCATTTTTTACTATCTTTGGTGCTTAGAAACGGAACTGTAAATTTGAAGCTTTTCATATCGTTACATTAAATTTAATTGTCACTTTTTGTCACTCAACCTGCCTCAAAGATACAACAAACAACGATATGTACAATCTTCTCATATTTGTTCGGTTTAAAAATTATACTTTCTTTATCAAATTTAACTTAAAAAAGAAAGTTTTATCCTATTTTCAAATGCTTTAAAAAATTTGAAACTGAACATTATAAGTATTGAGCATGTTATTTAGTGAACAAAATTTTAGAAGAAGAGGCGAATTTTCGGGTAGCATAGAGGTGGTATGCGGCTCGATGTTTTCGGGCAAAACGGAAGAATTAATACGCCGATTAAAGCGTGCTCAGATTGCTAAATTAAACGTTGAAATTTTTAAACCCCGAACAGATACACGCTATCACGAGAGTGCCGTCGTATCTCATGATTTAAATTCAATAAATTCTACTCCTGTCGATAGCGCATCTGCAATTTTGCTTTTAGGCACCAATACCCAAGTTGTTGGTATAGATGAAGCCCAGTTTTTTGATGACGAATTACCCGATGTTTGCAATAAACTTGCTATGAAAGGCATTCGGGTTATTGTTGCTGGTTTGGATATGGATTTTACTGGGAAACCTTTCGGACCAATGCCCGCTTTAATGGCGATTGCTGAGCACGTAACAAAAGTGAATGCAGTTTGTGTTTGCTGTGGTAATCCTGCTTTATACAGCTATCGTACGGTTGCCGATGAATCGACTGTTTTACTTGGTGAAAAGGAAAGCTACGAACCGCGTTGCAGAGCTTGCTATAATTTAGATAAGGGCTAAATTTGGCCAATTGTTAAATTGTTTTATTGATTAATTATTTTAATGAGAATTTCATTCTTGATATGGATAGACAATTTCAACTTAATGCTTTTAGAACTGGTATAGCCCAATTTGTAACGTTTACCGAAAGGGAGTGGGAAGTTTTCATTCAACATCTAAGTTTCTCAAGCTTAAATAAAAAAGAACATTTTGCCATTGAGGGAAAAGTATGCGATCACATGGCTTTCATTGTGAAGGGTGCTTTGCGTTATTATCATCTAAAAGATGGACAAGAAATTACAGGTTATTTCAGTTTCGAAAATGAATTGGCAAGTGCCTATAAAAGCTTTCTAAGACGCACACCTAGTACAAATTATATTCAGGCATTGGAAGAAACTGAGCTTGTACTAATCTCATATAACAATTTTCAGAAAATGTTAAGCCTGCCGTTATTAGCCCTAAAAATAGAACGCTTTGGCCGTTTGGTTGCCGAATATTACATTTGTTGTTATGATGATCGGGTAACCTCTTTTATTACCCAGAGCCCCGAGGAGCGATATACCAGCCTCGAAAAAACAAGGAGTGATATTTTTCAGCGTGTTCCCCAACACTTTATTGCCAATTTTTTAGGCATTACACCAGTTTCTCTATCCCGTATCCGCAAACGGACGCTATTACAATAAAAAGCGTTAACTATGGATGCCCTTGAGCAGTTCATGATTATAATTACTCCATCTGTAATCCTTATCTTTTGTTAACGTTTTTATCCTAACGCGTGCGCTAACTTTGATTTAATCAAAAAGAAAAAAGATATGCACACAATATTAGGCGCTGGCGGGCCAACAGCAAACGCACTTACTAAAGAATTAACAGCCAACAATGAAACGGTTAGATTAGTAAGCAGGAAACCCGTTTCCACTACCAATCCTAAAGTAAGCTGGGTTAAGGCCGATTTATTAAACCAACAAGAACTTTTTGCCGCAGCAGCAGGTTCGACCGTAATTTATCTATGTGCAGGTTTGGTTTACGATGCCAAAATATGGCAGGAACAATGGCCTGTTATTATCGAAAACGTAATTAATTTATGCAAAAATACAGGTGCGAGGTTAATATTTTTTGACAATGTATATATGTACGGACTGGTGAATGGCGCTATGACTGAAAGCACGCCATATAATCCGCAAAGTTTAAAAGGAAAAGTTAGGGCTAAAATAGCTCAACAGCTAATGGAAGAAAGCAAGACAGGTACAATTAATGTAACCATTGCACGTGCAGCAGATTTTTATGGTGCTGACTCCATGAATAGTTTTTTCGATATGATGGTACTGGACAAATTTGCCAAAAACAGCCGTGCACAATGGATCGGCAATCCTAATACACTACACAGCTTTACTTATATTGAAGATGCAGGTAAAGCCATGTTTTTACTCGGACAAACTCCGAATTCGAGTAACCAAATCTGGCATTTACCAACATCAGCACCTTTGAAAGGAAAAGAATTTATAGAAATGGCGGCAAAGATTTATGGAACCAAACCCAGCTATTCTACCATTAATAAGCTAATGTTACGTTTGGTGGGTTTCTTTAAAAAGGTAGTGGCAGGGACGGTAGAAATGTATTATCAGTATGATCATGATTATCACTTCGATTCTTCAAAATTCGAAAAGGCCTTTAACTTTAAACCAACGAGCTATTACGATGGAATTTTAAAACTATCTGAAACGATGTACGAGAAGCAGAATTGACCAGAATTTGATGGTGAAACTGCCTATCTTTAAAGCATCCATTAACTCTCGGTCGGTGAGACACCAACCGAAACAATTGATAATATTTAAATTATCGGTTGGTGTCTCACCGACCGAAACAATTAATATTTTAAACTATCGGTTGGTGTCTCACCGACCGAAACAATTAATATTTTAAGACCATATTAATATATGATTAAAACTGTTTCTATTTTAGGTTGCGGCTGGTTTGGGTTGGCTTTGGCAAAGAAGTTGGTTGCTGAAGGCTATTTGGTTAATGGTTCCACTACAACGCATGAGAAAATTCAATTGCTAAGTGAAAACCACATTAAACCTTTCTTAATCAATTTCACCGCTGAACATATTCAGGCAGAGGAAATTTTCTTTGAAGCAGAGGCACTTTTTATCTGCATTCCACCTAAAAGAAATTCGAATGAGTTGCATAGTTATCCTGATAAGATTAAAGCGATTTTAAACGCTGCAAAAGGGAAAACATCCAAAGTTATTTTAATCAGTTCGACGAGTGTTTACAACGACGAGAATAAGATAGTAAACGAAACTAACGAAACTAGTCCGGATACAGATTCGGGAAAAGTGGTTTTATTGGCAGAGCAAATCTTAAAAGAATATTACCCAAATGATTTTACGGTTATCCGCTTCGCGGGATTAATTGGTCCAGATAGAAACCCAGGAAGGTTTTTTGCGGGAAAAAAGAACCTTGCAAATGGCTTAGCTCCTGTTAATCTGATTCATCAAAAAGATGCAGTAGGTATAGCCGAAGCCATATTGGATAAACAAGCATTTGGAAGAATTTATAATGCCTGCTCTCCAGATCATCCGACAAAGAAAGATTTTTATGTAAAAGCAGCAAAACAATCGGCAATCGAAGAACCTGAATTTTTGGAGGAAAAACAAAGCTGGAAAATTGTAGAAAGCTTAAATGTGCCTAATTATTTGGGTTATGAATTCCAGATAGCATTGTAGATTGGATTGTTCCGCAGATTTCAAAGCATTAAAAAAACGTCGATTTAGAAAATAGATTTTTTCTCCCGCTAATTTCTAGGATTAACTTAACAGTCCTAACAAAGCTTTTTTAGTTAGATTTTTAAATATAATACCTTCATTTTGGATCAAATCTTTTACTAAATCCTTCTTAACGGATTGTAACTTCATTATTTTCTCCTCAATTGTATTTGGACAAATTAAGCGTACAGCCATCACATTTTTATGTTGCCCAATGCGGTAAGCCCTATCAATGGCTTGATTTTCAACAGCAGGATTCCACCATGGGTCGACTAAATAAACATAATCGGCTTGTGTTAAATTCAAGCCTGTTCCACCAGCTTTTAAGCTAATCAAAAACACAGGAATATCGGCGTTATTCTGAAAAGACTGAACAATTTCTTCTCTTTTACGGCTTTGACCTGTTAAATATTCGTAGCGGATTCCTTTAGCTTCAAGCTGTTTTTTGATCAAATCAAGCATGGTAACAAATTGAGAAAAAACAAGGATTTTGTGATTTCCTGCCTTGCTTTCTATTTGCTCCATCAATACATCAATTTTTGAAGAAGCCTGTAAATAGGACTTGCCATCGGCAAGTAAGGCAGCCGAATTGCAAATTTGCCTTAAACGTGTAATGCTTCGTAGCACATGCATAGAGCTTTTGGGTAAATCATCTTCGCTTTTACCCATAATATAATCTTGAATTTCCTTTTTATTGGCCTCGTAAACTTCTCGTTGCTCCTCACCCATTTCGCAATACAAAACAATTTCAGTTTTATCAGGCAGTTCTTTTGCTACCTGCTCTTTGGTTCGTCGGAGAATAAAGGGTTTTATTTTTCTTCTCAATTCTGCAGCTCGTTTACTGTCTTTAAACTGATCAATTGGCGTAGAATATAGATCGGAAAATTGTTGTTTGCTACCGAATAAACCAGGGCAGGCAAAAGAAAGCTGTCCATATAAATCAAAAGTATTGTTCTCTACGGGCGTGCCTGTAAGGGCCACCTTATTCCTGGATTGCAACATCCTTACCGTTTTATAACGTTGCGATTCTGGATTTTTAATATTTTGAGATTCATCCAGGAAAATATAATTGAAACGATAATCCTTTAGAAAACGAATATCAGAAAGTAAGGTTCCATAAGAAGTCAGGATGATTTCAAAACCTTCAAAATCATTTGTATTTTTGATTCTGTCGGCACCATATATAGTTTTAACTTTAATCGATGGTGCAAACTTCTTTACTTCGGCTTTCCAGTTAAAAATTAACGAAGCTGGAACAACCACAAGGTTGACATTATTTTCTACCTTTTCTCTTTGCGATAAAATAAAGGCGATAATTTGGATGGTTTTCCCCAAGCCCATATCATCGGCAAGTATAGAGCCGAAATTAAAATCATCCAGAAAATTAAGCCTATTTAAGCCGTCTTTTTGATAATGACGAAGGGTTGCTTTTAAAGCTTTTGGTAGCTCTACTTCTTCCGCAGCATTAATGCCATCAAATTTTTGTTTCAAATTCTGCAATTCATTCCGTACCTGTCCATCAAGCAAGGCATCTTCATATAAATCATCTATCGAAGCATATTTGATTTTATGCGTAAATAAACTGTCTTCAACAATTTCGCCAGCGTTAAAATAGCCTGTAAATTTTTCTAGCCATTCTTCAGGTAAAATTCCTTGTGTTCCATCATCAAGGGTAATAAATTTGCTTTTATTTCTTATGGATTTATGAAGATGTTTTAGTGCTACTTTTTGCTTGCCAAACTTTACCTGAACCTTGGTTTCAAACCAGTCGGTACCGCTTAAAACCTCAATATTAATTTCGGACTTATGCTGGTTAAGCTTATTATTTTTAAGCTGATTAAAGCCCAGGATATGAATATCTTTACTGCGCCAGGTTTCAAAAGCATCTAAAAACCAGGCTTCCTCTAAAAAACGTTTCCGATGAAGGTAATAGGAATCGTTCGTTTCCTGGTCGTAAAAAAATGGGTGTTGCTTTAAAATTTCGGCCGTAAATTGTAATTCAGCATCTTCTTCGCGGTGTAACGTAAAAAGATTTCCAAATCTATCTTGTGCCTGTATTTGCTTTTTGGATAATACGGGTATTTCCAAATTCCCATAGCGCATTACTGGCGTAATTAAAATGTAATCTTCCGATTCGGAAAGGTAAATTAGTTTCTCGTTTTCTAAATCGAAGCCCTTTTCTTCAATCTGCTTTGGTGTTGCGGGTTTTAAGTACGAATAATCTACCTGTATGCTGCCTTCGAGCTGAATAAGAATATTCTTTTGAAATTCTGCATACTTGCTTTTATGAATAACCAAACGATTACTCTGTTTGATAAAAAAGCTAATGACTTTAACCAAGTCGGCACGTGGCAGCAAATAAAGTTTATTATTTAACTGCACAAAATACTGATGACGAATCCTTAAGTTTTCTAAAGCATAGGCATTGCCTTCAATAATTAATCGTCCACTGATTTCAAAGAAATCGTCTTTCTGATTAACGGTTAACCTTAAATCTGCATCCAAAACCATCAACTCAACTGCTGCAATTGAAGACGCTTGGATATTTACAGATGCCTTTGCATCGTGCAAATAAACAGGGATATTCAATGGGTTTTTAGCGATCGCCTTTAACGCTTCAAGTTCGGTTTCTACCTGACCTGGTGTATAATTATTTTGAAATTTAGAAACCCCACTGTAATATTTAAGTGCTGTATTGTCTTCTACTTTAAATATTAAATCGGCAGGACTAACAGATTTAAAGGGATTTTTAGCCTTTCCTGTTTTGGTAATCTGTGCTTCGAATAATTCTATATTCAGATTATTGTAATAACGATGCTGGCTTAAAACCAGAATCATTTTATTGGCATCTTTTTGATTCCTAGGCGGAATTTTTAATTTCTTATCGGGCAACAAAACCGCCTCGAGTTGCTGCTTCGCTTCGGTGTTAAAAGCTTGCAAGGCAGCAATTTTAGGTTTAATTGTTAATTCTCCGTTTTCGAATTTAAGGTTGAATCGTGCGTCGAGATTTTCTTCGTTTTCCAAGCCATAATCAACCGCAATCTTTTTAAGTTTTTGCCTACGAAGGTTTTCATCAAAAAATACCAGCAAATCCTGGCGTTGTAAAATGTTATACAAAACCTGCGCCTGGTGTTCGCAAAGTTTGTTTTTAGGCGTATCGCAACGGCAAGATAACTTTACCAGGTTTGCGGTTTGCTGCACTTGTACTATTGGAAAAGGTAAAATAGCCGATTCATGACTAAAAGCGCCGAAGTCTATTTCAATCTGTTCAGGGAAAAGACTAAAAAAACCTTTGGTATCGGTATGAATTTGTTGCCTTAAATGTTTCAGGATAAATAAATGACTCAGGTGTTTGAGATTAAAATCCGATAAGATATAATCGTATGGATTTATTTCTTTTTCGCCTGTTTCGGTGTTTTTTTCCTGCATTTAAAAGTAAATATTGAGGAATAAAAGTAAGGAAACGCTTTTAAATTTATGGCTTTAAAAATTCATTAAGCGTTTATTGGCTTACAACGACATTTAAGAAATATAGGTTTAATTTACTTATATTTCTTAAATCGTCAATTTATAGTGGTTAGCCTAGCAAGCCTTTTATATCGGCAGGCGAATAGTTTATTGATTTTAAAGTTTTATCATCCGATTTCCTGAATACTAAAAACAATCCGTCGATTTCTTTATAGTATGATTCAGTTTGGTCTTTATCAAAATAGAACTGAATAGTTTGTTCTGCTTCTTCTACAGTTTTGCAAGCTTTGCTCATGTTCGAACGGTGCACTTCATCAAACAAGGTTTTAAATTTTCCACCCAAACCAAATTCGTGAATGGCGCCTGCCAAAACATATTGCAAATCGCAAAGTGCATCTGCAACCTCAACTAAATCATCATTTTCAACCGCTTCCTGTAATTCTTTTAATTCTTCTGCTAAAAGTGAAATGCGAAGATTTGCACGTTGCTTTGATGGAATAACAGGCGATTCTAAAATCGGGTGTTTAAATGTGGTGTGAAATTCTGCAACCTGGTTTAAAGAATTCGTTTCTTGCATAATAATGTTTGGTTTTATAATGCTGCAAACTTAAAAAAATCGATATAAATATTTTTGTCGTTTTATAAACATCAATCAGGTTAATCACAATTATAAAAAATCAGTTTATTTGTTTTCTCTAACGATTTTAAAAAAATCTTCTTTATAAGTATCCCCAATTGGGATAGATTGATCGCCAATGTAAAGCGTATTGCCATCAATCATTTTAATTTTTTCGAGTGATACGATATAGGATTTGTGAACCCTGTAAAAAGGTGGTTGCGGCAATTGTGTTTCCAGTTCGCGTAATGCCTGATAAGTTACGATTCTTTGATTTGCTGTGTAAACTGAAACGTAGTTTTTCAAGCCTTCGATGTATAAAATTTCATTATAATTTACCTTAATAAATTTGTTTTTGGTGTCGCCTTTAATAAAGATAAAATCGTTGGTTGTAGCAGGTTGATTTACAACTTCGTTTTGTGCGGGTGCTATAATTTGTTGTGCTTTTTGCGCAGCTTTATAAAAACGTTCGTAAGAAATTGGTTTTAAAAGGTAATCTACTACATCCAAATCAAAACCATCGAGTGCATATTCTGGATATGCTGTTGTTAAAATTACTTTACATTTATCGCCACATATTTTCAAAAACTGAATTCCAGTTAATTCAGGCATTTGAATATCCAGAAACACCAGGTCTACCTGGCCATTTTGAACTAGGTTTAAAGCTTCGAAAGCATTAGTTGTTGTGCCAACTAGAGTTAAAAAAGGAGTTTTATTAATAAATGCGGCAATAATATCTGATGCGTAAGATTCATCATCAACAGCTAAACATCGAATCATAATTAAAGATTTATTATTAATGTGGTTTTATAAGTATTTCCGTTATTCGAAATTAATAATTCGTGCTGATCTGGATAAATTAAATCTAACCTACGATGAATATTAACCAATCCAACGCCACTTGAATGATCTTTTTGTGCATGGCTAATTTTATTGCTTACCTCAAAACTCAGCCTTTTTCCATTTACTTTTAATTTTATCCTTACGGGATGTTTTTCATCGTTTAAAACCCCGTGTTTAAAAGCATTTTCTACGAAAGGAATTAACACTAAAGCAGCAACTTTTTGCTCTACAATACCTTCAGCATTAAAATCGACAAAAAAATTAGGCTCAAAGCGCATTTTAAATAGTTCAATATAACTTTCTAAATATTCTACTTCTTTAACGAGGCTTACTCGTCCGTCAGGGCTTTCGTTTAAAGTGTAACGCATTAAATCAGACAATCGCAATATAGCATTAGCCAGTTTATCGGAAATAGGAATGGCCAGTGAATACACATAATTTAAAGTGTTGTATAAAAAATGCGGATTGATTTGTGATTTTAAAAAAGCAAGCTCTGATTTTACAACCTCATCCTTTAATTTTCTATTCGCAATTTCTGTTTTAAAGTTCTGTTGTACACTATAAACCGCAGCCGAAATGGTGATGTAAGAAATACCATAGTAAATGTTATCTATAATGTAGCTAATTGTAGTGGTTTGGTCGGAGTAATTATGAAAATTAAACCAGTTCAAATACAATATCTCCTCAATAAGAAAGCGTAACGCTATAAAAACACCCAGCGCAAATATTACACCTAAAACTAGCTGAGGAATTTTACCCTTTTTCAAATACTTAGGATACACCCATAAATAGCAAATATAAAATTCAACAATTTGAATAATTGTCATGGAAACGCCTAAGGCAATACTAACAAAACTTGCTGATTCTATAAGGTAGCCACTATATTGGTAAGTAAGAATTAATACCCAACAGAGCAGGTGTATAAAAATGACTTTTGTATTTTTCATGTTCTAAAGCTAGACAAAGCATTTCAAAGGCTAAATCTTCTTATTCCAAACCTAAAAAAAATTATCCCAACACCTCAATATTAAGGACAAAGTCTATTTTAATAAGGAAACTGATACTTGTACTCTTTGGTTCAAAAAATCACCCAATCAACAGATAAAAAGATTATTATCCTTTTAGGTTGAGGACATATTTCGATGCTATTAATTAAAGCACCAACAACATCCAAATGTTACAAGCAAAATGGCCTGAATTGCCAAGCGCATGATCTAATTTCTTAAAACCTGCTTTTTCGTACATTCCAATTGCAGTAGCCAATTCGGGGAAAGATTCTAAGTAAACTTCATTATAACCATAGTGTTGGGCAGATTCTATACTTTTTTGCATTAAAATTTTGCCAATTCCTTTACCCCGTGCATCCGCAGAAAGGTAAAACTTCACCAACTCCACGCAACCATCGGGCAAACCAGCTGTTGGATAAATGCCGCAACCACCAAGTATAACGCCATCTTCTTCTGCCAGCCAGTAGTCAGAACCTTCTTGCTTAAAAACATCATACAAGTGGTCGGTAGTCGGATCAGTATAAACAGTTCCTGGCTTATCAATTTTAAATTCTCTGAAAATTACACGAATAAGCGTTGCTAATTCTTTATTATCACTTTCCTCTATTTTACGAATCTTGATGGCCATTTTCTAATTAATTATGGGAATATAAACTTTACGATATAATACTTATTTGATATTCTGTTAATATACCAAAGGTACATTTACAAATATTTTAATCGAAGACATGAATCAAATATTTAGTTTATTTATTCCAAAAGATAAAACCTTTCAACCATTGTTTGAAGATGGTGCTGTTAATCTTTCGAAAATTTCTGAAGCACTTGTTCACTTCATCCGCTCGAAAGATGAGGCTGAAAGAAGCTTGCTTTCTAAAGAAATAAAGGCATTGGAGTTGGTTGGAGACAAAGCTACAGATGCGATTTATGAAGAATTAAATAAAAGCTTTATTGTACCGTTTGATAGGCAAGATGTACATGCTTTAGCAACTAAAATCGATGACATCGCTGATGATATTCTTGCCATTATGCTAAATATGGAACTTTATCATTTAAACGTTTCAAATGATGCAATGTTAAAACTTGCCGAAATTATTGCTAAAATGTGCAGCGAACTTACTGTTGCAATTAAGGAAATAAAACACTTTAAAGACAAGCAACTCATTATAGATATTTGTTATAAAGTTGGTCAGATGGAAAGTAAAGCTGATCGACTTTACGAGCAATCCATCTCCCTATTATTTGAAAACGAAACAGATGCGATTTCGTTAATCAGACAATCTGAAATTTTGAGCTTACTTGAAAAAGCGACAGATAAATGTGATGATTTAGCAAATGTAATCGAAACCATCTTTTTAAAAAACGCTTAGTTTTCTACCAATTAAGAGGGTATTTTATATCCTTTTATTTAAAATAATTGATAAATATTAAAACAAAAGATGATCCTAAATCATTTGTTAAGAAAAGATATTTATGGAAAATCAAGATAAAAACACCAACAATCCACATCCAAAACCATCTGATGATGCACAGGCACAGGTAGAAACTATAATTCCATCTACTGAAACCGAGGAAAGCAAAACAACGGAAGTTAAGCCAGTTAAACAAGAGGATATAAGCGACAAAGCCGAGGATAAAAATAACGAGGCGGCATCTCAAGAAAAAAAAGATGAGGTTACTGATCCCGATGATTTAACGGATGCAGAAGATACCGAAGCCAATGCTGAAGAAAAAACTGATGAATCTGACAAAGGTGATCAGATCGAAACTGTTGCCCCTTAAATTTTCGAACTTATTATATTTAAATCAATGCTGAAATAGTTTTGCTAATTTGGCGTTATGATTAGCATGAAAAAGAAACTATTGCTTTGCCTCTTAACCGTTTCAATGTTCGGTTGTGGCATTAACAAGCAAGCACAACAAATAAAGGCACTTGAAGCCTGTACCTATAAGGTTAAAAACGTAAATCAAATAAGTCTTGCTGGTACAGATTTAGCCAAATTAATTAATGAGCAGAATTTTAGTTTGACAAGTTTACCAGGTGTTGCCTTAGGTTTATTGAGAAAAGATATTCCGTTAAGCGCAAAACTGAATCTGGAAATTACTAATCCTTCATCAAACTTAGCTGCAATTAATCAGTTTGAATATAAAATTTTAGTAAACAATACCGATTTAGCAGAAGGTATTATAAATCAGGCCGTAAGTATTGCACAAGGGCAAACCGTTTCTGTACCTGTACAAATGACCAGCAATATTTATGGTTTAATATCAAACGGAAACGTTTTAAATGATATTATAAAAGCTGCTCAGAAAGGCTCTAAAAGTGATGAAAAGTTAGGTTTATTGACAATTAAAATTAAACCAACAATTATGATTGGGAATACACCAGTAAAATATCCTGGTTACATTACCATTAATAAGGATATCAGTAGTAAAATCCTGTTGTAAAAATAAAAAGTCCTCAGATTTAGAGAGGGCACTGAAAAACCAGCCATTTAAAAAGGGCTTATGGAATAAAACATTCATAAGCCCTTTTTTTTATGATATTCGCAATCTCTTAAATTCTATTTTCCATTTAGAGGATTCTAAGAGGCCTTATCTACCATTTTTTCTCAATATTTAATACGACATTTTTAACAAGGACTT
>Ga0308159_1001865_pt1 | contig 27303 bp, 20 predicted proteins | sample PhyCR1_FD_201040 | JGI IMG/M metagenome (GOLD analysis project Ga0308159, IMG submission 201040) | Phyllosphere microbial communities from UC Gill Tract Community Farm, Albany, California, United States - DLSLC.R1 | ecosystem: Host-associated > Plants > Phyllosphere > Unclassified | place: USA...
GTAACCGATGTTCAGTTCCGGCATCGGGCGGGCTTCGCCTTCGAACTCGGTGTCGACGCCGGCCATGATTTTCAGCAGCGTGGACTTACCCGAACCGTTGAGGCCGAGCACGCCGATCTTGGCGCCAGGGAAGAAGGACAGCGAAATGTTTTTAAGGATTTCCCGCTTCGGCGGAACAACTTTTCCCAGCCGATGCATGGTGAATACGTAAGAGCCTGTTTTGCCTGCTTTGTCACTTTTTGACATGGTTTTATTCGCCTTAAATCCTGTTTTTTCAGTGCTTTAACGGTAGCGAAAACTCTTAAATTCTGGAAAGAAAAAAGTTAGGTTTGCGCTGACCAGCTTCTATCTCTGACTATACCAAAAAAGCCAGGTTTGCGTTGACTCAACTCCGTTCCTGACTACACTAAAAAAGTTATGTTTTATGAGGGAGCGACATGGGTTTCCAGGTCATAGAGCAGGTAGTGAATGCCGCTCGAAGAAAGCTGCTGGTGCAAGACTACATCCCGGTCTACCACCCCAACCTATACATCACCATGGAGCACTCTGGCAGAGCCCTCGAAACGACCAAGAAGTACCTTGAGCATCTGGTCGTGCTTGAGGAGTTTCTGGCTTTTTCCTCCATTGATCTCATTTCTCACCTCGGACAGCGCCCTCACAGCGAATACCTGACAGACAGTGAGCTTTCTAGGTTCGTGTCGGACGCAGGTTTTAGCAAGCAAACCTTGGCCATGAAATATGCGAGGATGCGTTTGCATCCGACTGCCTACAAATCCGTTGGCAAGGTCCATGCGCAGCAGCGAATCGAGGCTGTACGCGACTATCTGGCCTTCCTCTATGACAAGTTGGGTGATCACTCAACACGATATGAGGCGGTTGACGATCTGAAGAAGCGCATCAACCGCAAGATCAAAGCGGCCAGACCTGCGTGGAAAAAAACGCGAACGAAAGAAATGAAGGGGCTAACGAGTCAGGAGCGGACTCGATTGCTGGAAATCATGCATCCGGATAACGCCGAGAACCCCTTTTCAGATGAAGCAATCAGACTGCGTAACTACATCATTTTGCTGCTGGGTCTCGACATGGGGCTGCGACGCTCCGAGATGCTGCTGATCAAGACTAGCGATATTCACTGGCACAATCGTCAACTAGCGGTGGTCAACCTTGAGGATGAGAGCCTCGATCCACGAACGATGGCCCCGCAATTCAAAACCAACGAGCGCATGCTGGTGATGACCGATGACCTGTATGACGCAATAACTGAGTACGAATCGAAATATCGTCACAGAAAGCCCCGTAGTGGCGCATCGCAGGCGACAAGGCATCCGTTTTTGCTGGTGGCGCACAAGCGAAATGAGGGCGGACCTCTGACCATCAAGGCAGTGGATGGCGTTCTGTCCAGGGTCCGAGAAATAGCGCCGGAACTGGCTCATGTGCACCCGCATATTCTGAGGCATGACGCGGTCTACACGATGCTGGAAAGCATGCGTGAGGAACTGGCAGTGCTCACGCCGGAGGACCGCACCACGCAAGTTCAAAAGACCCTCACATGGATGTTCGGCTGGAGTCCCGAGTCGAACATGCCCGACCACTACGGCTCGAAATTCTGGAAGGAAGAGGCAGACAAAGCGATACAGAAACGGGCCGAGCGGTTTACGGCCAGCCATCAGAAGGCCGGCACGGCACGAGGAGGTTCAGAGTGAACATTGCCGTCGAAGCACTTCAGGTACCAAAGAAGAGCACCCTAGATGCGTGGCTGAAGACGCCTCGCCTGGCGAAATGTGGGGAGGTGTTCACCCCCGCCGAACCGATGTGGAAACCGGATAAATCGGCTGGTGATTCAGTCAACTGGAAAGCGGCTATTGCCTGCGTCTCGCCGGATTGGCAGCCCTGGTTGAACGCCGCCCTGGCGTACCGAATGGCCGATGTGGCTGCGCGCACGGTTGCTAACACCGCCAGTCTGTTGTCGCTGGCTGCTCAGGCCGGGCTTGACCCGCTCAACGAGGGTCAACTGATAGCTCTACGGGAGCGCTTTAGCTATAGAGAGTTTAGTCTCATTGCCGCTTTCATGGCGTTTTGGCACGACTGCGAATCCCTCGAACAACGCCCGTCGCAGCCCCTGATCGATGCCTACAATGAACTGCCCAGGAAAAAGAATTCCAGCAACGATGTGATCCTCAGCTTAGACCCCGAACAAGGCCCGCTCACACAAGTCGAGCAGGACGCGCTGCATCAATGGATACATGAGCAGTTTTGTCACGGGCAGTTAGATTTCGAGCATTACATTTACCTGCGCATGTTGATGATTTACGGGCAGCGTGGCTATCAGGCGCGAATGATGGTTTTTGGTGATTTCACGAAGAGCGAGGTCAAATTTCATTGGGCAAAGCAAAAAGGCGACGAGGCGGGTTGGCGAAAAAAATCCGAAACATTCAGGCTGGATGAGGACCTCTACAGCGCCGTGCAGGCCTACAAGGCAGTAGTTCTGGCGCAACTCTGGCAAACGTATCCAGGCGGTGTCGACTGGAATGTAGCCATCCAGAATGTGCCGCTCTTTCGCAAGAAGCTGGATCATGATGAAGCAGGAGCTTGGAAGCGGCGGCGGAATCCCCCTGTTTTGCTCGATAGCCCCCTTCAAAAAGACCTCGAACACGCGCCGCAGCCCACCTTTCATGTCGGATCAGCAACTGTCAGACAATGGCTTTATCGCATTGAACGGATGGAGGGCTTTCCAATTTCGCTTCGCACCCATCAGCCGCTGAAAGTGACGCGGGGGCACCGGTTCAGGTATACCCTCGGCACGGACCTTTCCAATGCGGGACTGAGTGAGTTTGCGATAGCCCGCGCATTGATGCATAGCGATATTCGGACCGTGCGAAAGTACCGCGCCGTGTCGCCGGAGTTGCTGGCGTTGATCGATGCGAAGATGAGCAACCATATGGCCTTGGTTGTGAATGCGTTCACCGGGATCATCGTCACGGATCGCACCTCAGCGATAAACGGGGATCGAGCGGATAGACTAATCGAAGATGTGGCAGTGTGCGGTGCCACTGCCGCCTGCAATCTCGATGCGCCGTATACCTGTTATGCATGCGGAAAATTCCAACCTCTTCTGCATGCCAATCACCGCGAGGTCCTTGAGCGATTGGAACGTCGCCGGGAGCAAACCATTGCCACGGATAAAACGACCGGTGTGCTCTGGGATCGGGCCATTCTAGCTTGCCGCAAGGTGATTCTGGATTGCGAGGCCATGCGCCAATCATCGCACTCAAGGAGACAGAAGAATGACCGAAGCGTTTGATTCTGAACCGCCGAATAATATTGTTGATTTTAAGCCCAAGAGCCAGCTGGATGCAGAGGCTCACCTCGTGGCGTTTATCGAATGGGCAAAAGAGACTCTGCCAAAAGGCATTCCCAATCGAGTGAACGCGAGTATTCGCTGGGAAGACGGTAGTTGGCACCCGCATGGCATTTTAAGCTGTAGCTTCACGGCGCTCGGATCGACCGTATCTGCCCCAAAGACGATGCATGCACCCTTCACGGAGTTTACCAAAGCCATACTGGTGTACCGAAGGGTGTATTTGCAGAAAAAGGCGATGAGTGACTGGATGAACGCCCTTAGGGGGCTGGAAGTCGCCCTGCTCGAGTTGACCGGCACGCTGGATGTGACGCGGGTGTCCGCCGCTGTCTGTAATAATGCGTGCGAGCACATGAAGCGTCACTGGACAAAAGGAAACAGCGCATATCTTTTCAGTAAGTCACTTGAGGCCATCATCGCCCTGATGCTGGCCAAAAAACTGCTCAAGTCGGATTTCCGGTGGACCTCTCCGCTGAGGCAGAGCCAGAGAGGCACGCTCAAGCAGCAAAGAGAAGATCGAGAACAGAAGCTGCCTAACCCTGAAGCGATCAGAGCCCTCGGGGAAGTGTTCACAAACGAATTGACCAGCCACCTCGACATCGTGGTGACATCCGCCTGTGCGCTGTTACTGAGTGCACCGAGTCGCGTGGGTGAATTGGCGGATCTTCCATTGGATTTCCTGCTATTCAAAGAGGATGCCCAGGGCAATCGGCGCATGTTCCTGCGCTGGTACGCGGAAAAGATGAACCAGGTGACGCCGAAGCCCGTCGTTACGCCTGAGATGGAGCCGGTCATCGAGCGGGTCATCACGTTACTGAAACCGATCACCGATGAAGCACGGGCTTACGCCGCCTGGCTGGAAGACCATCCTGATGAGTTCCCCCCCCACGAAGGAGTGCCACCCAAGGGACCTGATGAACCGCTCACATACGCCGAGGCCTGTGCCGCGCTGAAACTCTCGACTCATAAGGGCTACGCGCGATCAGTATTCAATGGTAAGTTACTGAAAAGCCTTGAGAAGCAAAAGGCGTTCAGCCCCGCCGCCCGAGCCCTCTTGGCCGAGATCCGTGACGGGTGGGACTCCAGCAGAGGGAAGCGGATATATGTTAAGGGCAAGCATGGAGTTCAGGGTTGGGAGTTTGACGACAGGTGTGTGATCACGCTGCGCAAGCTCAATATACTGTTGCGGGAGAAGTATCTTCCAAAGAATTTTCCATACACCACGCCGTACACGGAGGGCAAAGCTCGGTTGAAGTACCGTGATGCGTTGTTCACCATGCGCACGGGAGCACTGGCTGAAGACTCAGGTACATCTGGTGCGCAACACGGGTTTGGCGTGGAGATCGCGGCGAACACTAGCCGAATGAATGCGCAGTTAGGAGGTAGTAAGAGCCCAGCAGTGAAAAGCCTGTTCGAGCGCTATGGCTACCCTGGCGTCAAGGTCAACACGCATGCGTTTCGGCACGAATTGAACACGCAGATGCACAAGGCCGGTCTGTCTCAGCTCTTGATTGATGCTTTCTCCGGGCGCACGTCGATGGGATCAGTCTACAACCATGAAACCGTCGAGGAACGTACCCAAGGGGTTGCGGATTACCACCCCAAAACGAAGCACAGCACCGCTGCTCTGCGTCTGGACAAGGTCAAAACCAATCAGCCTTTGAATCTTGCTGATGTGAGGGAACTGCGCGAGGGTGAGCAGGACCGCATTATCCATCAAACCCATCTCGGCGTTTGTGTGCACAACTTTGCTTCCGAGCCCTGCCCGAAAATGGGCGCCTGCTTGGACTGCGGGCGGCTCGGCTGCGTCAAAGGGGATGAAGTGAAGCTTGGCAACCTCAAGGAAGAACACGACGACCTTAAATGCCGCCTCGATAAAGCCCTGGATGCGCAGTCTCGGGGTGTTTTTGGGGCATCGGAGTGGGCCAAAAAACTGAGTGAGAAGCTCTTTAAGTGCGAGGAGCTCATCCAAACGCTGGAAAACCCCGGACTCGAAAAGGGTGCCATTGTGTGGAACGCCGATAACGGTTGGACGCTAACCAAGAACGCCGCCGCGATGTCGGGTCTGATCGAAGTCAAAGTCATTAAAGAGCACCAGGCGCAAGAGGCATTATCATCGTTAGATGACGTCTTGGCTTTGCTGGATGAGATTGAGGGTTAACAATGGGGCATTTAACGCCAAAGGATGAGAAGCGAATCATTAAGCTGATTGAGGAATGGTCAGAGCCGAAGCTGACCTGGCCTTTGCTCGTTGAGGCCTGCAAAGAAAAACTGGGTATCAGTCGTGCTCGCCAGTCCCTGATGAATCTACCTGCCGTGGATTTAGCGATGAAGAATTGCAAAGCGGCATTGAAGGCTCAGAAGCTTAAACCTGGCTGGATTAGCGATATTCAGGCAGCCAACGTGCACATTGAGAAACTGACAGCGAACAATCAGAAGCTGTTAGCTGCTGTTCGAGATATGCATAGCCGGTTTTTGATCTGGCAAGCCAATGCGGATATGCACGGACTAACACAATCTATGTTGGAGCGGCCTGTTTCACAGCTTCAAAAGAAGACCTGATTGCGCAATTGCACGGACTTGACCAGCCGTTAGCATTCCAGCTGACCAGGAGTTGACCACCTTCACATCTGCAGCTTGGTTAGTGACCTCGTAGTGTCCACCGGCAGTTCACGACCGATTCTATTGAAAAAGTCGTTTCCAACATTTTTTGGGTATTCGAGGGTTACTTGACCTCTTACCGGGAGGGAGATCGTAGCGTATACGCGGTTCTAGGAGGTCGATTTTCACTGCGGTGCGAGCACGGCGCCAAGAACCGACTTTTTCAACAGAATCGACCCAAAGCAGCCACTCGATGCCTCGCTCCTCCGTATGGCTGGAGGGTATGGCTGGGAACATGTTCTCTAAGAAGTGTCGATTAGATGCACAACCCCTCATAGACCCGCTGCTCCGGGGCTACACTGTCGTCTCCGTTTTTGAGTCTAAGTGGAAGCAAGCAATCGTGCTCGAAAGGATTGAATGGATTCGAGGTATCAGCCTGCTCCCCCGATGTGGATGGCAGAGCACTGAAGTTTTCCATAACTCAGCTGGTTTACGCTGATAATGGCCGAGGTAATTCTCCCTTGGCGAGCGTTCTGCGATCAGTCGCCGAGGGGAACTCGTCAACGCTAATAGACAGAAAACGGTAGACGGCGCTATCCCCGCACATGTGTCCACCATGTGTCCGGTCCATACAGACGTATCAAAGTCTCCCACATGAAGCTGTGCGCCAGTCGCGCATTCTGGTTGGTTGCGTATCCCACCCATCATCCATCGACCACGGTTGTTCCTGTGCTGAGGGGTTACAAGGTGTGCTTGCTCGAACCAAACTTTTTCCGTTTGCGCCGCCATGACCTGCTCAACCAAGGGGATAGAGGGAACCAATCAGCCATGCACGTTTCGGGCAGATTGCGGACAGACTGGTTGGTGACTACTCTAAGGAAGCGCTGAAACGCGCCGAGCCCCTTCGGAAGTGCGGCGCGATAATGTAAGCGCAAGTGCTCCGATCAAACAGGCAGGGGGACCTCAGCAGAAGATTGCGACGATCCTCACCGATGCGTCATTGATCTAATTTGCTTCCTCAATCGGCTTCAACATGCCCTCAGCAGCAATGGTCGCAGGCATTCTGGTAGGTATAGCGATTGCCTTATCACTACTCGGCCGCTAGTCGAGCCATCTCGGACAAGACCTTCCTCACTGAGGTGGCCAGATCACAGTCGAACATGATACCACTTGACGACATACGCGAGCTGGGCGACGCTCTCCCTTCGTTCCATCCTCATTACAAGAACTTTATCACAAATAGAATATCTGAATCACCTACAGCTAACTATTATGCGGTGACACCCATAGCATGAAGTTCCACACATCTTCGGTAGATCATGTAGCACAGCCGTAAAAAAGCCCAAGGTAAACTCTGGCGGGTAGCTTCCAGTTTCAGCCGTCACTGAGCTTCATTACGCGAGCGACATGGGCGCCCTTGATTGGCATGATGCTGAAGACCTCAGATTATTTGCGGCAGTCGCTGCAACACAGGATAAGTGAAAAGTAATAAATGACACAGGTTTAGGCAAACGTGGAACAGCACAGCCACCCATAATCTTCCGCTAAACATCCATGCTAACCCATAAATCAAACCAGCTAGAGTAGCAAAGATAACCATTAAACTACCGCCTGCATAATGCAGCCCACCAAACAGCAGCGAAGCAATAACGAGTGACAGGATTGGGTGCATCACAGCAGACAAACGCTGCTGAAGATACCCTCGGAAAAGTGCCTCTTCCGCCAGTGACACGAAGAACACATTGGCCAGCACGAACTTTAACAACCATTCGGGCTGGTGAGGTTCAAATTTCAACCCACCAAGCGCAACTGCGACTATCAGCAATAGTGGCACCGCAAGTACTAACATAAACCAGTACCAGGACTTAGCATAGATACGAGCTTCAGTAGTGAACAGAGTCTTTAGGCTTACACATAATAAAAATGGCACCAACGCTTTGTCAAAATTGTAATACATCGTAAATGGCGCGCTTTCCTGACCAACCCTAACACTGTCTAGCACGATTAGGTTATGAAAGCCTGGTATCATATGAAGCATTAACCCAACTGACGCCAGCAACAGCACTATCTCTAGCACCATGAGCAGTATTTTGTTGGTGGATCTATAGTAAACAAAGGCTATAATGCCCATGCTAGCCAAAAACACGATAGCTCGCCAATCTAAAACATCACTAAATACCCCAATAGCAGCAGTAAACATTAATATTAATACAGATACTTTTTTATTAAAAAATATTGCAAATAGAGAAAACGCCAGAAAGTACCACATAAGCCCCCCCCCCACAAAAATATTTCAGAAAAATAAACAGATAACTTATTCAAGAGCCATATAGAATTTCGCAATGCGATCCTAACTCAGCGCCAGCCCCAGCCATCAAATAAAAATCAAACCATCCCCCCACTCACTAATATGCAATCTTCGTTTAATCAAACGCATCACTTAACTATGCATTACATCCGCCTGTTGGACTTTAGACATGGCACGCCAATTGTTTTCTTCTTCTACAAGCCCTACCGCAACGGTGCTGATAATGAAAAATGGCAATACTGAGAAACTTTAAACAATTACTACTGAAACCAATACCCCCCCACATCACAAACAAAAAACATCTTCAATCAAGTAGAGCACCAACATACTCGCATAGTAAATAGTAATATGAGGTTTTTCTGCCCATTATACTTACCGCTCAAGCCCTTAAATAACCAGTACAGATAAGGCAGGAATTATCGAGGTTCTCGCCCTCAAAACCAACAAGAAAATTCTTGAAATCCAGAAACATCCTTGAAAATCCCCGACTGTCACCAGCGCTTGATCGGTCGCGGTAGGAATGGCAGTCACCTAGCCCCCCTCCCGCACAGATCCGTACGTGCGGAATTAACGCATACGGCTCCTACCTTGGGTTTTGACGCCGAAGCGCGTTATGGGATAAGGGTGCGTCGGTATCTCGCGCGGATAGGGAATGAATAGTCTTGCCAGAACAGTCATGCACTCCCAATTCAGACGGTGTCGCTGACTCCGCCGTTTAAGAGCATGCCTCCATGCACTGATAATTTCACGGCGAAAAGTATCAAGCCGCCGTCGATTACCCGATACATGGTAATAATTGCAATACCCTCTAAATAGCCGACTCAACCACTGCCCGATCACCGGGCCTGACTCGTGCCTGCGGTTATGCAACTGCGCCCGTATCTCCTTGAGCGTTGCACTTATACGCTTGCTGATTGTGACCCGTCCTAGCTAGAACGTGCCGCTCTTGGATCGACTACAGAAATGCGTGAATCCGAGAAATCGAAAGTCTCCGGTTTCCCCAGCCCATAATTCCTGCGGTCTTCAGCCGCATACCAACCGAAGCGCAGAAGACGTGTTTTCTCTGGGTGTAACGCCAGGTTGAACTGGGTAAGTCTGGCAGCCAAAACATCCTGAAAAACTAGTGCTTCACCAAGCCTTTCAAACCCCAATACGCTGTCGTCCGCATACCGCACGACGATCATCTCGCCTTGCGGTGTGCCCTGCTTCGCCGGAATCCGCTGACCATTCTCAAGAACTCCGACACGAAGCCAACGAGCTATCAACCCAAGCACTCGCTTATCTGCGATTCGGTGCTGCAAGAAGCACATCATCCACTCGTGATCAATGGTGTCAAAGAACGTACGAATATCTGCCTCCAGCAGGCATCTTCACAGGGCTGAAGATCGACGACCGGGTCCAGATCGGGGTCGTAAACCACAACGAAAAAACCAGGCCGGGCGGCCCCCGCTCACGGCGCAAAGCGCCCAAGCGTTTTTCGCTGGAAGGCAGGTAGTTACCTTCAACGACCCGAAGTTGCCAGCCAGGCAGAATGGCTGAGTGCCCCAGTTCTTTTATCGTTGGTACCAAGCGCTCTGCGCTGCCGGTGACCAGGGCACGCAGCAGCGCAGGCTCTGTGCGGCTGACCTTGTCATACAGAGCGGCCAAGCTGACAGAAAGGTCTTCCATCTGCCGCGCGGCGGCATGTAGAGAAGGTCGCAAGCCCAATGAAACAATGGACATCAGTTCAACAATGGTTGAAAACAAAAGCTCACGTGGGTACTGCCGCTGACGGTGCTTTTCAAACACCTGATCGGTCCATTCAGAAGGAACAGCTTGTTCCAATATCACTTTGGTCATGACACTGACCGGTGCTTTTTTCTCAAACCGCGCTAGAACTTCTGCCCACATCGATTTCGTTCCCCTGACTGGCGTTTTGGGGGATTTTATCAAAGACCTTGAAAGGGCTGGGTCTAAGACCGCTTCGCAAAACCCTACATTACCGTACCCCTCTAAATCAAACTTTCAGTACGAAACATCGCAAGGCGCAGCTGGGAAATAGAACACGATTCAGAATTTTCCGGGTCACAGGTAAAACCAATCTCTGGAATAATATCTTCAGATCGATGGTACAGGCATTGATATTTTTTTGAAAAGTTAATTCTTACAGGCACTTAACAAATGAAAATCACGCAACAGATTTACTGCCTGCTTTTTGGTGTACTTATTTCAAGCTTGACCTATGCCAACATTATGGTATACCCGATGTCATTAACAATAAACGATGTCAACCTCGACAAAAACCAGTTTAAAGTCTATTCAAAGTCGGACAAGGTGCAGCATCTAAATATTTACGTGAAACAGGTATTGAATCCAGCTACAGCACAAGAAAAAGAAGCGCCAATTTTTATCCTCAACGAGACCGCGATTATTGCATCGCCGCAAAAAATCATCCTGCCTCCGGGGGCAGAACATACCATTCGGTTGCGTGCCCTTTCAAGTCCGAGCAAAGAGTCATTGTATCGCGTGTATGTCGAGCCTGTAGCTACCAACTCGGATGAAGATCAACTCATCACTAAGGAGCGCGCCAGTGAAGGTATCAACCTGACACGCGTAGTGTTGGTGTACAGCAAGCCGCAAATCCCGGAAGTCAAATTGAGTGTAGACACTCAAAATGGATTAATCCAGAACAAAGGTAATATTCACATATGGATAAAAGATATCACAGCCTGTATAAGCACTGAATGTAGCACCTGCAAAAAAATCATAATCGAAAGAAGTGTATTCCCTGGTCTGTCACTGCAGATACCTGAAGCAATAATAAAAATGAAATCTATAGTTATTGATTATCGAACTCAAGATTCCGACTTGATATCACAGCACTGGTACTTCTAGCCCGAGCAGTGCCCGCTATCACCTATTAAACAGACATAAACGATTATCCCTTCATTAAAGGAACACCCCTCCTGAAAAAATCTTTTCTGCTGCTGCCCTTCGCGCTTGTTGCATTCAGCCTGTTGGCATCCACTGCAAATGAATGTGAAACAGATATTATCGGCAACGCCGAAGTTGATACTGCATTGGGACTCATTCAGGCCGATAGTACCAACATTCGAAAATCACTGGAAATTAGCCACCCGACAGTAAACAGACGCATAGACCACATTATTCAAACCCAACTCCATACTTATGATAGCTCAAAAGACTTATGGATTGGCCTAATAACCATGCGGCAATTATTGAACACCGTCAACTCCTCAGCACCCACGACACCTATTTCCGTCGGTTTAATTAATAGGTTCGGTACTGAATTCTGTTAAATACTTGAATATTAAACTTATCGATTTGACCTAGAGCGCAAATGGCGCATCTCAGATTTATGATCTCAAAGTTAGCCAAACCACTCAGGGTAAATTTACTGTCGCCAGACACTATTCAGGCAACGTATACCTGAAAATTACCGAAGTTCTTGCGGAGCATTCATCAAATCACATCAATCTATCCATCCAAAAACCATACTTATCGATTTTGTGACAACAAGTACAGCTCACATCTAATCAAACACTATTAAATTGATTGAACATATGCAGCATATACATTTTAGAAAAGCACAGCTATTTTAGGGTGCTAATTACAACCTTGATCAAACGCCCACCCAAAGAATCTGAGAGGTACCGTTGCGCTCGGAGTTGGCGAAAACGCCTATGTTGACATGGCTTAGCACTACATCGGTGCGCAACGTTCCCAAAATGGTATCAGACCAACTTTGATCTATTTTGCTATCGCTATGACACGAGTAATCGCTACTACCTACAAGCGGAGCGAATTAACCAGCGGAGCCTGTCGAGCAACCTGAGCGGTTCCTTCGGTTTTTTCTCTAACCGATAGGCAAGACTGATGGTATACGCCAGGGACAACGGAGGCCTATGTCAATCAGGCGCCGCGTAACAACGGAACACTACTCAATATTATTTTGACAACCCTTCGTATGCCAATGCTTATCGCGACGATTAATTATTAAGCATCCACGATACACCAGTAGACCTGCAGGATAAGACACACTCAAATAAGCTTTACGCCATTGCCAAACATTTTATCGTCGCTTCAATCCACGACTAGAGCCAGGAAAACCAATCAACTCCTAATAGATTACCATCCCTTCATCAATTAAGTTGTCTGAATAATGATGAATATGATCAAGAAACTTTAAAGCCTTACCTTTTTTTCATCGAGCGGTAACGTCAACTCAAAGCCCCATAGAGAAATAACACATTATGCTTAATATAAGAAAACCTAACATTCTTTCCACTCCCCCGCACGATGATAAGGAAATTGTTTACGCACTTAAACGCGCAGAATTCAAAGCTTATTATCAACCAAAAGTTGAGCTTTCAAGTCTGGAACTTTCAGGCTTAGAGGTGCTAGCAAGATGGCAGCACCCATGCTCCAGCCTCTTAACACCAGATAAATTCCTACCTTCTGTCAAAGCGGCTGGGTTGTTGAACGACTTAACACACTCACTGTTATATCAAGCACTGACCACTCATAATTCATTGATGCGTGCAGCCATAAACGCCCCAATGGCGCTAAACTTAGAGACTAGTCAGATTGGAGACGGCGATTTTATCTGCTCACTCATTGCCCAAGCCAATATTCATGGGTTCCGCACTCAGCCATTAACGATCGAAATAACAGAAAGTGGTATAGAACCTTTTACGTCACCACACATGATAAGAAATATAGCTAAGCTCAACGCATGTGGATGGCGTTTGTCTCTGGACGACTTCGGTACCGGGCATTCGTCTCTGGAACGCTTATGTCAGATACCTTGCTCAGAAATAAAAATCGATCAATCTTTTACTCAACATATGTTGAGCGATATGCGCTACCAAAAGATTGTAAAATATATTATAGCTATCGGCAAAGCCATGCAGCTAACCGTTGTCGCGGAGGGAATAGAAACATTTCAGCAGCTGAATTTCTTACAGAGCCTTGGTTGTGATCAGGGCCAAGGGTATATATTCTCTCCCGCTCTTTCAGCTGAAGATATCCAGCAATGGTGCTTTAGGTGGAACCGAGCGGCTTTGCTTTAGACTAGAATGAAATCGACGAACAGAGCGCCAGGCTAACCTAGACTTTTTAAACATTTAAGTATTGCGCGCACATCATACAGAAATTTTGACAGATCAATATCCGTTACGTTCATCACGCCCTCAGCAAACGCCCGCTCGATAAGCTCTGAGCGATCGGCCAGTTCGTTTAGACGGAATATGCGTAGCCCTCCACGGAGACGATGAAGCCTTTCCAGTAGCATTTGCTGATCCTGCAGCATTGATATGCTTTCGATATAGGCGATATCATCCTCCGTCGTGCCGATAAAACCATTAACTAATTGTTTGAACTCAGGATTATCATCCAGCAATCCAAGTAAAGCTTGCCAGTCTGAGCTCTCTTCTTCCTCATTGGGCGGCATCGGCAAAAAAGGCTTTGAGTGCGGCAACCATCTCTTTAAAGCTTGGTGTAAGGTATCAAGACTCAAAGGTTTGAACAAACACTCATCAATGCCTGCTGCGGCGCAGCGTTGCTGCTCCTCGACTAGGATGCTTGCAGTCATCGCCAGGATTGGAAAATGCTGCTGACCTAAGAGTTTACCTCGCAACTTTTCGGCCAACGAGTAGCCATCCATCACAGGCATATAACAGTCGGTGATCACCATGCAGTGAATATTTTCATTGAATAGATGTAATGCTTCGCTACCGTTTGCAGCCACTTCACAATCAAACCCGAGCCGGTCAAGTTGGCCTTTGATCAGAACCTGGTTGGTGGGATGGTCCTCGGCGACCAAGATCAATGGTCGCTCGGAGCCGCCTATCCGTGAACCTGACGGGGCACTTCTGGTATCCAGCCCAAGCAGCTCACTGCATACGTAAACGACACCACCCCACATGAAAGGGTTGCTGCTCAGGGCAGGATGACCTGCCGCAGTATCTCGCCATCCCGATAATATCGGGTTAGACGTCACCTCGATGGCGAACGCATTGGACACATGGTGGATTTTCTCAGGCTTATCAAAGAAGTACAAATCGCAGTTGTGGATAGAATTGACCTCTGTTACGGATACCGGCGTTGCACCGAGGGCCAATAACAGATAGTTTAATTCTGCACGCTCCTCATCGTCAGCCAGATCCACACATACGCGCTTGTCCAGTAACAGTTTAGATTGGCTATCAGCATTCGAAGCGCTGACCGGCAACACGATGGTTACCCTCGTGCCAACTCCCTCGTCGCTCTCTAGTGTCAGCTCACCTCCCATCAGGCGCACCAGATGCTGACTGATCACTAGACCTAATCCGGTACCACCATATCGTCTGGTTATGGATGCATCGCCCTGGGTAAAGGGCTTAAAAATTCGCTCTCGTTGCGAATCGCTCATTCCCGCTCCTGTGTCGTTGACTGAAATAGCAAGGTGTTGAGTACTTTCACTGGAGCGGCTAACAGTAACCTTTATTGAGACAGTTCCGACCGATGTGAACTTTATTGCATTGCTCATGAGATTTAGCAGAACCTGACGAAGACGCATATCATCGACTTCTACACTGCTTGCAAGTGCGGGGCTTATAGTGACGCGAACCCGCAAACCCTTTGCGTGCGCCTGGTGAGACATAATCCCCATTACGCTGCTAATCAGAGCGCGAAGGTCTGTAGGCTGCTGATGAAGTTGAAGCTGGTTAAACTCAATCTTTGATAGGTCAAGGACGTCGTTAAGCACCGTCATCAACGACTTCGCCGACTCATCAATCATCTGCATGATTTGCTGTTGATCAGGACTCATTGACTTGGAATGTAAAAGCTCCAGAAGGCCGAGAATTCCGTTCATAGGTGTGCGGATCTCATGACTCATGGTAGCTAGAAATTGAGACTTCGCGCGTGCCGCCTCTTCAGCCGCTTCCTTTGCTTGCGAGAGTTTCAAGGACTTCGCCCGGGACTCCGTAACATCCATCCACACGCCCTTCCAAATGATTGAGCCGCTGGAAGTGTTCTCGGGTACGGCATCGATACGAACATGCATTTCACGTCCCATTGCCCTGCAGCGAAAGAACGTTCGCATCGGCTGCTCGTTTTCCGCGTTGGTCTGCATGTCGGCCATCAAAACAGGGAGATCCTCCGGCAGAACCGCGTCAAAAAGAACTGATGATTCCGCCAATACGTCTTCGATTTTCTGCCCCAGAAGCTCTTCAATCGGACCTGCAAGATAAGAGAATACCGGCAAATGGCCGCGCTCTTGACTCGCTTCAAAAACTCCCACGAAAAGATTAGTGGTTATTCTGTTGAGGCGAGCTTCAAGTGACTTCGCCCGCTCATCAACCTGTCGGATTAGGGTTATATCCACCAAAGACACCATCACCCCGGCCAATGCTTGATCCGCTCGATAGAAGGGCTTCATCCAGTAAAGCCAGGTGCGCATATCTCCTTGACCGTTAGGAATAGTAAACTCTGAATGAAAATTTTCACGCGTCCTCATCACTTGAGTTGCGAGCTCATCAATAGTGATCGACCAGTCCCCCTGATAATGTTGTGACTCTAGAGTTGTTCGGCCAAGTAAATCTCGTTTATTGATTGCAAACGCCACCTCATAGGCATGGTTGATTAGCAGATAGCGTTTACCCACGTCCTTAACAACCACCGGGTAGGGGGAGTTCTCGATCAGCGCATCTCGCAGTTGCAACTGATCGCCAAAGGAGCGCTCTGCGTCACGGCGCTGATTGATTTCTTTGCGCAACCGGCGATAGAAGACTAATAAAAAAACACCAATAAAAAAGAAACCAGACGCTGCGACCCAAAGCGTTTTTTTAATAGCACCCCAAGGGACGCCTTCTTGCGGAGATGCATAAAGCCACTTGGCGTTCATAGCTTCGCGCTGCTCTTTCGTGATATTGCGTAATACTCTATTTATCAGCGGCAGCAACGGTTCATATCTAGACGTCACCCCAATGGATAGATCATCAGGTATTTCAGCAGGGGCGACTATTTGTAGAATTCCAGAAAAACGCTCAAGCATTAGGGCATTTATGATCGACAGATTGCCTATATAGGCGACCGCGGCGCCGTCTGCGACTTCTTGCATAGCCAAGGAAGGGGAGTCTGCGACGTTGACGGTGCTGAACGGAACCAATGCTTTCAGTTGTTCTCGCAGATATAGCGGGTCGCTCACGACCAGCGTCTTACCATTGAGATCAGCCAACCGCGAGACCCGGACGCCCGTTGTAACAATAACATTGCTGAATGAGATCATCGGGCGGCTATACAGCACTTGAGCATTACTGCTTTCAGCATATGCAACCGGTAAAATAATGTCGCCTTTCCCTGAGGCCATTTTGAACAGCAGCTGCTTCCAACTAGTAGCCGGTACCAACTCTGTTTTCAACCCCAACTTGGTAACTACTTCGCGCCAGTACTCGCTGACCAAGCCGTCCTCTTGCCCTTGGGCATTGAAAAAAGCTAGGGGCCGCCAATCAGGATCGTAAGCTACCTTTAGGACAGGCAAGCTGGCTAGGTAGCGACGCTCTTCATCACTTAAAAAAAAACCAGACGCGGATAAATCACGACTCAACCAGCGGGAATTGAGTCGTGCAAGGGTGGCGGGTGCAAGTTTTTTCATAGCTTTAGCAATAAGCTCAACGCGAAGCGATTCATCCTTCGTAACAGCAAAATGTAAAGGCGTTTCAATATCGGGAATAGGTTGAGCGCCTATTTGCGAAGATAGCAAGCTGGCCATATCAGGATACGCGACGGATCCATCTCCAATTATAACATCTGCACTTCCGGACTTTATAGACTTTAGCGCAATGGCTAAGTCAGGCATCACTCGTACCGGCGTGTTAGGGTACATAATTTTTAGCCAGTCCGACGTCGAATCATCTTTAATCGTCACGACCCGCAGCCTAAGCAAACTCTCGATTGAGGCGCCATTAATGACCTTGTCAATGCCCATCATCAGCCCTGGTATCTTTAGATAAGGTTGCGAGAAGGCCGCACAGGACAAGCGGCTGCTGCCCATCGAAATATCCGTACCAATGTCAATACCCTTTTGACAAAGCGCATCATCCAGATCGTCTATGGATGAGAACTTTTTGAATACCAAAGACACCTTCAGCTGCTGAGCTATCGACGTCAGCAATTGATTCCCATAATTAAAACTGGCTGCTGCCCTGCCGCCGCCCAGCCCGACGTCAACGTAACCTACAACCCACTCAGGATTCTGCTCAAGGAAGGATCGCTCGGTTATGCTAAAATCAAGACCATCAGCCTCAATGCCTGCACTGTATAAAAAGAAAAAAACTGTAAAAAACAAGACATTGAGCATATAGGTGATTACTATTGAGTTTATTTAAAAATGCTTTTCATACTGCATTGACACGCCTAAAATAGGAGCCAATATGCCACTCAGAATCATCATAGCTGACGACCACCCCATTGTCTTGCTAGGCACAAAAATTATAGTTGAAAAAAATGGCGTAGGCGTTATTGTAGCTCAGGCAGAAAGCGCTGAAGAACTCGAAGTCGTTTTGAAAGATACCTCTTGTGACTTGCTGGTTACAGACTTCGCCATGCCGCATAGCCAGCGAGACGGCCTGACGATGCTCAAACGTCTTCAGCGCCTTCACCCTGAACTAAAAATTATCGTGCTTACCTCAATACAAAATCCGAGCTTAATTCTAAGCATGTTAAATCTCGGCATCCAAGGCGCCGTAGAAAAAAACTCAAATTTGGAAGAGCTGATAGAAGCTATTAAAGAGGTTGCCAGAAATAAACGTTATATAAGTCGATATTTTCGCGAAGCATTAGCCGACGTGTCAGCATTAAACCCCAATACTCAAACTACAACTTTATCAGCTAGAGAGCTTGAAGTTGTCCGGCTTTTAGCAACCGGATCAACACCATCCCAAGTTGCTGAGAAGCTTTGCAGGAGCATCAAAACCATTAGCAGCACTAAAGTATCAGCGAAAACAAAGCTCGGCATCACGTCAGATGCAGAGCTTTATCAATATGCTCGAAACAGCCACCTCAGCTTATAACAAGAAGAATACGGAAAAGCTACAGCGCCGCTACAGACCCTACTTATTAGCAAAGGAGTGCTAATAGCTTATATGGCAACCACAATAAAACCGGATTATGGAAATGAATAATTTCACCACTTAAAATTCATTACTCCAATTTTTACGAGCATCAAAATAAATACAACCCAACTTATAGATAGTAAAATCGTATAGATAGCCCAGCGCCCCCACATAACTATCCGTCCTAACGCCTCTTTGAATTGCCCAACAATTATTACGCCTCAATATGAACTGTGGAGTTTTTGGGCGCACCAGAAAATTCTTAAACTGATCAAATATTGCAGCGATCAGCCAATCAAAGGCTCTACTTAAATTTTTGCGAGCAGCCCACAAACCAACATCCAAACCCGCGACATGATCTAGAATGCCCCCCCGCCACATTGCCAAATACATGGAGACACGGCAAATCACAATGCCGAGAGCTGGAGCGCACCATTATCAATTACAATTTATGTAATGCTGAGCGTCAATTCAGCCCAACACATGCATCAGCATAGCCGTCTGCGAAGACAATAAAATCATCGTCGATAGTACGACCTGCTAGGCTTAGAATGCCGAGCAGAAAGCCAGCATCTTGACTCATTACGCACAAACTCCCCTTGAGAGAGTTTTTATGATAAGTCAGTTTATTAATGTGGTAACCCATAGTGCATTCGTTACAATCGACCACCACCATGAAGTTGAAAATCAATTGTTGCGAAGGAAAAAATAATAAATTTCCGAATTCGTCGTCAACTGGCGTAAGGTTGAGAGCAGTACATCTAGTTCTCCATGCTCCAGCTTCTGCGCAATTGTTTCAAAAATAATTTGATCACGATGTCGAACCACAATCTGCTCAGTTTTTTGATTTACCGAATTCACTCTGAGTTAATTCATTTTCACTGTCGCGTCTCGAAAAATTTATGGTCTAAACGCTGTTCGCACTATTCTATGCTCGCAATCACCTTATGCTCTTCATCCTTAAGCACTGGAGCGCGTGCCTTAACATCCTGAATACAAAAGGATGATAGCTAGGCCACCAAGCACCGCTCCACACTAAAGCTCTTCTAGCTTGTATTTGATTTTGAAAAGCTCGCTGCTTGAAGATACCCCAAGCTTGCGAAAAGCCATCGACTTTTGCGTGCTGATGGTCTTAACACTGCGACCAAACTTCCTCGCGATATCGCTGACAGTCATGCCATCAAGAAAACAGCGGATGACCTCACGCTCTTTGACTGACAGGCGAGCACCAGACAGAAGCCTGTCACCAGTACTCCCATTCTCAATGTTGGCATCAGCAATAGCGGCCACCGACATTTCAGCCAGACGAAAAGACATGCAAGCATCAACATAGAAAGAACCTGCTGCAACTACTCGAATAGCATTGAATACCTGCGATATATCCTCGCTTTTACCTGCGAACCCGCTGACCCCGAGCCGCAATGTAAGAGCCACGATAGCAGGGTCGTAATGGGAGGAAAAGACTAGAATTCTGCTATCCGGAAACTTTACCCTCAGCGTACGAATAAGCGAAACGCCATCTAATTCGGAGCAACCTAGGGAGTAATCTACAAGCAGGACGTCAACAGCAACATTTAGCAGACCGGAGATCATGCTACGGCTAGTTTCGAAGCTGCCAACGACTACGAAGTCCGGCTGTTCCGACAGAAGAATGGACATACCGTATCGTACGACAGGATGATCGTCCAACAAAGCAATACGGATTAGTGAATCCCGACTAACCAAGCCGTTTCCCTCCCCCAGACAGGTCACGTACTGAAACAAAAGTTCAAAACGTCAATAAAAAGTTAATTATAAGACTCAATACTTCCATACCAGCAAGATTGCCCACCTCAAAAATCAACAAAGATATAACTCAAAAAAGCCAAGCTCAGATTTAAAGCCTGTAGCAAAAATTTGCTAAAGACTTTAAACTTACAAATATAAGACTTCAATGGTTGCCGAACCATCCAACTGAACTTCAGTCTTCAGGTCCAAGGATTTATCTAACCATGCATTAACTTCAATCTGACCCTTCACCTTTTGAACCGGAGTCGCACCAAATCCAGTACTGGACCATGTCACAGTTTGATTAGGATTCACAATGCCATTAAACACAATGGCATCGGCCTCCTTGCCAAGCTGGAACAAAGCAGGAATCACTTTTTTTCCGCCATCAGTAAAGTCAAGCAGCTTCACCGTATAAAGGCCAATTTTCTTCCCCCCAGAAGTCCCTAGACCAAACGCAGCACCAGTTAGGCCGCTGTAAGGGACATTCGAAAGCTCAGCGGTACCTACCCTGTTATCGATAAAACGTAAAGCGACTGGCATTTTAGCTGTGCAATCCATCGAAAAATCGAGCTTTCGTTCGCCGAGCCCATTTGCATTACCTAGAACTGATGTGCTATTGATGGATCCGTAGTCAACTATGCCACCACCAGACAAGACAGGAGTGCATGAACCCGGCACAATTTTGGCGGTCACTTTTAGATTGACAGACGCCGCGTGAACACCAAAGGAAGCAACAGCAACCAAAAAAAAAAGGCACCAGCTTTATATTATATAACATATTCACACACTCCGTATGCAGAAATTTGCGATAAAACTTAGACACTTTATCACAACACTAATTGACAGCCCATATGCCCCATTCAAAAATTAAAGACCGGGCACTCGCCTCTAATTGCGCCTCTAAAATTAAGTCTCTATGCCCCCCTAACCCACTAATTACTGAATGCGTACTTATCTACCCCCCCCCTACCAAGAAAAGTCATAAACTGAAACTACAGCTCAAACTCACAACAAAAAAAATCAATTATAAGAACCAGCACTCGCACCACACACTCCCACGCACAAAACAAACAAACAAAGACAAAACAAAAAAAAACAACCTAAACCCAGATCAAAAGCCTGTAGCGAAAAATTCGCCACAAGCTTTACACTTAGAAGTAATGGAGCTCTAACGTTGTCGAACCATCGAGGTCAACTTCATTCTTTAAGTCCAAGCTAGGTCCCAGGTTAGCATAAACTTGTAACGTACCCTTCAAATTTTTAATCGAAGCCACATTAGACCCATCTTCGGAAAATGCCACAAGAGTGCCATTATTTTGAGCCCAGCCTTCATGACTGCCGACCCAGGGCAGTCCTCCGTTGCTAAAACCCATAGTCAGCTTATTTTTGCCATCAGCAAAGTCTTTAAAAGTAAGCTCATAACTGCCAATTTTTTTTCCTCCGGAAGTCCCCAGCCCAAAAAGATACTGCTTATCCTTTTTTGCAGTAGATGCTGCATCAATGGTATCATACTTGTTATCGACAAGCTTAATAGCGACTGGCATTGCAGATTGGCAGTCAATCGAAAGTGCGAGTTCCCGAACACCTATACCGTAAGCAGCGCCCCCAGTTTGCAAACCAGCCAAAGTGCCGAAGTCGGCCTTGCCATCACCAGATAAGGCAATAGCGCATGCGCTCGGCAAAATTCTGCCAGTCACTTTTAAATCGACTGACGACGCCGCCTGAACACCAAAGGAAGCAACAACACCAGCCATAAAGAAAAAAGGAGCCAGCTTTAACTTATGCAACATTTCAACACCCTCTATATAGAAGCTCATAAAAGTTTCACCAGAAACATAGACACTTTATCACCACACCAATTAACCACCAATAGGACACGGCCCAAAACGAAATACTCTGCGCTCGAAGTTTATTGAGCCTCTAAAATTAAGTTACCATCCCCCTCTAACGTACTAATATCACGTGATTGCATAGAGGCGTCATCTATATATGCTCGGACTTCAACTGTAGCTGAAAAAACCTTACCCACAGCACGCCGCCCCTGACTAATTGCAATAACTCGCTCATTGGGTCTTAAATCAATTGTATTAGCCACCCTCGACGGATCGCCCAACACACTGACAGCTTGAACAAGTTGCACAGCACTTCCATCCAAAGTGGCATTACTGAGCTTTAAGCTGAACATCCCTTTGCCGGCAAACCGATAACCACTAGGATCAGCAGCCTCGCCCTCAAAGCGCAAGCTGATGGACTGCGCCTCATTACATATAGCCCTAAACGTCAACTTGCGACGACCTAGGTCAATCGGTTCATTTCCGCGAATACTCATTTCATCTCGAGTCAACAAGCCATAGCTCACCGCGGTGACGCTCAACCGCATATCGCAGTCAGCCGCGAATGCACTGTGGGCAACACTGACTAACCAGAACACAATCCACCATAAGCTAGCAATATAAGATCTAAAGCGCAGTGCATACTGCTCGCGCAACATCGTAGAAAGCATCATCATTAATCTTCTTGGGAAGGTCGACCTTCAACTGACAGTGCTTCTCATCTGGGAGCGCAACACTAAGCACTTCGGCAGACTTTAAACCTGAGATGAAAAACATGCCCTTATTTAATACCGATGTTAAAAAGTTGTTTTTTCCGTCCAGAACTGAAGCTCCTTTGGGCAAGGGTTGTCCTGTGACATCGGTTGCCGTTACGAGCACGCGCTGCACCTTGATAATTTTGAAGTCCATTCGGTTCACTGAACCCCGTCCAGCGGCGACGGTTTGGAAACCGTTTTGCAAGTCGACCCTCCGAGGCAATGATTTGGTTTGCACCACTATACGGTTTTCTCGGTACGCACTCAGTTCCGGCACAACTGCCAGGCCTTTTTTGTCGGTCCACACGAAACCATTAGGGGTACTTATCTTGACACCGGAGAGATCGCCCACTCTCACGATACCGAAAGTGTCCCGCACCGAGTTTGGAGAGAAAGTCACTCCATCTCTATGCACCACAGCGCCACCAGAAACCCTAACGTTATAGTTCGTGCTACCCCCCCCCTGCGCGTAGCCCAAATCGAGACTGGTGTATCGGGGAACGGCTGATAAGCCGAGGGAGGAGTAATTACCGCCATTGCTGCCCGCCATCTCGGTGCTTAGGCGATAACTCAACTGATCATTGACCGTTTCGTTGTAGTCAGCCCCGAGGCGTTGTTTTTCGCCACGCTTACTTGCATAGACGCGCATACCGCGCGATGCCCCTAAAGGAACACTCACGCTGACATAAACCGCATTAGCACCGTCGCCGTACTTGCTGGACGATCCGCTCAACGCGCTTTCCAACGAGGCAGAAATCGTAGCGTGTTTGAACGACTTTCCCCAAGACAGTACTATACGATTTGAGATATCACCACCAAATGTACGGGCAGGCGAAAGAGATACATTAAAGCTACCTAAAGTGCTATTGGACCACCCCACCAAGGCATTGTAATTGCTTTGGTATCGGCTGTTGTACCAATAGCGATTGGCATGCAGCAATGTATCGGAGAGGTCACGATAACCAATTGTCTGCTGGCTTACCGAGAGGCTCCCAGATAGGCTTTCACTAAACTGAGTATTCACAGAAAGGGTGGTCTTGGCGCCCTTGACTCCTTCCTTGCTCGCATTGGCGTAAACGTTGCTCACACTCATATTGCTGTTCCCGGCGAGACTGGTATCTGCCCTCCAGCCCATCGACTGATAACCATCCGCCACCATCAAACCAGACGTTGCAGACAAGCTTTCACGCAGACTCCAAGTACCTGTTCCAGTCACGACCCCAGGCTGTACCACATCACCACTGCCAAGGTTACGTATCCGACCAGCAGAAAAGGTATAACCTGGAGCGGCAGCAACTGCAGTACGAAACGATGCTGCTGGCACAACAAAATAACGCTCAGCCCCGCTAACCTCTCTTACCGTAACGTTCAAATCCGAGCCGCTGTTGATCAACGGAATATCACTTATGGTAAATGCGCCATCAGGAACAATCGTAGTATAAATAATCGATCCTGCCTGACGTACTTCCACCGTCGATTGCCCCAGGGCAACGCCTTTCACCAAAGCACCGAAACTCGAAGAACCAATCAACGCGGCTTCAGGCAATACTTGCATCCCCGTTATCACCCCCCCTGAAAACAGAGGGCTTTGGATACTGATCTCACCAGCCTGCACCACTGCCTTCCTCTCGATGAATGTACGCTGGGCGTAAGCATACAAATGCTGGAAGTTCGTGACCCCACCGCTATTTACGTACGACTGCCGACTACGCACTATCCAGTCATCCATATTGAAACCCATCTCAGTCGCAGCAGACATGTATTCACTATTTTGTGCACCAAACTGCGAACGCATGGTCATCACGTCGTAGTTCAAAAGTGCCGCCGTACCGCTATCGCTGTATTCCTTCCCATTAGGCACACCCCATAGCAAGGCTTCTTGAGGCACCACGAGGAAAATTTCGTCCTTATTGGGGCGCAGGCTGAGTTCTGTTTGCGGGTAGGCCGCAATGAAGTCATAGTGTTTTTCAGCCGCATTACTAGGTCCCAATACGTACTGCGCACCAGGCACTTTGATGTGCGCCTTGAACAACAAATTATCATCGAAGACCAACTCGCCGTCGCTGCCAAAGGTTGCGTCTACACGCCCCACCCTTACCCCATTTACCACCAGTGAGACGACTCGCTTGCCTTCTATAAACTTTGCAGCATCACGAAAGTAATAAGCCACACGTGGATCTATACCACGTTGTTTCAGTAACCCCATGTCGAATGAAGCAAACCTGTCCTGCGACGCACTCGCCCCACTAACACCTTTTGCATAAACCGCTTTTGACACTAGCGCCAACGCCCCCCACATTCCAAACATCAGCGCTGTAAATACACGCCGATATGAGCCATTAACTTTTTCGGGAATGAAATTACGCAATTGACCGAGCACAGAGACTTGAAATAAAACTCTCATGAATTCAGACCGCTAAGCAGACTATAGACACACCCGAAGGAGTTAATTCGAACTCAAAGAGACGCAGCATTAACTATTGGAGCGCTGTAACTTTCCACGGCAAATCCATAAATAGTTACAGGGACAATCATGACTGACGTTGAGTGCACAGCCTGAGGACCAAGCATGACTTTCAGTGTCTCCCCCGGAAGCACATAGGTACGCGAAAGTGAAACCATTCCTCCAGAAGGCTTGAGCTCGATTTTCTGAGCCATACGCACGACGTAAGCACTGTCGTTAACCACTGCTAGCTTTCCGTCTTGAATTGACCACTTCAAGAGCTTCCACGGCTCGCTATTAAGTTCCAGCCCCTTAGGATGAATAATCAACGGCAGGTTCTGACGCACATTAACACCTACCACCGCCCTGCCTTCAACATCAAGCTTTTGCGGAATCCCCTCGAAGATAACGCGCTTGAGCCGCTGGACTTTCGACGGATCACCACCCTCGCGAATGAAACGCACCAACTGGGTCTCGCCAGGCTCAACCCGAGTAACGGGCGGTGTCAAGATCACCAAGTTTTCCTGGTCTTCGGGAATGTTCTCGACAGTAGAATAAAGCAGCGAAGGCACGACATCAGTATTCTTGATATTCATACTAGCCTCACCATCAGCCTCATACAGCATGACCAGAGGCGCCTCAGGCTGCATACCTGTCGCAAAAACCAAAGGTGCCACCACCATTACCACCAAGCCTGACAACACTGCACGCAGGACATTTAACAATCTAGCTACCACGCTTACCCTCCTTGAAGAGACGACCTGCCATAAGCCGAGATCGACCTCTAAGTAACAGTTACAGAGGTCAATCATAGGAGTTTGGGCGAGCGAAAAACATAGGACTAGGACTAAAATAGAGCTCAGATACTCACCGGTCGCTCTTGGGCGCATCCGCACCTCAAAAGATCCGGATAATAAAAGTACATTGAACAGTTTTATCTATCAACAAAGCCCGAGCCAGGTATTTGAATTTTATTTAACTTTTTATTATCCATAGAAACTCACCTGACTTTATAGCTCCCAAAAGCGAATCTGGATTGGGTGTATCTGGCACCCCACCATACCACAAGCTTAAACTTAACTTAGCATTTATAAAACTTGCATCCCACTCAAAAAGCATGCCCAGACGCATTAGAAACCCACTAGATATATCGGTCAACATCAGCAGCGTATTTTACGACTCTATTCAACCCAATCATTCAAAAAAAGCTCCATTATTAACAAAAAAAAACAGCCCGACACTTTCACCATTCAGTTATCAGAAAGTCGAATACACCCAACAAAAATATTTTATACATACAACGATCAAATATCTTCGCACCCGATCAAATTTCGGTATTAATTATGTTAACCGTAAGATACCAGAATTCAATTACGGAAGATCTTTCTACAGCTTTTTCGGATCACAGATCTCACAAGCCCTTATATTTAATATTGGGATTATTAATTTTTTGAGTAGCACTTACATGGGTGTACGTTCAGAAAATGCTATATCGCATACTCCAAAAAACATAACCATACTGCACGCAGTAATGCTTCCACCTCGTTTGCTACCGGCGGTCATCAGCAGCGTCCGGTGATGCGGCTTACCTAATCACAAATCGCTTAGCACGCATAGCTCCGGGAAAGCCAACTGACCTGGTTCGACGCCCTTCTAATCTCTTCCTATTCAAGCAACACACGCAACAGTCTAACTCGTGACTTGCAAGTTCGTGGGCACATTGGGCTTTGTTGAGGTTTGAAGCACCTTAGTCTTGGCGCCACGCTGGAGTGACCCGTACTTATTAAACTCACACAGTGACTAGGTACTCTCCCTGCCGGCGGCCTGTCGGCGAAACACAGCCCCCCCCCCTTGTGCGCGGATTCGAGCCTTATGCTTGCCGACCTCAACTAGGATAGTCGGCCAGGTGCAGGAAATGAGACGATCAGTCTCATTGCAGCATCTGATCCACGGCGGCGGTGGCGTGGCCATCAAGGTAGTGGCCGCCGTCATCGATCAGCGTATAGCTGACTGGGATATTGGCGTCGGCGCCGAGGCTGAAATTGCCCAGCGGGTAGGCTTTTTCGCTGAGGGGCGGGGCCATCATGTCGAGGGTCTTTGCAACGGCTCGTTCACGCCCTTGAGCACCCACGCGCAAAG
>Ga0308159_1001867_pt1 | contig 27171 bp, 21 predicted proteins | sample PhyCR1_FD_201040 | JGI IMG/M metagenome (GOLD analysis project Ga0308159, IMG submission 201040) | Phyllosphere microbial communities from UC Gill Tract Community Farm, Albany, California, United States - DLSLC.R1 | ecosystem: Host-associated > Plants > Phyllosphere > Unclassified | place: USA...
CAGCACGACGAGGCGCAGTTCGTCGCCGACGAGATCGAGGCGCTGCACAAGAAGGGGCTGCCGTACTCCGGCGTCGCGGTGTTCTACCGCACCAACTCGCAGTCCCGTGCGCTCGAAGAGATCTTCATCCGCTCCGCGGTGCCTTACAAGATCATGGGCGGCACCAAGTTCTACGAGCGCGCCGAGATCAAAGACGCGCTCGCGTACCTCATCGCCGTCGCGAACCCCGCCGACTCGATGGCGCTGCGTCGCATCCTCAACCGTCCGCGCCGCGGCATCGGCGACGTCACCGAGACGGCCATCGCGCGATACGCCGCCGAGCACGGAATCACCTTCCGCGACGCCCTCGCCAACTCGGCCCAGATCGGCGTCGGCCCGAAGCTGCAGAAGGCCATCGACCAGCTCGACGCGGTGCTGACCGAGGCCACGGCGATCATGCTCCCGGCATCCGGAGAGCTCGCCCCCTCCACCTCGGTCACCGAAGGCCTCACGCTGCTGCTGAACAAGAGCGGCTACTTCGACGCCCTGCGCGCCAGCAAAGACCCGCAAGACGAGGCGCGCCTCGAGAACCTCGACGAGCTCGTCGCCGTGACCCGCGAGTTCGCGCGCAACAACCCCGAGGGCACGATCATCGACTTCTTGACCGAGGTCACCCTCGTCGCCGACGCCGACGATCTCGACGACGCGTCGGGCTCGGTGTCGCTCATGACCCTGCACACGGCGAAGGGCCTCGAGTACGACGCGGTGTTCCTCACCGGCGTCGAAGAAGACCTCCTGCCGCACCGCATCTCGGCGAACGAGCCCGGTGGTCCGCAAGAGGAGCGGCGGCTGTTCTACGTCGGCATCACGCGCGCCCGCAAGCGCCTGCACCTCTCGCTCGCGATGACCCGCGCGCAGTTCGGTGAGGTCACGGTGGCCATGCCCAGCCGGTTCCTGCAAGAGATCCCCGCCGACCTCATCGACTGGCGGCAGTCGCCGGGCGACGTCAACGGCCGTGGCGGCTCGCAGTCGCGCGCGCTCAACGCCCGCGGCGCACGCCGCCCCGGCCAGCCCGGGGGCGGAAGCCGGTACGGAGACGACCTGGTGCCGCTGCCCAAGCGCGCGCCGGCCGATCCGAGCAAGTTCCCCAACCGCATCCCCGCCAAGGTCCGCGACAACGGCGACATGGAGCTGGCGTCGGGCGACCGCATCCGTCACGACGACTTCGGTGAGGGCCGAGTGGATGCCGTGACCGGCGAGGGCGCGAAGCGCGTCGCGCACGTGCGCTTCGACACCGTCGGCCCGAAGAAGTTGCTCGTCAAGATCGCGCCGATCACCAAGCTGTAGGCGCCGGGCGCCGCGACCTCCCGGTTTGGGGCGCGTTCCTTCGTTCGCGGCGGGAGACAGCGCGCCCCGAACGCGATATCCCGCCCCAAAACCTGCACCTCAGATCGCCTGAGCCGGTGTCACGGGCGAGACGCGGACCCCACGACGCGCGCCCGGCGGACCGGGCGGGGGAGCGGCCCCGGCTAGGCTGAAACAATGGCTCTCTTCTCGCGCCGCAAGAAGTCCGACTCCGACGACGCGTCGGTCGACCGGCCCGACACCACGATCGAGCCGGGCGAACAGCCCGTCGATCCCGCAGGCCCGAGCGACGCCGCTCCGGCCCCCGAGGTTCCGGCCGGGGCCGCCCCCACCGTCGGCATTTCGATGTCGTCGTTCCGCGGTGTGGGTGCCGGCCCCGACACCCCCGAATCATCGTCGGCCCCGCCCGTTGCTGCTCGCCCCTCGGCGCGTCAGCCCGGCGCGATGGAAGCGCCCGAGGCGCCCGAAACGGTGCCCGGACTGCGCGACAACGTGCTGCTCGGCAACGCTCTCGCCGAGATCGAGGGGCAGCCCGAGCCCGCTCAGCTGCTCAACATCGCGCGTCAGCTGCTGCAGGGGCACGTCTTCTTGCGGGTGAAAGGTGACGCTCGCGCTCTGCTGGCCGAGGGCAAGGATCTGCCGCTCGCGGTCGCCAACAACGGCGACGAGCAGCTCGTACTCGCCTACAGCGGCGGACTGGCCCTGCGCGCCAGCGTCGACGCCGATGGCGACCGCGACACGTCGGCGATGGGGCAGCCGGTCATGGCGCTGCTGCGTCACGTGCTCGCCGGTCCCTACGCGGGCATCATCCTCGATCCCGCGTCGGGCGCGAACCGCGCAGTGCTCCCCACAGCGCTGCTCGAGCGCATGGTCGCCGAAGCCGACCCCGAACTCCGCATCAAGACGGCCCTGTGCGAGACACGCGACGACTCGACGGCATCCACCATCGTCGACGCGATCGTCGCCGAAGCTCCGCTGTGGATCGGTGTGAACCGCTCTGAGGAGGGCGGCCCGATCGGCGTCGCCGAATCGCGTTCGGCGACCGGCGAGCGTTTCCTCGAGGTCTTCACGCACCCGCTCGAACTGCTTGCTCTCGGTCGCGGCGACCAGCCGCTGCCCATCACGCGCGACCAGCTCGCGAAGGCCCTGGCCGGGGATGCCGGGCTCACCGGCATCCTGGTCGATCCGGCGGGACCGTGGATGCGCATCGATCGCGACGAGCTCGCACCCGTGATCGCCCTCGCGCAAGAGGGCGCCGAACCCACCGCTTAAGGCACGAACGACGGCGGGCCGCTCCCTCTCGGGGCGGCCCGCCGTCGTTCGTGTCAGACCCCGTACAGCTCGCCGACCGGCACCGAGACGGGTAGGACGTTGCCGGCCGGGGCCAGCGGGCACGCCCACATCGGGTCGTAGGCGCACGACGGGTTGTACGCGAAGTTGAAGTCGATGACCAGGGTGTCGGGGGCGGAGCCGCGGCCGAGGTCGGCACCCTTGATCGTGTCGAGCAGATAGCGCCCGCCGCCGTACGTGCCGCCGGGGCGTCCGGCCGCGGCATCCCGGACCGGGACGAACAACCCTCCGCCATACGAGGTGAGCCGCCACACATCGAGCGAACCGGTGTCGGGGAGCTCGACGCGACCGATGCGTTCGAACCCGACCTCGCCGTCCGTTCCGGTCGTGGCGACGAACGACGCTTCTTCGGTCTCGAGCAGCGGGACCTCGAACCGCCACTCGGCGTCGTACGGCGCCAGCGGCAGACCGACGAAGCCCTCGCGCTGTTCCGGCAGGAGGGGAGTGGCCGGGTGATCGGCGAACAGCGCGTCGCGCTCGATACGCCACAGCTCGTGAGCGTCTTCGGGATCGGCGGCTTCGCGCACGGCATCGTAGAGCGCGAAGACGCGGCGGCGCCAGTCGGCGATGTCGAGGGCGGAGCGGGCGGCGGCGGAGGTCATGTACCGAGCGTAGGACCGTGGCGGATGCCGCGGCTCGGGCTGGACAGCGGCGCCGCCGAGCGTCTTTGCGCTGTGCGTAGGTGGCCCCGGGGTCACTTCCCGCGCCCCGGGGCCACGAATTCTGCCCCGGAACGGGCGCGGCACCACACAGAAGCGGAGCCCCGCCCGAATGCCCGCAACGGGGCAGACACGGCCCCGGCTCGCGCACTAGCGTCGGGGCATGGCACCTCCCCGCATCACGCTGACCGTTCCGGGGCCCGAGGGCGAGCGCGAGGTCGGCATCTCGAACCCCGACCGCGTGCTGTGGCCCGAGGTCGGGATCACCAAGCGCGAGCTCGCCGAGTACCTGATCGTCGTGGCTGATCCCTTCATCGCCGCGAACGGGCACCGGCCGGTGTCGCTCGAGCGCTTCCCCGAGGGCGTCGGCGGTGAGGCGTTCTTCTCGAAGAACCCGCCGAAGGGCGCCCCCGCCTTCGTCGAGGCGGTGACCGTGACGTACAACAGCGGGCGCCGGCATCCGCAGCTCTTCCTCGGCGAAATCGCGTCGGCGGTGTGGGCAGCGCAGATGAACACGATCGTGTTCCACCCGTGGGCGTCGCTCGCAAGCGACCCCGATCACCCGATCGAGCTGCGCATCGACCTCGACCCGCAGCCGGGAACGGGCATCGCCGAGGCCGTCACCGCCGCCCACGAACTGCGTGCGGTGCTGCGCGAGGCGGGACTCGAGGCGTGGATCAAGACGAGCGGCAACCGCGGCTTGCACGTGTTCTGCCCGATCGAGCCGACGCACGAGTTCCTCGATGTGCGGCACGCGGTCATCGCCGCGGCGCGCGAGCTGGAGCGACGGATGCCGGATGCCGTGACCACCAACTGGTGGAAGGAAGAGCGCGGCGAGCGGATCTTCGTCGACTTCAATCAGGCGAACCGCGACCGCACGATGGCGGGCGCGTACTCGCCCCGGGCGCTGCCGACCGCGACCGTGTCGACTCCCGTGTCGTGGGACGAACTCGACGACCTCGACCCGCTCGCCTTCACCGTGCGCTCGATCCCCGAGCGATTGGCATCCGTCGGGGATCCGTGGGCGGGCTTCCGCGAGAAGCCGGGACGCATCGACACGCTTCTCGAGTGGTGGCAGCGCGACCTCGACAACGGGTTGGGGGAGTTGCCGTTCCCGCCCGAGTTCCCGAAGATGCCGGGGGAGCCTCCGCGCGTGCAGCCGTCCCGGGCGAAGACCCCGGAGGCTTAGGGGGTGAGCGCGTCGCCCGCGGCGCTGCGGTAGTAGAGCACCGCGCGCCCGTACCGGGTGCGGTTGAGCAGCCCCGCACGCTCCATCACGCGCAGGTGCTGGTTGATCGCCGAGGTCGAGACCCCGAGTTGCACGGCGAGATCGGTGGAGGATGCCGGCTCGCCCAGCGCCGCGAGCAGGGTCGCCCGCGTGCGACCGAGCAGGTCGACGACGGCATCGGGGGCGGGCTCGGCGCTGGTGGACCACATGGCCCCCTGGCCGCGCGCGGGGTACATCACCGTGGGCGGAAGGTCGTCGTCGATGGGCGTCGAGACGCGGACGGTGAAGATCGACGGGACGAGGGTGAGACCCTCGCCGAGCACCGGCCGCCTGCGGATGTCCGGATTCCACAGCCGCACGTCGAGGTGGCGCCCGTCGTAACGCGCGGCATCTGACAGTCCGTTCAAGACGGTCCCCATGCCCGCTTGCGCGGCGATGCGCCCGCGGTAGGCGATGTCGGACCGTAGCACCGCGCTCATGCGCGCCCAGTGCGGGGCGAAGCAGAGGTCCCAGGTCGTCGCGAGCGCCCGCTGCAGGCGAGCGACGACCAGGTCATGGCGCCCGCGGAAGACCGCCGGCACCTCTCCGTGCACGCGTTCCAGGTCGGTGTGCATGCGCGCCCGCGAGATGCGGCCGAGCTCGGCCAGTTCGTCGTCGAACGAGGTGAGCGGGGAGGCGGGCCGTGGGTTGACGAAGTCGGCCGTCCACTTGCGATCGTTGATGAGGGCGAGCAGCACGTCCAGATCGAGCAGCGGGCGGACGTCGGCGATCTGGCGCAGCCACGGCGCCTGCAGCGGGTACCCCTCGGGCTGGGACAGAGCGCGGAGTCCGAGCCCCAACTCCGACAGCGGGGAGATGCCGAAGCGGATCGCCGAGATGTCGGCGGCTTCCAACTCGTACCGGATCATGAAGCTCCACGCTACATCGATTGAACGCCTCGGCGACGACTGCATCAATGGAGACGTGACCAGCACGATCCCCACCGTCCCCCTGAGAACCCTCGTGCAGACGGACAAGACCCTGCGCCGCCTGCTCACGATCACCCTGGTCGACACCCTCGGACGCGGCGCCTTCTTCACGCTGACGACGCTGTACCTGACGATCGTCGTGGGGCTCGAACCGGTGACCGTCGGTATCGGCCTGACCATCGCCGGCGCGGTGGGCGTCGCCAGCTCGCTCACCTTCGGGCACCTCTCGGACCGCCTCAGCGCACGGATGATGCTGATCGTGCTGCACGTCGTGCAGGGCGCGGCGCTCATCGGCTACCTCTTCGTGCGGGACCTGCCGACGCTCGTGATCGTCGCCTCCTTCGTCCTGCTCTCCCTGCAGGGCGGAGGCAGCGTCCGTTCCGCCGTGGTGGGGCGCGCCTTCCGCGGCGAGGATCGCGTCCGCATCCGCGCCACGATGCGGACCGTGACGAACGTCGGGATCGGCATCGGGACCGCGGTCGCCGCGATCCCGCTCGCGCTCGGCACCCCGTTCGCCTTCCACCTGACGATGACGATCGCGGGCTCGCTCTTCCTCGTGTCCGCCGTGCTCGTCGCGGGGCTCGACCCGGCGCGCGTCGACGTCTCGGTCGCAGAGCCTGTGCCCGGCACCCCCGTTCCGGCGGGTCGGAGTCCCTACCGAGACCCCCGGTTCTTGTGGCTGACCGCATTGATGGGGGTGTTCGGCATCCAATTCGGGGTGTTCGAGATCGGCGTGCCCCTGTGGGTCGTCGCCCACACGATCGCGCCCGACGTCGTGGTGAGCCCGCTGCTGCTGGTCAACACGGTCGTCGTCGTGCTGCTGCAGGTGCGGATGAGCCGCGGAACCGGCACGTTCGCCGGCGCGGGGCGCGCGATCACGAGGGCCGGTTGGCTCATGGTCGTGGCGTGCGCACTGTGGGCGAGCGCCGGGTGGATCGGAGGAGAGGGCTGGGGGCCCGTGACCGCGGTGATCGTCGTGCTGCTGGCGGCCGCGGTCGCGCACACGCTGGCCGAGATCACCTCGAGCGCCGCGGGATGGAGCCTCAGCTTCGACCTCGCACCCCAGGAGCGCATGGGCAGCTACCAGGGCGTCTACGGCACCGGGTACGCGGTCGGCGCGATGATCGCACCCACCGTGGTGACGATGACGGCCATCGACCTCGGCACCGTCGGGTGGGCGATCCTCGCCGCGATGTTCGCCGGGGCGTCGGCGGGCGTGGTCGTCATCGCCCGGCGGGCGGCCTTGGAGGCGGATGCCGCTGGGTAGCGCCCGCGGTCGCTGTCGCCAGAACAGGACGCTGCGTCGAGAACAGGACGATCGCGCCGGTTTCGGCATGTTGTCGTGGCGTCGCCTGTTCTCGTGACGGCCGCGGCCGCGCCACACGAAGCGGACGGATGCCATACCCCGACCGCGCCCAGCCAGCTCGACGAGCAGCCGGTCTCAGTCGAGCACGTCGCCCAGGTCGTATGAGGTGACGGTCTCGAGCTGCGCGAAGGTGCAGGAGCGGGCGTCGCGGTCGGGGCGCCAGCGGTCGAACTGCACGGTGTGACGGAAGCGCATGCCCTCGAGCTGGTCGTACCGCACCTCGAGCACGAGCTCGGGGCGCAGCCGCACGAACGACACGTCTTTCGACGCCGAGAAGCGCGACCGGTCGGTCTCGCCGACCACGGCCTCGCCGTCGGCATCGCGCTCGACGAGGGGAGCGAGCTCGTCGATCAGTTCTTTGCGGCGCTTGTCGGTCCACGCCGAGACGCCGCCGACGCCGTGCAGTCGGCCCTCGTCGTCGTAGAGGCCGACGAGCAGTGAACCCACGCCCTCGCCTGACTTGTGGATGCGGTACCCGAGGGCGACGACGTCGGCGGTGCGGGCGTGCTTGATCTTGAACATCGTGCGCTTGCTCGGCGCGTACGGCTGGGCAAGGGGCTTGGCGATCACGCCGTCGAGGCCCGCGCCCTCGAACTCGGCGAGCCAGCGCCGCGCGAGGTCGGGGTCGTCGGTCGTGCGCGTGACGTGCACGGGGTGCGGCACATCGCCCAGCAGGTCTTCGAGCTGGGCGCGCCGCTCGGAGAACGGCTCGGTTTGCAGGTCGCGGTCGCCGCGGGCGAGCAGGTCGAACGCGATGAACATCGCCGGGGTCTCCTCGGCCAGCATGTTCACACGTGAGGCCGCGGGGTGGATGCGCTGCGACAGGGCCTCCCAGTCGAGACGTTGGTGGCCGTCGTCGCCCCGGGCCACGACGACTTCGCCGTCGATCAGGCACGGCTCGGGCAGCAGCTCGGCGAACGCCGCCACGAGCTCGGGGAAATAGCGGGTGAGCGGCTTGGCTCCGCGGCTGCCGATCTCGACGTCGGTGCCGTCCCACGAGATGAGGGCCCGGAAGCCGTCCCACTTGGGCTCGTAGCTGAAGCCGCCGTCGACCTTCGCGTGCTCGGGCACCTCGGGAACGGACTTCGCCAGCATCGGCGCCGGGATGTCGTACGGCACGGCCGTCAGCTCTCTTCGCCCGCCAGGGGAACGGGGTTCTTGCGCTTCTTGCGGCGCGCCCACTCGGCCGGCTTGTCGGGCCCGTTCCAGACGGTGATGATTCCCCACACCACGGCGGTCAGCGGCACGGCCAGCAGGGTGCCGAGGATGCCGCCGATCGCGGTACCACCGGCCAAGACGACGAGCACGACGAACGAGTGCAGCTTCATCGAGCGCCCCATGAGGACCGGCTGCAGGAAGTTGCCTTCGAGCTGGTTCACCAGCACGACGATTCCGACGACGATGAGGGCCACGATCGGGCCGTTGGTGACGAGCGCGACGAGCGCGGCCAGGATGCCGGCGGTGACAGCGCCCACGATCGGGATGAACGCGAGCAGAAAGACGAGCACCGCGAGCGGCAGGGCGAGGGGGACCTGGAGGATCGCGAGGCCGATGCCGATGCCGATCGCGTCGACGGCGGCGACGGACGCCGTGCCGCGCACGTACGAACCGAGGACGGTGACCGTCTTGTCGCCGATGCGGCGCGCCCGGTCATAGTCGCTGCCGTGGAACGGGCGGAGGACGAACTCCCACATGCGCGGGCCGTCTTTGAGGAAGAAGAAGAGGATGACGACCATGAGCACGAAGCCGGTCACGAACGAGGCGACCGCGCTCACGCCGGCGAGGGCACCGGTGCCGAAGGACGAGCTCGTGACGAAGCCTTGGATCCCCTGGATCGCCTGGTTGACCTGGTCTTGCGAGATCGCGAAGGGCAGCGTGTGGTACCAGTCCTGGGCCTGTTCGAAGCCCTTGACGGCCTGCGAACTGAGGTAGTCCCACTGGTCGATGACGGCGGTGGCGACCAGCCAGCCGAGCGCGGCGAGCACGACGACGACGGCCAGGAGCGTCAGGAGGGTCGCGATGACCGAAGGGACGCCCTTGCGGCGCATCCACATCGTGACCGGGCCGAAGGCGGAGGCGAAGATGAGCGCCAGCACCAGCGGGATGATGACGAGCGTCACCTGCTGGATGCCCCAGATGATCCCCGCGACGAGCACCACGACGACGATGATCTGCACGGCCCGCACCGCGAGGCGGCCGAACCCGTCGGCCCACAGGCTCTTCGGCGGAGTCTGGACGGCTTGCGCGACGGAGGCGACGGCGTCGCGAGGCGCGGGATGACGAGAGAACAGGCCCATGCTCACACGGTAGCGGGGGCCTCCGACATGGGTGCGGAGGTTGCGCGCCATCCCGGGGGCGGATAGGGCGACGGATGCCGGGATCCCCGGCGTTCCGCAGGCTGCAGGCCGGCGCGGGCCCCCTCAGCCCGTCCACGCCCCGGTCGCCGAGCGCGCTCCGACCGCCGCGATCGGGGCGCCAAATCACGGCATCCGGGATCAGACGAACGCGCTCATGCCGGTGATGTCGCGGCCGAGCAGGAGCGCCTGAACGCTCTCGGTGCCCTCGTAGGTGTGGATCGCCTCGATGTCGGCCATGTGCTGCATGACGCCGTTCTCGAGCAGGATGCCGTTGCCACCGAGCAGATCTCGAGCGATCGCGGCGATTCGGCGCGCGGCACGCGTGTTGTGGTACTTCGCGAGCGACGCCTGGGTGGGGCGCAGGCCTCCCGCGGACTCGAGGTCGGCGAGACGGCGGCAGTACAGCTGCATCGCGGTGAGCTCGTCGAGCATCTGCGCGAGGCGTTCCTGCACCATCTGGAACTTCGCGAGAGGCTTTCCGAACTGCATGCGCTCGGTGGCATATGTCCGGGCGATCTCGTAGCAGGCGGTCGCGTGGCCGAGCGCCGACCAGGCGACACCCGAGCGCGTGGCGAAGAGCACGACCGACGCGTCCTTGAAGGTGTGGGTGCCGGGCAGTACGGCATCCGCGGCAAGACGTACGTCGTCCATCGCGATGTGAGCCTGGTGGATGCCGCGGAGCGACACCTTTCCGGTGATGACGGTGCCCGTGTAGCCGGGGGTGTCCTGCTCGACGAGGAAGCAGCGCACGTTGCCGTGGTCGTCGGCGCCCTCGTTCTCGACGCGTGCCCACACGAAGGTGATGCCGCCGGAGGCGCCGTTGCCGATCCACTTCTTCGTGCCGCTGAGCGACCAGCCATCGGCGGTGCGCGTCGCGGTCGTCTCGAGCGAGACGGAGTCGGAGCCGTGGTCGGGCTCGGTCAGGGCGAAGGCGCCCAGCACGGTTCCGTCGGCCAGGGACTTCAGCCAGCGCTGCTGCTGCTCGGGCGAGCCGTAGAACGCCAGCGTCCGCAACGCGAGCCCGCCCTGCACGGCGAGGGCGGTGGCGAGGGAGCCGTCGTGACGCGAGATCTCCATGTTGACCAGACCCGCGGCCAGGGGTGAGGTGGAGGGCAGCTCGTCGTGCTCGATGCCGTCGGTGAACAGCTCGAGCTCGCCCATGCGCTTCACCAGGTCGATCGGGTAGCTCGCGGCATCCCATTCGCCCTGCATGCGCGTGCCGACCTCGTCGGCGAAGGCCTTCGCGGTGTCCCACACGGCGCGGTCGGCGTCGGGGATGTCGGCGAACACCGCGTAGTAGTCGGTGTCGCGGCGGCCGAGCAGGTCGTAGTGGGCGACGCGCTCTCCGGGGAGGGCACGGGCGTCGGCGTCGATGGTCATGGTTCCCAGTATCGCGCACGTTGGTACTCGGTGTCACGCCGTTCTGGTGGCTCATCACACGATGAGTGTCCAGAACACGCGGACGATTTTCCGGGGCGTCCGGGTGTCTTGGACACTCAACGGGGAAGCGGGGCGGCCGAGCGGGCCGGTGCCACGCCGAGAGCGAAGCCACATTGAGTGTCCAGAACGCGCGGACGGTTTTCGGAAGTGTCCGGGTGTTTTGGACACTCAACGGTCAGGCGGGGCGGCCGAGCGAGCAGCCGCTCGCCGGGGCTCAGCCCCCGAGCGTCGCGCCCCCGAACTCAGTCGCCGAGCGCTGCGCCCCCGAGCTCAATCCCCGAGCGCCCCGCGCAGCCGCCGCGTGACCTCGGCCGCGGGCATGCGTCGCGGGAACGCGGCGACGATCAGGTCGTCTCCGGCCGCATCGTCCCCGTCGGGGTGCACGCCGTAGCGGCGCAGCACGTCGTCGAGGGCGCGACGCAGAACGGATGCCGGCACCCGCGCACCCCGCATCAGCCGACGCAGCACGTGGTTGTGCACCGCCGTGACCGAGGCCGCGAAGCCGACGGCATCCAAGGGGTCGAGGCCGGGGAGCGCCTCGCGCAGGTACTCGTCGAAGAGGCGTTCGTAGCGGAACACCGTGACGATCTCGCGGTCGCGCAGGCCGGGAATCTGCCGCACGATCGCGTAGCGGCGCCGGGCGACCTCGGGGTCGGCGGCGAAGTGCCGGAACACCCGCACCGATGCCTCGCACACGGCCGCCCACGGGTCGTCGTGCGGCTGCGCGAGGTACGCCCGCGTCTCGGTGAGCAGCACCTCGTGGTCGGCGAAAACGACGTCTTCTTTCCCGCCGAACTGCCGGAAGAACGTCGACCGCGACACTCCCGCCGCCTGCGCGATCTGCTCGACCGAGGTCTGGTCGTAGCCGTGCTCGACGAACAGGTCGATCGCGGCGGACACGACGGCCGTCCGGCTCGAGGGGGCGGCGCTGTCGGTCACGTCCCGAGCCTATCCGCGGCCCGCCTTCGCGCGCGTGAGAGGGCGGAAAGTGTCGCCGAGAGCGTTCCTGTGCGCCACTTCCTGACCCCTCACGCGGCGGTAGACGATCCGGGCGAGGGAGGCAACCGGATGCCGAAACTCCCGCGCCCGCGATGGGATGAACGCATGACCTCCTCCCTGTGGCACCGCGACCAGACGTCCGTCGACGGGACGCCGTTCGAACCCGATGCGCGGCACGACGTGGTCGTCGTCGGCGCGGGGATCACCGGCCTCTCGACCGCGGTAATGCTCGCCGAAGCGGGAGTCGACGTCGCCCTGGTCGACGCCGGCGAGGTGGGACAGGGAGCGACCGGGGCGTCGGTGGGGATGGCATCCCTTCTGCAGGGGACGACCCTCGCGGCCCTCCGCGCGCATCACCCGGCCGGGCTCGTGAAGGCCTATGTCGACGCGAACCGCGCGGGGCAGGAGTGGCTCGCCGAGCGCGCCGGCGCCGCCGCCGACCGGCGCACCGCCTTCACGTTCGGTCGGGGGATCGCGACCGATTCGGCGATCGACGCGGTCCGCGACGCCGCGCGCGAGGCGGGGCTTCCCGTCCGCGAAGACGCCCCCTCCGACCTCGGTGGTCGCACGCCCGTGCGAGCCCTCGCCCTCGACGATCAGCTCGCCCTCGACCCCGCGGCGCTCTCGCGCGCGCTCGCCGAAGCGGCCCTCGCGGCCGGGACGACGCTGCACACGGGCGTCCGCGTGACCGACGTGCACGCCCTCCCCACCGGTCGCGTCGACACCGACCACGGCACGATCTTCGGCGACACCGTCGTTCTCGCCACCGGCACGCCGATCGCGCGCCGCGGCCTCTACGACCTCAAGACGCGCGCGCTGCGTTCGTGGGCGATCGCGTTCGAGATGGAGGGGGATGCCAAGACCCCCGGCGGCATGTGGAGCGAGGTCGGCGCCGACGGCCGCAGCGTCGTCGCGGCACCGTCCTCGTTCGGACGCGGGGTTCTGCTGGTGACCGGGGCACGGCATCCGGTCGGCTCTGCGCCCTCGGAAGTCGCTCTCGCCGAAGGCCTCGCCGCCTGGGCCCGCCGCACGCTGCCGGTCGGCGCCGAGATCGCCCGCTGGTCGGGCCAGGACTACCAGTCCCACAACCTCGTGCCCTTCGTCGGAGGGATGCCGAGGGGCCTCGGGCGCCTCCGCTTCGCCACCGGATACGCGGGGTGGGGTCTGACCAACGGCCCGGCCGCCGCGATGCGATTGAGCGACGAGATCCGCGGGGTGTCGCGCAGTGACCGGCCGCAGTGGATGCGCACGATCGGGACGCGCATGACGGTTCCCGCCGACCTCGGCCGGGGGATCGGCGAAGCGGGGAGGCGCGTAGGTGTGGCCGCGGGGGCGTTCGCCGCAGCGGCTCCGGCGCCGGTGAAGCGGCCGGCCGAGGGCGCCGGTCTGGTGTCGCGGCAGGGACTCCGGACCGCGGCGGTCTCGACGATCGAAGGACAGACGCGCGCGGTGGTCGCCCCGGCCCCGCTCATCTGGAACGACGCGGAACGCTCCTGGGACAGCCCCGTCGACGGCTCGCGCTACGCGCCGGACGGCACGCGGCTCGAGGGCGCGGCATCCGCCGATCTGGGCGTGCGGGGGCGCTAAGGCGGCGGGGTCGCGACGCGGCGAGGCGTCGAGACTGTATCTCGCTGACACGTCGGTTGCTGGCTGACGCGGAGTTGACAGCGAGGTGCCGTCTCGAGGGCCCGGCGTCAGCTCTTCGCGCCGGTCAGCGCGAGCGCGCCGCCCAGGCCGATCATCATGAACCCGCCCGTGCCCGAGAGGGCCGACAGGCGCTTCGGCGACCCCGCGAACCACGTGCGCGCGGTGCCGGCAGCGAGGGCCCAGGTCGAATCGCAGATCAGCGCCAGCACCTGGAAGATCAGGCCGAGCGCGAGCAGCTGCACCCACACGGCTCCCGCGTGCGGGTCGACGAATTGCGGCAGCACGGCGACGAAGAACGCGATCGTCTTGGGGTTGGTGACGCCGACGACGAAGCCCTGACGCAGGAGGGTCCAGCGCGACGTCGGCGCGGGCGCGGGGCCGGCGACGTGATCGCGACGATGACGGATCGCCTGGATGCCAAGCCACACCAGGTACGCCGCGCCGACGATCTTGAGCACGGTGAACGCCACGATCGACGAGGCCACGATCGCCCCGATGCCGAACGCCGTCGCGAGGATCGCGGGGATGTTGCCGATCGCATTGCCGAGCACGCTGAGCAGCCCCGCGCGCCGCCCGAGCGCGATGGAGCGCCCGATCACGAACAGCACGCCGGGACCCGGGATGACGATGAGCACGAGCGACGCCGCGACGAACGCCAGCAGGTTCTCGATCGGAGGCATGCGTGAACTGTACTGCCGCGGCGTTTCGTGTGCGGGTCGCGCGTGGCGTCCGGCGGGGCGAGGTCTCGATGCCGCACCCCGGCGCTTCGCCGCGTGGATTGCCGGTGGTTGTCGGGTGGGGGTGTGGGGGGCGGCGAAGTGGGGCAAGTGGGGTGGGTGCCGTGAGGGGTGCGGTGGTTGAGTTGCCGGTGGTTGTCGGGTGGGGGTGTGGGGCGGCGAAGTGGGGCAAGCGAGGGTGAGTGCCGTGAGGGGTGCGGTGGTTGAGTTGCCGGTGGTTGTCGGGTGGGGGTGTGGGGGCGGCGAAGTGGGGCAAGTGACGGCGAACGCCCTGGTGGGTGCGGTAGTTGAGTTGCCGGTGGTTGTCGGGTTGTCGTGCGTGAGCGGCGAAGTGCGGCAAGCGGAGCGAGCTGGCGCCCTCGACGCGCGCGATCGGCCGCCGCAAGGCAGCGCACCGCCTCACGCCGGGACGGCCTCGCGCGCCAGCAGCTCGGTGATGCGCCCGACGCAGCCGCCGCAGCCGGTGCCGGCGCGGGTCGCGGATGTGACGCACGCGACCGTCGGCTCACCCGCGGCCACGGCTTCGCGGATCGCACCCGCGCTCACCCCGTTGCACCAGCACACGGTCGCGTCCGCGGCGAAGGGGTCGCCGACGGCGGGCATGCCGGCGTCCGCGGCGTCGAGGCGCAGCAGCGACGAGCGGTCGGCGGGCAACTCCGACCCGCGTTCGAACAGCAGCGTGAGCTCGGCCCCGGTCCGCGGCATCCCGACCGCGACGAAGCCGGTCAGCACGCCCTCGACGGTGACGAGCTTCACGTACGCGCCGCGCGCGGGGTCGGCCCAGAGCGTGACCTGGGGGCCGTGGCATTTGGGAGCGTGTGAGAACGGATCGGCGTCGACCGCGCCTCCGGCGACCACGTCGATGCCCTCGGCCTTGAGCATCACGACACCGGGCCGTTCGACGGCGGCGGGTCCCTCGACCCCCGACGACAGCAGGGCCGCGAGTCGGTCGGCCTGCCGCCAGCCGGGGCCGACGAGTCCGCTCGGGCCACCGGGCACGCGGCCGTCGGGCTCGGCGTCGGCGGGGTCGGCGACGTGCGCGCAGTCGCCGATCGCGAAGACGTTCGGGTCAGTCCACGAGCGCGATGACCCGTCGACCAGCACACCGGCCGAGGTCGCGAGACCGGACAGCGAGGCCAACTCCGTCCGCGCGCCGACGCCGCACGACAGCACCAGCAGGTCCCCCGCGAGCACCTTGCCGTCGGCGCACACGAGTCCGTCGAACCAGGCCTGACCGTGGTCGTCGTAGCGCTGCACGATGCTCTCGGCCCGCGCGTGGTGCATCATCTCGACGCCCACGGCGCTCGCCGCGGCGGCGAGCACGCGTCCGCCGTTCTCATCGAGCGTCCGGTTCATGGGGGCAGCCGAGTGGTACGCGACGACCACCTCGGCGCCCGCTTCGGCGGCCGCGAGGGCGAGTTCCATGCCGAGCACCCCCGCGCCGAGCACGACGATGCGCTGACCGGCCGAGACCGCCGCGCGCACGCGCTCGGCGTCGGCGAGGTCGCGCAGGGCGACGACGCCGCGGGGGAGTGGCGCGGTGCCCTGGTCGAGGGCGGAGGGATCGGCCGGCCGCGCGGATCGATGCCGCTGCGCCCTCTCGAGCCCGGCGATCGTGGGTACGTTCGCCCGCGCACCGGTGGCGAGCACGAGTCGGTCGTAGGGAATCCGGATGCCATCGTGCATGCGCACCACGCGCAGCTCGCGGTCGACGCCGACCACCGTCGTCCCCAGCGCGAATCGCACGCCCGCGTCTTCGGCGATGCGGCGGTCGCTCATGTCTAGCCCGTCGCGGTCGGTGCGGCCGACGGCGTACTCGGCGAGCAGCACGCGGTTGTAGACGTCGTGCGGTTCGGCGCCGACGACGGCGAGGTCGATCCGCCCCTCGCGCACGGCGGGCAGGAGACCCTCGACCAGCCGCGCCCCGACGGGGCCGTAGCCCACAAGCACCACACGCTCAGCCATGCGTTTCCTCCTCGGTGCTTCGGGTTCCCGCAACGCCGACGAGCGCCGACGCGACCCCCGGGTGCTCCGCCACGACGACCGGCGAGGCCGCGGCGTGCGGGGTCGTCGGGGTCGTGACATCCGGAATCGCCTCAACCCGAACCCGGGTGCGCTTGAACTCGGGCATGGCCGAGGTCGGGTCGACGATCGCCTCGGTCAGGCGGTTGGCGCATTCGTCGCCCGGGTAGTGGAACGGCAGGAACACCGTGTCGTGGCGGATGTCCGTTGTCACGCTCGCTCGCGCGCGCACGGTGCCGCGCGCGTTCGAGACGGCGACGAGGACTCCCTCGCGGATGCCGAGGCGCGACGCCGTCGCCGGATGGATCTCGAGCCGCGCCTCCGGGCGGGCGTTGTGGAGCTCCGTCACGCGGCGGGTCTGGGTTCCCGACTGGTACTGCTGCAGGTATCGGCCCGTGGTGAGGGTGAGGTCGGCACCGCGATCGGTCGGGGTCGCGGGTGAAGCCTCGACGGGGACGAGACGCGCGCGACCGTCGGCGTGGGCGAAACGCTCGGTGAAGGGACGCGGTGTGCCCGACGAGCGGTAGGGCCAATACGCCTCGATCCCCGTGTCGAGCAGGGCGTGCGAGAGACCGGAGTAGTCGGCGACTCCGCCCTCGGACGCGCGGGCAAGCTCGTCGAACACCTCGGCCGGATGGACAGACCAGGTGGATGCTGCCCCCAGACGCTGCGCGATCTCGGCCATGATCCACAGCTCGCTGCGGGCTCCCTCGGGTCCGGGCAGCGCGCGCCGGCGGCGGATCACCCGGCCCTCGAGCGAGGTCATCGTGCCCTCTTCTTCGGCCCACTGCAGCACCGGCAGCACGATGTCGGCGAGCTCCGCCGTCTCGGAGAGGAAGAAGTCGCACACGATCAGGGTGTCGAGGGCGTTGAGCCGCGCGCGGACGGCGTCGACGTCGGGCGCCGAGACGACGACGTTCGAGCCGGCGACCAGCAGCGTCTTGACCGGCCCGCCGAGTTCGCCGAGCAGGGCGGTGGCTGGGATGCCGGCATCCGGAATCTCGTCGGGATCGACGCCCCACACCCCGGCGACGTGCCGGCGGGCGTCGGGGTCGCGGATGGAGCGGTATCCGGGGAGCTGGTCGGCCTTCTGGCCGTGCTCGCGCCCGCCCTGTCCGTTGCCCTGGCCGGTGAGGGTGCCGTAGCCCGACCCCTCGCGGCCGACCAGGCCGAGCACGAGGGCGAGGTTGATCGCGGCGGTCGCGGTGGCGGTGCCGTCGATGTGCTGTTCGACGCCGCGTCCGGTGAGGATGAACGCGCGTCCCGCGGCGAGGCGCCGTGCGGTGGCGCGGAGGTGCGCCACGGGGACGCCGGTCGTTGAGGACGTCCGCTCGGGCCACCATGCGGCGACCGACCGCCGCGCCGCGTCGAATCCCGTCGTGCGCTCCTCTATGTAGGCGCGGTCGGCGAGCCCCTCGGCGATGACGATGTGCGTGAGGCCGAGCAGGAGCGGAAGGTCGGTTCCGGGAGCCGCCTGCAGGTGCGTGCCGGCGCCGTCTTCGGTGAGGCGTGCGGTGGCCGAGCGGCGCGGGTCGACGACGATGAGTCCGCCCGCAGCTCGAGCTCCGGCGAGGTGGGCGAGGAAGGGCGGCATGGTCGCGGCGACGTTCGAGCCGAGCAGCAGGATCGTCTCTGCGTCGTCGAGGTCAGTGACCGGGAACGGCAGGCCGCGGTCCATTCCGAAAGCGCGATTGGATGCCGCTGCCGCCGACGACATGCAGAAGCGGCCGTTGTAGTCGATGCGCGAAGTGCCGAGGGCGACGCGGGCGAACTTGCCGAGCTGGTAGGCCTTCTCGTTGGTGAGTCCGCCGCCGCCGAAGATGGCGTTCGCGTCGGGGCCGTGGGTGGCCTTCGTCTCGCGGAACGCCCGGGCCACGGCATCCAGTGCCTCATCCCAGGTGGTCTCGGCGAGGGTGCCGTCGGGTTGGCGGAGCAATGGCATCCGGAGTCTCTGGGGAGACGCGAGGAGCTCCGCCGACGTCCAGCCCTTCGCGCAGAGTCCTCCCCGGTTGGTGGGGAAGTCGCGGCCGGTGACCGTGGTGGAGCCGTCGTGGCTCACGGTCATGGCGCACTGCAGCGCGCAGTAGGGGCAGTGGGTGTCGGCGGAGCTCATGGCGTCAGATCCGGGTGCCGGTCTGCTTCGACATGCGCAGGTACACGCCCGCGGTGAGGGCGAGGAAGATCACGTACGCGGCTACGAAGCTGCCGAGGGCCGGGACGTACGAGCCGAACGTGGTCTTCGAGAACCCAAGCACCTGCGGGATGAAGAAGCCGCCGTAGGCGCCGATCGCCGAAATGAGGCCGAGGGCCGCGGCCGCCTTGCGCTGGGCGCCGATGCCGCCGTTGGAGCGGAGCGCGAAGATCGTCGGGATCATGCGGTAGGTCGAGCCGTTGCCGATGCCCGCCGCCGCGAACAGCACGAGGAAGCAGAGCAGGAAGACCGCGAAGTTCTGCATCGGCAGGGTGAGGATGACACTCAGGATGCCGAGACCCATCACCGTGAACGCGCCGATCGTGATGACCGTGCCGCCGAAGCGGTCGGCGAGCTTACCGCCGTAGGGGCGGGCGAGCGAGCCGACGAGGGCGCCGAGGAAGGCGAGGGTGACGGTCGCCGTGCCGATCGCGATTCCCTTAAAGTCGGGGAAGGTGTCGGCGAGCAGCTTGGGGAAGACGCCCGCGAAGCCGATGAACGAGCCGAAGGTGCCGATGTAGAGGACGGCGAGGATCCAGAGGTGCGGCTCTTTCAGAGCGGCGAGGGATGCCGCGATGTCGGCCTTGGCTGCGGACAGGTTGTCCATGCGGAAATACGCGCCGACCATCGCGACGAGGATCAGCGGCACCCAGATGAGACCCGCGAGGGGCAGGTTGAGGGTCGCGGCGGCGCCGACGGTGATGACGATGGGCACGACGAACTGGGCGACCGAGGCGCCGAGGTTGCCGCCGGCGGCGTTGAGGCCGAGCGCCCAGCCCTTCTGCGCGGCCGGGTAGAAGAAGGTGATGTTCGACATCGAGCTGGCGAAGTTGCCGCCGCCGAAGCCGGCGAGGGCCGCGATCAGCAAAAGGACGCCAAAGGGGGTCGCGGGGTTGCTGACCGCGATGGCGAGTCCGATGCTCGGGATGAGCAGGAGGCCGGCCGAGACGATCGTCCAGTTGCGGCCGCCGAAGCGTGGAACCATGAACGTGTAGGGGATGCGCAGCGTCGCGCCGACGAGGCTCGGCATGGAGATGAGCCAGAAGATCTCACCGGTCGAGAGCTGCAAGCCCGCGGCCGGCAGCGAGACGACCACGACCGACCACAGTTGCCAGACGACGAACCCGAGGAACTCGGCAAAGATCGACCACCGCAGGTTGCGGGCGGCGATGGTCTTGCCCTCGGCGTTCCACTGCGCGGTGTCTTCGGGGTTCCAGTTGTCGATCCAGCGCCCGGGGCGGTGCTTCAGGGTGCTGTCCGCTGCAGGCGCGTGGGCGGTTTCGGGGCGCGGGTCGGTGACGGTCACGGAGTCCTCCGATGGGCGATGCGGGGAGGTGCAGCGCCCCGCATGGGCGGGACGTGCCGCCAGCGTAGGGAGGGGGCGTTACCCGCGACCGCGTCGCGAGGGGCGGGGAGGTAACGGTTGTTTCACCCGGGGTGGGGGTGGGGGAGAGGGGGAGTTTACGTGGGCGTTACACAGGCGGATGACGGGGACCGGAGTGCCGCTGGCACATAGTCGGTTGTTGGGGTGCGGGCTCATCTGTTGGGCGAATCTCGCTTAGCAGCAGTTATCTCGCGCATCCTCGGACCTCGAGTCCTGTTGTGTGTATGGTCCTACCTACGGGGACAATCTTCTGGGGGGCGACGTTGACCTATTTTCCTATTTTGAAGGCGCGCCAGGGCGAGCTGAAAGCGCTGGAGCAGTGGCGTGATTATGAACACCCACGGGTTCTCCCCATCGTCGAGGTGATTCCCTGGGTCCGCAGCGAAGACGCAGATGAGCCGCCTCAGAATGAGCAGGAAACTCAAGAGGTCATGGCCGCGGTTGGTCGACTCGCGAAGGCGTGGTCGGGGAAACAAGCGACACTCTACATAGACGCCGCGTATGCCGAGCCGGACCTTGAAGGAAGTGGACAGCGATGGCGAGATGTTCAACCTGTCCTGTCGCGCATACTTCGAGGGCTCGATGAGCGGGGAGTCGTTGCGGCACCGGTAGTTCGGGCGGGCGCGGATCCCGAGTACGTGCAGCAGATCCCTCGGTCGCTACCTCGCGGCGTTGCGGTCGCGGCAATTCTTCGCGTTACAGCCGAGGACCTCGATGACTCCGTCATGCCCCTTCGACAGGTCATCAATCGCACTGCGAATGCCCTGCAAATGCCCGCTGAGAATATCGCAGTAGTTCTGGACTTAGGGGAAGTTGGGGACGACTCTGCAATGCTGCTGGCCGCACGACTCGCTCGATTCGTCCTGCCTCAGCTCGCACAGGACCCGTGGAGCGAGTTGGCGGTCGCGGCCGGCGCTTTTCCGGTCAACCTCGCCGATGTGCAGGCGCACCAGGTGGCCAGCCTCGCCCGCTGGGATCTCCAACTGTGGCGGTCGCTTCGCACATTCGAATTGCCGAACGGGCGATCATTACGGTTCGCGGACTACGGTGTGGGGCACCCTGTCTTGCCCATTGGGGGAGCTTTTGCTGCGCCACCGCAGCTTCGTTATACGCAGGAGGATTCCTGGCTCGTCAGCAAAGGCAAGCGGCAAGACAGGCGCGGTCATCAGCAGTTTTATGACATCTGTGCTGGGATACTGGCGAGGCTAGGGGAAAGCGCAACTCCGGCGAGTGCCTCGTGGGGGGATGAGACCATCCACCTCGCAGCTCAATCAGCTTTCGCGACTACGCCGTCAGTTGGACCCGGCAATGCGTCTACGTGGCGGGCGATAGCAACGTCACATCATCTCGCATATACCGCCGATCAGCTTCGCGCGGGGGACGACTTCTAAGGCGATGACGCACCACCGATCGAAGCTCATCAAGAGTGAGAGTTTCTACGAGCGCATCCCAGACGTCCCATCGGGTGGCCTTCGACCACCGACGTTGGATTCCTCGGTTCACGAGTTCCTGGATCGCTTCATCGCGCCACAAAAGCTGTGCCACGCTGAGTGCATCGAGACTCCTGTTCTGGCGCGCCATCCGCCGCGGGCGCAGGGCCACTCCTTGGGGTGTGTCGACCGCTTCTACAATGCCCCACCATTTCGGCACGCGGTCTCGAACACGCGCCAAGTCCCTCGTCGATGCAACGATGCTGACGTAGTCGAGGACCTGGTTGTAGCTCTGAACCTGTCTGGCAAGTCGGTCCAGATTGTCGCGGGGCGACTTGATCTCCCAGCCGCTCAGCGCACCATTTACGAGACACAGGTCCACTCGCGCCGCGCCCAGGAGCACGCTGAACTCAGACCACAGGCGGTTCTCGGCGGCGTCCTGGTGCTCGGCGCGCAGCTTCGTAGCGAGAGCCAAGCGGATGTCAACGTCAAGCACGAGACCGAAGATAGTCGCATCCGCTGGGTCGAGTGGTCATGATGGTCGCGATTCTGACGGTTCTGGCGGAGGTCGCACAGCAGACGAACCCACCGCCTGAGGACTGGTGGGCACGGGGGATCGCCGCCATCGGTGTCGTGCTAAGCGCAGTGGCCCTTTTCAGACTGCATCTCGAAGCGCGCCGAAAGCGTGCGGCAGGGTTCCCGGACTCGCTACGAGAGAACGTTGAAATACTCCTGAACACTCTGGTGGGTGCGACGCAGCGTGCCGAGCGGCTATCTGATCTGAACACCACGAGTTCCGGGTTTCGTATCGAGGAACTGACTTCGATCGTCCCCAAGCTCGCCGACCGACGTTTGAGGCGCCGCGTTGAGCAGTTCTGCCATGCTGTTTCTGCGGCACGTGTGGGCCAGCGTGAGCCGATGGATGCGCCTCTGACCCACGGCGAGATGGAGCGAGTTAGCGCGGCGATCGAGAGGGCGAAACAAGTAACTCAGAGACTCGATCGGCTAGCACGGATGGCGCCAGGTTGAGCGATCCGTTGGTCGTAATCGACCCCAGCTTGGAAATCTCCGCTCGGGGGAGGGCGTGGCTCGACCGAGCGAAAGCGGCCGGGATTGGGTCTGCGGTGAGGCGCCTCGGCAGCCTTCACGGTTTGCCAGAAAGCGACCGCAAGGCGTTTGTCGCGATGTCGTGGTCGTCGTGGAGAGTGATGGACGGTGATTGGTTAAGAACGCCGGACGGGCAGTACCCTAACGCGCGACCGGACACCTCGCTGATTGACGTGGTGGAGGAGACGAAGTCCCTTCTCCGTCATGAATGTGCGACGCTCGCAGCGAGGAGAACCGAGCTACTCGACCTGATAGTTCGCTCTGGAACGGCTACGCTCCATCGCGGGCCAGAGGTATACGCGCTAGGAGTGATGCGTCTAACCCAGGCAGTTGGCCCTGTTCTGTCGGCGTCGCTCGTCAGACGTTCCCGCTATCTGGCATGGGTTTCTGAGTACCCACACATCGACCAACAACCGGTCATAATCGTGGGAGATAACGGACGCGCGCGGTACTGATTCGCCGAGCACTCAGTCCACGGTGCGGGCCATCTGGGCGAGCGCTCAAAGGGAGCAGTTGGGTCTCGCTGGGTGGTCTTGCGCTCTCCTAAGCCGTTGCAGGCGCCGAACTGCTGCGCGATATGTGATGACGACACTGGGCCGAATATTCCAGCTCGGCATCCGTTTCCTCCACCGCCGTTCGCCGCGGCCGGATGCCACGCCGCTTGTCCTGACCCACGGCTGGCCGGGGAGCGTAGCCGAATTCATTGACATCATCGACGAGCTCGCCGAGCCTCAGGATGCCGGGACCCCGGCGTTCCACGTCGTCGTGCCGTCGCTGCCGGGATACGGATACTCCGACAAGCCCGCCGAGGAGGGGTGAGGTACTGAGCGCATCGCAGCTGCGTGGGTCGAGCTCATGCGCAGGCTCGGGTACGACCGCTTCCTCGCCCACGGCGGGGATTGGGGTGGGCCGATCACCATCGCGCTCGGTGGTCGGTTTCCGGCGCACGTCATCGGCATCCACACGACCATGCCGAGTGCGCCGCCCGGGCTCGGTCTCGACGGGCTCGACGACATCGAACGGCAGTGGGTCGAGCACACCCGCGCCTTCGAGAGGAATCGTCTCGCCTACGCGAGGGTCATGGCTACCGCGCCGCAGACGATCGGGTACTCGCTGGTCGATTCGCCCGTCGGGCTGCTCGCGTGGATCCTCGAGAAGTTCTTCGAGTGGAGCGACACGGTCGACTCACCGTTCGAGACCATCTCGCGCGACCGCTTCCTCGACAACGTGACCCTGTACTGGCTCACCGCGACCGGGGCGTCAGCGGCACGGATCTACTTCGAGAGTCACCAGTCGCTCGACCCCGACCTGCGCGTGACCGTGCCCGCGGCCCTCACCATCTACCCCCACGACATCGAGAAGCATCCGCGGTCCTGGGCGGAGGAATGGTTCCGCCACATCGTGCGATGGCGGGCATCCGAGGTGGGCGGGCACTTCCCCGCCTTGGAGATGCCGGGGGAGTTCGTGCGCGACCTGCGGGAGGGGTTGGCTGCGGTGCTGGCGGCGTTTAAACGAGGTGGGGCGACGTCAGAAATCGGCAACTGGAACATTCACCCTCTCGGAGCCCGGACGCCCGCGTTGCGGACATAAAAGAGGGTGGGAACTGGAGCGCAGCGCCTGCGAGAGCGAGTCCAACCTCACTACGGTCACGTCGCCGGCGCCGGCTATCGTGACAAGAGCGCCGTGAAACCCAGTATCCGCTCAGGTAGATCACAGCGGGAGCCGCGAAGAACGTGTAGAGGAACAGGAACCAGGGCGATCTCATCGACCACGTCTGACTCGGCAATGAAACGCTCGGCAGCCGGGGTGTTCAGGTGAGTGAGCCAGGTCTGTTCGGTCCGCTCCCCTGCTTCCAATGGGGCTGTTTAGCGGGCCCTGAGAAGGTCAATGGCGATCCACATCCAATAGGCGTAGGCGAGGGAGATGAAGAGGCTCCATACCTGCTCAGTTATCGAGGCGAAATCGACGTCTGGCGTCTTCTGAAACGCCACGCTGAGCGCAATATGCCAGGTCAACGCGGTGTTCCCAAAGAACGCTAGTAAGCCGACAAGAAGCTTGCGCAGACCAACGGTGTGTTTTCCAAGCACGGACACCTCGGCGACGGGCCGTAGAGGTCGGGTCTTCGCGGCCACGGCGGTTGAGACGGCTGTAAAGGTAAGCACAGCGAGGTAAGCGACGACCGCGAGTTATGGACCGACTGCCGTGCCGGCAGCGGGCGCGAGCTGCATCAATGCTGCGAGTGCGCCGAACCTGAGCAGCGGCAGGGCAATGAGAGCGACGATGCGTGCGGAGAATCGATCGAACAGGCTCTGACTCTGACTCTGACGTCGACATACGACATCGAGTGCGGTCGAACTCCAGTCGAGTCGCGGCTGCCGCGCGCCACGCGCGAACTTTAGGCTCGATTAGACTCCCGCGCCCCTATTCTGATAGTACAATCAGCACTGGGGGTGCGATGAGCTGGTTTGCCAAGGGTGTTTTGTTTGTATCCTCGTACGCCCCCTTACTGGGCCTTTTCTGGCTGTTGAACTCGCTGGGCCCAGGATGGTCCACAGTTGCTGGGTATGCGGCAATCGTCAGCACGTTTTCCCTGGTCGGAGTCTGGGTTCTTCTCACTAGGTTCGGTGCTGTCGACTTAGTGTCGCTATCTGGGGCTCGGAGCAGAGACTCGGAAGTGATGGCGTACGTGGTCACTTATGTCGTTCCATTCGCGGCGGCGGCGTCGACCCTAGAGTCCGGTGGTCGGTGGGCTCTGGTTCTCTTCGCGCTTATCATTGGAATCCTTTACATCAGGTCGAGCGTCTTTTATGTGCATCCTCTGCTCTTAATGGTTGGGATCCACGTCTACGAAGTGAGTAGATCCGGGATACCCTGCATATTGCTGACGCGGCGCAGCTACTTAAGGCAGGCCGAGCAAATTTCCGTCGTCGAGATTGGTTCGAACGTCTACTTCGAGAGGACCGCATTGCAGTGACTACTCAAAAACCCAGCTCTAATTCGTCTAATCATGCGCAGGCCTTGACCTCCCTGCGAGATTTCCAAGACTTCGCAAAGGCTGGGATTTCGATGCAAGCCGTCGTTCCCAAAGATGATGGTTCTTTTGAAACATACAAGATCTCCCTTACTCTCGACGCTGCCGCTGACCTGGCCGCTCTCGCAGCATCGACGCGGGACCGCTTGCTGAAGCAGACGCCAATAAACTATGGCCCCGCTGTCCTCGTGCCGCCCGATCACGTCATGCATGTCGCCGAGGCAAACGCCGCGTCTCTTGCGGATATCGTCTCACTCGTAATGCGTGATGATTCCGCTCCACTCTCGGATCTCAAGAATCACAACAAAGTGAAAATTCTTGCTCTCCGCTTCACGGATGATGCTGGTCGCGCAACTATCATGTTTAGAGTGGCTGATAGTCTTTTTCAGCTAAAAGCTGCCAAGTATCTCGCGCTCGTGCGTCATGGTCAGGTCTACGATCGTCTTGATTCGGCGGATGTCATGCTGCTGAGGCGTAACTTCGACGTTGTCCTGGTGGATGGTGTCGCCTTCTTCGAGCTTAAGTCGACATTCGAAAGAGCGTTCGGGTTCCTAGACCAGCTGCGAGCTAATAGTGCGGCGACGTTTGAGCAGGTAACTGCGAACCTGAATATTCGTGGACTCGATAAGATGAAGGCGGCGTGTACCAAGCAAAGTCAGATGATGGCGAAGATGGCATCGATACGCCGAAGTATGGATGAGGATTCAGAATATGCGGCGGCGATGACGATGGACCGGCTCGTGGCGTTCGTCCGGGAGCGCGATTATATTGACGTAGATATTGAAACGGAGGGTGACAAAGATTTTCTCGTCTATCATGACGACGTTACAAAGCGATTTCAGCTTCTCAAGCTGCTGGATGACGACTACCTTCACTCGATATTGACGCAACGGGATTACGAATCCGGCTCAAAGGTATTGCCAGACCGGTAGGAATGCGCGGTGGTTGGTTAGCCTCGGTGGCTGATCGCTGCCGTTGCCGGCAGACGGTGCGGCAGGGCCTCCCGCCCCCGACTAGGGAGACGCCCCATGACGAACGGCGCTCCGCGAGGTGCTGGCGGCGCTGCAGTCGCGGCACCCGCCCCGTTGCCCGCTCAGGGGGCAGCGTGAATCCGCCGAAACACGCCCTCTCCAAACCGTGAATGCACGTCACCAGCTCGTTCGAAGAGAGGGAGCAACGCGCGGGAAGTGATCATGCCCTTCCCTCCGAAGGCGCCAGCCGCTCAAGAAGGCGGAATACGTTATTGCAGCTGATCGGACGGTAGACGCCCGTGACCCGTTGCTACCGCGTGGCGCCTAGCCGGACAATAGGCGGACCGGTCGCTCTGAACAGGCGCGCTGTTACGCCCCACTACGCCCCAGATCGCCCACCCCCGCGGCATCCCGTAGCTTCATCTCACCAACCCCTCCGAAGGCAGGTGAAGCCATGTCCCGCACGATCTCGTCGACAGTCCACCCGATCCAGCGCTGCATGGCAGCCTCGAACCCGTTGGCGTGGTGGGACGGCCTCGTCATCGACGCTGACGGTTCGACCGCGACGCTCGCGCTCCTGAACGGAGCGACGGTGCAGCTACGGATCGTCGGACCGGCGGTCGACATCGCGGTGGGGGAGCCGGTGGCGTACCACCCCGTCGCCGAGCTGCTCAGCGCGTCGGCGATTCTCACGACCGCGCGCGCCGCATAGCCGCGCGAAGAAGAGAACTCAGGCGGTCATCGAGGCCATCATGGCCTCGCACTTCATGACCATGTCGTCGCAGGCCATGGCGCAGTAGCGGCACATCTCGTCCATGTCGCCGTGCGCGCGGCACTCGGCGGCGCACGCCTTGCCCATGGTCATGCAGGCGGTCATCATGGCGCTCATCACGTCCATGTTCATGCCGGCCGGACGCATCATCATGTGCATCGTCGCCTG
>Ga0308159_1001871_pt1 | contig 27150 bp, 22 predicted proteins | sample PhyCR1_FD_201040 | JGI IMG/M metagenome (GOLD analysis project Ga0308159, IMG submission 201040) | Phyllosphere microbial communities from UC Gill Tract Community Farm, Albany, California, United States - DLSLC.R1 | ecosystem: Host-associated > Plants > Phyllosphere > Unclassified | place: USA...
TAGCAGCGGCCCGATCAGCGACCATTCCTCATCCGACAAACCGATCCGTTCGCCCAAGTCTGCCTCCAAAAGGCAGCCTTGAATCAGTGGCGCACCACGACGTCAAGCTTTGTCCACGATGCCTAGAAGCAGCAGACAGGGGCACCGCGGCTCGGGATTTTCCGCAAACTCGGCTGCCCCGAACGGCGTCTGACCAAAATCACTCACTTTATGCTCCCCCCTGCCGATTGGACGCACGGCATCCGCGATTATCGACTAAGATCTTCCACAACCTTCTCCCGATTCCATCCATAACGGACGTAGCCGGAACGCCGAGGCCTCATCAGGATTGAAAACGCCAAGTCTGGCCACAAACAAATTCTATCGAATCACGCATCATCCAATTCAGATTGCCGCTTTCCCGACACGATTACCAGTCTACCAATTGTAGAAACTTTTCGATTATGCTCGGTTAAGGACGTGTCGGGGGTGGTATGGTGCTTCGCCTAAGATGTCTGGCACACGCGCTACCACTCATACCGCTGTACTCCACCAGATCTGGAGTAGGCAGACGGGGCGATACATCCGATATTGGCAACTGGCAGATGCGAGCAAAAGCCAGCCTGGCAGGCTTTAATCTTTCCTAATCCGCAATAAAATATAAGATTTTAAGATCATGGCGTGTTTGCAAATATAGTTTCTAGAATCGTGATTGCCTTGCCATTAACTTCCTGATCGCCGAATTCTGACGATCTCATTGCTCCTGGCCTGTCGCGTCCGCCCCCGACCTTGTGATTACCGACAATGGGCAAGCGCAGTCGGCCAGCTATTGCGGGCGCATTCAGTCACCTGCCACTCGTTCATCGCGTTCGCCTGAAGTCAATTTGGCTAGACGACCCTGCCGCTAATCTGCCGGATGAGATCCGCGTGAGTGTGCGGCCGTTCAACCATGTCATTTCCAAAGATTGTCGTGCGTAAACAGCCAGCAGTGGCAATCTCGAGATCACGAATTGGGTCTTGGCGATAGTCGACGTAATAGCGGTGGTAGACGGACGCCTCATAAATGTTTGGCGCACCACCGTGGATGACACCGGCCCGCAGCTTCGCCAGCCGGCGAGCTCGTGTGGCATCAAAGGAAGGTCCTAGATGGCTTCCTACAGCGTCAACCATCGCCTGAGTGGCCGCGTCTCGATCGCCGAACAGAGCGTCTAGCGCGCCGCATAGGGGGCCGACCCTAGTGGCCGCGTCTCGGACCCATGACCGGTAGAAGTACTGAAGCGCGAGTAGCGCCTTCCCGTCTTGGCCACCGTTAGATGTCAGGAGCCGGGCGACTGTCTCCATCCATCTCCGATCGGCTTGGCCGAGAGTTAGCTTCTCGCTTAACGGTGGCGTTGCAGCGGCTCCACTGTGGTAGGTGGCAGTCGAGCCGAAGCTCATGTAGCCTGGCGGCACAGCGCGCATGGAGAAGGTGTAGCGTTCCATCGAGTGCGGCAGCAACGCCAGTGCACCGAGGATCGCGTTACGCATTCGCAGCGCGATCTCACCAACCGGCGCACGCACGCCGAGCCAGCAAGAGATGTCAGACAGCTTCATGCCCGCGTGCATCGGGGTAGGCGGATGCTTTTCTGGCATGATCTCGTTGGCGTCGTACCATCGGACTAACTCTCGTGGCAGCTCGCTCGGTGGGAGAAGGAAGAAGTGATCGCTGCGGAATGAATCGCCAACAACGGCGATCGTGACTGGGTAGAGGAACAGGACTTGAGGAGGAGCGAAGATAGGCGAGCGTTCCATAGCTGAGGTCAGTTCAGCACGTTCCTCCGCCGTAACATGGTTCGCGAGGGAGACGCCGTCGGGAAGCGACCTCCAGTCAAAGCGGCAGAGATCCATCTCGTCCCCCATGAACTTGACCAGCATCTGCTGAAGATCATGAACGGATAGTGATCGGAGGTGCGCCGACGCATTCCGCCGAATGTAGAGCGCCGCGTCGAGCAGCGCGGATGCCTCAAAATGGATTTCTGTTCCGCTGTGCGGTCGCAATACGTGGAAGCCCCCGGTTCCGCTATCGAGATGGGGCCTGCGTGTGATCGACTTAAGAACGAGGTCCACGGCTTCGGCTGCATTGGTCGATGCGTGCGTCATGCTAGCCACCATGCCGATACAGCGGTTGCCCTGCAACTCGCACATCGCCCGACCCAGGTTCGGTCGTTCTGCACCTCTCAAAGGCTCACAGTGTGGTGCCCAGCTCCTAAATTTTCGCCGTCACCGAGGAGATCGGCCAAGATCGTGCCAACGATGTGTCACATACTGCGGCCGTCCGCGAGCGCCCGGATGGCGAGCCGATCATCGAAAATCTACGCGTCTCTCACGAGCATGCGGTGGCTTACGGCTGTGTTGAATGCAAAGATGCCGTGCTCTGTAATAAGCACCGCAAATACTCCTGGCACCGACCCTTGCAAGCAGCGGCGAGAGCGGAGAAAATGGCTTCCTACCCCATTTCGTTCGACGCTGCGGAATGATCGGAAATCAAACACTGGGGTTTCATTGGGGGGGGGCGAATGGGAATGGATTGAGCGAAGGCGATCGGGCAAGAAGGTCAGGTGAGCTACCTTGCCCGGAAATTGTGGTATTCAGATGCCGACGGACAGCATTGGCTGAGCCAGGACGCGCTGTGCGCGCGCCGCGAACCGGTGATCGTCCTCGGCGAGCCAGGGATGGGCAAATCCGAACTGCTGGCACGACTTGGGAGCGAGAGTGAAAACGCCTTCTGTCGGGCGGGTCAGCTGATTAATCGGGCGAAGCCGGCCACACTGCTAGGTACCGCGAAGCGACTTGTTATCGACGCCCTTGATGAAGTGTCGGCGCAACGCGAAGGCGATGCCGTGGATCTTATCCTTAGGAAACTTGGGGAACTCGATTATCCGCCGTTCGTCTTAAGCTGTCGCGTGAGCGAATGGCGCGCCGCAACCGCTACGCAAGCGATCGCCGACCAGTACGAGCATGAACCTCTCGAAGTCCATCTCGAACCATTCAACCGTGATGAGCAACACGTATTGCTCACCGAGCTGATCAGCGATGCGGTGCGTGCGAATGAGCTGATCAACCATTTCGACACTTTTGGCCTAGACTTCCTCGGCAACCCTCAGACGCTGAATCTGGTCGCCGCACTGCCAGTGGGGCAAGCTTTGCCGAAAACGAGCAGCGAATTGTTCGAGCAGGCGATCGAGACGCTGAGGAAAGAGCGTAATCCGAAGAAGAACGAATTGCCACGCGACCTCGTCCTTGACGCGGCAGGCGCCGCCTTCGCGGGCCTAATTCTAACGGGCAATGCCCGGATCGTCGATAAACCGACCGGCGCCATCAAGTCTGAGGAAAAAGCTTTAGCACTAAACGAGATCGACGCTCTTGATAGTGGTAATGTCTCCCGCGCGGTGAACACAAATCTATTCATTGCAGACAAAACTGGGATGACCTACGCCCACCGCCGGATTGGTGAATTTGTTGGTGCGCGCTGGCTCGCGGCGCGGGCAGATACCCGAGCAAAGCGCAAGCGCTTGCTCAGCCGCTTCAGATCGCACGCGATGGTACCGGCCAACCTACGCGGCATCCACGCATGGCTGGTACGCGATCCCCACCTCGCGCTCGCGGTGATCGACGCCGACCCGATGGGCGTCGTCGAGTATGGTGATGCTGAGGGACTAGCAACCCCGCAAGCGCGAGCGCTGTTCGCGGCGCTCGAACGGCTCGCCCACGACAATCCCCGCTTTCGCGATTGGCAGCACTATCGGGCCGCGTCCTTGGTCAGCGAGCCGCTGCTCCCCGAAGTCATCCGCGTCGTGGGAGACCGTGATGCCGAATTCGGACTGCGGGTGCTGTTGCTTCAGCAATTGCAGACCGCGGGAACGGCCTTCGCGCTTCGTGATCTGCTTCGCGATCGCATGTTGGACGTGAGCGAAGCTTACGCGATTCGTCATGCCGCCGCTGGTGTTTTGATTGCAATCAACGGCGAGGACTGGCCCGCGTTGCTGGAGCAGCTGCGTCGCCAAGTCCGCCAAGACAGCTTACGTCTCGCGCATGAACTTCTCGATGATATCGACATCGGTGCGATCAGCGATGCGCAGATCGTCGAAATCGTCCTGGCACGCGATGGACTGTCGGTTGCCGCGGTGCCGCCAGAACCCGAGCAAAACATGGTGAGCGGCTATTGGCGTCTGGCCGACATCATTCCAGCCGCCCGGCTCGATACTTTACTCGATACGCTCACCGAATATGCTTCGGCGCTGCTTCCCGAACATGCCGGGATCGAGGAGAACGAACTCATCGATTTTGCTTACGCCTTGGTCCTTCGGCGACTGGAGGAAGGCGATGCCATCGAACCTTTGCGATTATGGGGTTGGCTAAAGCCGCTCGGCGAACAGACGTCCTATCACCGCGATCGGGGCAAAACTGTCGCAAGTTGGCTTAAAGCCAATCCGTCCCTGCGCCACGCCATTCAACGGCACGTGATACTCGATAATGCCGACGACGATAATCTCTGGCGACGTGCCTTCAGGCTGGCGCGATCCGGCGGTGGTTTAGGCGTCGATCAGGACGACGTGCTCGCCCTGCTCGACGCGCTCGATCCGAACCATCGGAGCGATGAGCGTTGGCGCGACGTGCTGAACCTCGGACAAACGTGGGGGCATGAGGGTCGCGCGTTACGTGAAGCGGCCAAGCCCTTCGCCGCGCATCGGCCCGATCTATTAGCCTGGATCGACAGCCTTGCCGAGCGGCCCATCCCGGACTGGCAGCGCAAGCAGGACGAAAAGGCGCGCCAGCGCAAAGCGAAGCAGGCGGCAAAGTTCGCGGAACACCGTGCAGACTTTCTCGCCAACATCGAGCGGGTGCGGGCGGGCGACTTCGGTGCGATCGTCGCGCCGGCGCAAGCGTATCTCAAACGCTTTCACGACATAGGTGACGACGCGCTACCCCATGAGCGCGTCGCCGAATGGCTCGGCGAAGACATCGCCGCAGCGGCCCATGAGGGTTTCCAAGCCTTCTTGAAAGCGCGACCGCCTCACCCAAACGCCGGGCAAATCGCGCGCAGCTTCGCAGCCAGCAAACGCTGGCCCGCAGGCGACATCATCGTGGCCGCGCTTGCCGAGCGCGTTCGCACGATGGAGGAACCGTTTCTGGGCATTAGCGATGAGCGCCTCATGGCGGGCTTGTTCGAGTGCTGGCACGCCGGTCTCGGCGACAGCGGAGGGCTGAAACTGCTCGCGCCGAAGCTCGAGAATGAACTTGAGTATCGCGGCAAGTGGGAAGCCACGATTCGCCTCTATATCGAGCCTCAATTGCGCCGACGCCGACAGCATGTTGATCGCCTATGGGCGGTTATGCGCGAGGAGAACGGCGAGGCCGGAACAAAGCTCGCTGAGGATTGGCTGGCACGCTTTCCGCAAATGTCGGGCGAAGCTGAGTCCGAGATGATCGACAGACTGTTGCGTGCGAACCGACGCGACACCCTTCGCGGCTTGCTCGCTGCTCGGCTCGCGCTTGAACTCAGCGACGAGCGGCGGCGCAATTGGGATGCTGTCGGATTGATCGTCGACTTTGAAGCCACGCGCGCGCGTTTAGGCTCCGCGATAGAGCGCGATTTGCTCTGGCATTTGCGCAATCGCATTGGCGATCAACGCCGAGACGAGGGCGGCGGCGGCGGCGCGCTATCAGTCGAACAACTTGCATGGGCAATAGCAATCTTTCGTGGATTCTGGCCGGCCGCCGGTCGGCCCGGCGGCGTGACGACGGGTGACGTCAACCCGTGGGATGCCAGCGACTACATTCGCTCGATGATCACGCGGCTTGGCAACGACGTCTCTGGCAAGGCGGTGTCCGCGCTCACCACGTTGCGCGACGCGCCGCTGGACGGTTACACAACCGCGTTGCGCATCGTCGCCGCCGAGCAACGGCAGAAACAGGCGGACGAAAGCTACACCTCACCGTCGCTCGACGAAATTAGGGCGGTTTTGGCTGCCGGTCCGCCGGGCAGTGTTGACGATTTATGCGCAATTATCCTCGACGAAATTTACGAGCTGGCCAAGCGGCTGCGCGGCAGTTCAGAAGACGAAATCGAGCTGTTCTGGACTGACGATGCTAAACCTCGCACTGAAAACGAGTGTCGTGATCGTGTTGTCATAACGCTTCGCGGCCATCTCCAGCCGTTATCCATTTACCCGGCGACCGAAGCCGATATGCCGCAGGACAAGCGCGCCGACATCGTATTTCAGCACGGCACCCTGTTGCTCCCAGTCGAGGCCAAACGCCAGCATCACGCTGATCTCTGGACTGCCATTGATGATCAACTAGAACGCTTCTACTCCGGCCATTGGCAGGCCGAAGGCCAAGGTCTCTTCCTCGTCTTCTGGTTCGGTCCTCAATATCCGATAAAGGCACCGCCCGGCGGTGGACCCAAGCCGACCAGCGCTGCTGAGCTGCAAGGTGCGCTCGACGCGCATCGGGCAGTCAAGAGTGGCCGTGTTGGGGCTATCGTTCTCGACTTGTCGCGGTCGACATGATCTTGGACCTCAATGATGAATGGCAACCACCTCACCACATCATTGTCTTAAGCGGCGGGTATCCTGGGAGCCTCCACGCTCGCTCGTCAATGCGGGCGATACAATAGCGGGAACGCTGGCTAAGCGACGAGCTGCCTTCTTGCCGCTCAATTAGCGCGACAAACCGGTTGATCCAAATACCTTTTAGCCCTTGCTTGGTAAGCGTGTTCAGCAGGCCGCCTTGCGGTAGCGCTGGCGGTCAGGATGCTTGTCGCCTTTGACGAGGGCGCGGGTGGTGCGGGAAGTTTTCGGTTCTACGACTGGTCATTCGAGCACTCGTATGACTGGTCGGATGGAGGTGGTCGGCCGTGTGTCGGGTCGACGGCGATGGTCGGACGCGGAGAAGCTGGAGATCCTGGCGGAGGCATTCCGGCCGGGGGTGCGGGTCTGCGACGTCATCGCCCGGCGTGAGGTGTCGAGCAGCCTGATCTACACGTGGCGCAAGCAGTTGCGGGAGGGCAAGCTGGCGAGTGCCGTGCCGTCGTTGCCGGTATTCGCCGAAGTGCAGGTGGCGGAACCGGTCGTGCGGACACCGCAGCCGGCACCATGTCCACCGGGGTTCATCCATATCGAACTGCCGGGTGGCGTGCGGGTGAGCGTGGATGCTGCCGTGGATGCAGGGGCGCTGGCACGGGTGCTGTCGGTGCTGCGATGAGCCCGGTGCCGTTGCCGACGCGGGTGTTCCTGGCATGCGGCGTGACCGACATGCGCAAGGGGTTCGATGGTTTGGCGGTGCTGGTGCAGCAGGTGCTGGTGCAGAACCCGCATTCCGGAGCGTTGTTCGCGTTCCGCGGCAAGCGGGGTCATCTGGTCAAGCTGTTGTGGTTCGATGGGCAAGGCCTGTGCCTGTTTTCCAAGCGGCTCGACCGTGGCCGCTTCGTCTGGCCGGTGACCGCGACCGGCACGGTGGTGCTGACGCCGGCGCAATTGTCGATGCTGCTGGAGGGCATCGACTGGCGTCGGCCCGAGCGGACGTTTACGCCGACGCTGGCGGGGTGAGAACGGCGGTTTTACGCCGCTTTTGCTCGCTCGCCGACCGGCAATCTGCTATGAAGACAGCGTGTCGGAAGCGCCTGTTTCCCCTGCAGATGCCACCGCGCGGATCGCCGCGCTGGAGGCCTTACTCGCCCGGGCCAATGCCGCGCTCGCCGCCCGCGATCTGCTCATCGATACCCTGCGCGGACAGATCGCCCGGCTGCGGCGGATGCAGTTCGGTGCCTCGTCCGAAAAGCTCGGCCGCGAGATCGAGCAGCTCGAACTGGCGCTGGAGGAACTGGAGACGGAGCGCAACGCGCCTGGGCCTGAGATGGCCGACAGCGGCGTGGCGGTTCGGCCGGTGCCCGTCCGCAGTCTGCCCGCACATCTGCCACGCGAGGACGTCATCCATGAGCCGGCATCGGGTGCCTGCACCTGCCCGGACTGTGGCGGCGCGTTGCGCCCGCTCGGCTCGGACGCACACGAGATGCTCGACATCGTGCCGGTGCGCTGGCGGGTCGTGCGCAACGTCCGCCCCAAATACAGCTGCCGTTCCTGTGACAAGATCGTCCAGGCGCCCGCGCCGGTCAGCGCCGTGGCCAGGGGCAAGGCGACCTTCGCCACGCTGGCGCACGTCGTCGTCTCAAAGTTCGACCACCATCTGCCGCTCTATCGCCAGGCCGAGATGATGGCCGCGCAAGGGCTCGACATCGACCGCTCGACGCTAGCGGGCTGGACCGGACAGGCCGCGGTGCTCCTCGACCCCATCGTCAGCCGCATCCGCGACGAAGCCCTCAAGGCCGACAAGATCCATGCCTAGCCTGCCCCGGCGAAGGCCGGGGACACGCCGGTGCCGGTGCTCGACCCCGGCCGGGGCAAAACCGCGACCGGACGGCTGTGGGTCTATGCCGCCGATGACCAGGCGTCCGGCGGCACGGCGCCGCGTGCGATCTGGTATCGCTTCACGCCCGACCGCACCGCCGCGCACCCGATGGCCCATCTTACCGGCTTCCGCGGCTTTCTCCAGGCGGATGCCTATGCCGGATACGACGGGCTCTACCGCAACGGCGTGACTGAGGTCGCCTGCTGGGCGCATTTCCGGCGCAAGGTCTTCGACCTCCACGAGCGGTCGCCCACACCGCTGACCACCGACATCCTTGAGCGGATCGGAGCGATCTATGCCGTCGAGGCCGAGGTGCGCGGCCAGCCGCCCGACATACGGTGTTGTGTCAGGCAGGAGCGGAGCAAACCGCTGGTCGAGGCCCTGCGCGAGGTGCTCGACGCCGCCCTTCGCCATCTGTCGCCCAGGTCCGACATGGCCAAAGCCATCGCCTACGGCACCAAGCGCTGGCGGGCACTGTCGCGCTTCCTGGGTGATGGTCGCCTGGAAATCGACAACAATATCGCAGAGCGTGCACTGCGCGGTGTTGCCATTGGACGCCGCAACTGGCTGTTCGCCGGCTCTCGCGCAGGTGGCGAACGGGCCGCTGCCATCTACACCGTCATCCAGACCTGCTAGGCAAACGGCGTCGACCCGCAGGCCTATATCGCTGACGTTATCGCCAAGGTCGCGGGCGACTGGCCTGCCAGCCAATGGGACGAACTCATGCCGTGGAACTGGATGCCGCAGGTAGATCAGTCGACCGCACAAGCAGCATAATCTGCGGCCTCCACGCCACGCTTACCTTGCTTGCCAAATAGAATAGATTGATCCGGAGAAATTGAGGACTCGGCTTGACCTCGGTGACGCAACCTTTGCACGGGCGATCGCCATCATTGAGCAAAGGGCTCTGTTGTACTAGCTCCCGTTCTGGTCGGAACTGGGTATCGTCAGCGCTGCCGCGCCACTCAATTATTGGGGCAATAGTGCTTTGGTCGCCAACCTCCAGCGCAGGCGCGCCTTCTCGTCACGAGTGTATGGTTCTATCCGTTCGAGTTCGGCGTGCCAGTCGTCGAGGTCGGATTCACCGCCGTCGAGGAAATCGTCAATCAAGCGCAGCCGGGCGAGTTCGTCTTCGTCGGTCATGACACCCTCTTTCCTTTGCCGGCGCGACCGATCGCGCGGTTCATTCTTTTACGAAGGGCCGCAAGCCCCTTCTCGTCGACACCGAACTGGGTCTGTAGCTCCTCGCCCCGCTTTCCGGCGATGACGGCATAAAGCAAAGCGAGCAATCGTGGATCGGAACGAAGCGCCTCCCGGATACTCGCGATCGTGCGTCGAGCGTCGATCGGATCGTGCGTCATCTGCTCGAACGAGGGCAGGTCGTTATCCAACCTCGCCGCGTCCAGGTCATCGTACAGGACCAAGGTCCGCCCTTCGGCCTCGGCGCGATAGTCATCACGGATCATGCTGCGCATGACCCAGTTGAGGAACGCGACGATGTCCCAGCTTTGGCGGCACTTGCGGCGACCATCGAGCGCTCGGCAGATCGCCTCCTGGCGAAGATCGGCGGCGAGCAGGCGCAGATCGCGCACAAGATATTGCGATCGCAGGACAAGACGCCGGTATTGATCCTTGGTCAGCGCCTGCAGGCGTTCGCGCATCTCGTCGACCGTCAGGTGAGGATCGTCGTCGACATTCTCGGCAACGGGCGCTGGATCGATCGATGAGATGGCGGCCTCCTCATACCCTATACGGGCGAGGCGGCATATTCGGACACGAAGGTAACAATTTTATTGGCAGGTGCCCCGAGTATCTATTCACCCAGCGCACCCTGCTCGAACCGTGGCTGGGATGCGTCACCAGCAGCGGCTTAGTGCGGTCGAACCACAGGTCCGGGTCGCCGGGATGGTGCGGGTGCCAATGAACCGCTTGGGGCGCAGGCGGCGGGAGTGTGTCGAGCGCGAGCTTAAGCGCACTCGCAAGGTCGCGCGCCAGCTTGTCTCGGATCGTCCGCAGTGTCGTCGTGTCGGCATCAGCCGACAGGTTGAACGAGAGCGGCCCGCGACGCCAGCGCATGTCGAACGGCAGCTTATCGATCACGGCCCCTGCGAACGCCGTATTCCAAACCTGGATGACCCGATGCTCGGTCAGCGCTTTACTAGCGTAGCCCATCTCAAGCAGCACATTGGGATTCGCGCAGGCCTTGCCGCTCTCAGAGAGCGCAACCGGCGTTACATCCCCCACGAACACTGCGGCTTCGTCGATCTTGCGCAAGATCGTGGCGACAATATCAGGCGTGCCGGCGACACCCTGCGTGTCCGACGTGACGCTCGGCCGGTCGGCTTCCTCTAGTCCGGCTGCGAGAAGCTTGAACGCTTCGTCAAGCGCATAACGAACGAGATCCTTTGTGACGCGCGCGTCGAGATCGCTCTGCCACGACCAAAAAACCGTCTTCGTCACCTGCTTTTGTCCTCGCTCAGTCGTGTCGACGCATACCGCACTCCATATACTCCGCATAACGAACGACGGCTTTTAGGAAGGGCCCCGAGCAAAGTGAGCGTCCGAAATTAGGGTGCAAAGCCGACTGGAAGATCGGCGCAATCCGGTGGCGGGTTTCAGTAAGAGCCGCCGCTCACATCAACGACACTGAATGTCTTGGACTGGTCGTGAGCGGTTCGCCTACGTTTGGGCGAGAATCTGCGAATGACGCGGGAGAATGGATAGAAGGCGGGCGAGTAGCTTTGCGCGACCCTAATACTGGTGCTGACGTTGACACGAAACCCATGCGACGGCTCATGTCGTTCAGCCCGCGTCCGCTCCAAGGATCTCCGGCCGTATGAACTCGCCATCGCGGGTCAAAAAGCGCACATATCCGGTAGCGATGGCGGCGGCGACCTTCTCCGGCTCCCGCGATCCATCGACTATAATGCTTTTTGCCTGAACGTAGTTATGAACGGCGAACAGAAGCACTTCGCCAAAGGCCCGGGGATCGAAATCCTTAAGCCGCAGCGGCGGTCGCTCGCAAACGATCATCGTGAGGGTCTTGTCGTATACGAGAGTCGAGAAGGCTGGTCGATCAATTAAGTCACGGTTGGCCAAAGCGAACATTGCGCCGATCTCGCGTAGCTGCAGTTCGGAAATAGGACCATTGATGACGTCGAGGCGATCTGACCAAGCGCTTTCTGCCGCCGTCGCGTCGTTCAAAGTGGCAACGATGCCAATGTTGCCGAGTCGAACCACAACCGTTTGATCGTAGCTGAAGTCGAGATAGTCCCACCGGTCGTGAGTGAGCTCGCCGGCGATCTCGTAGACCCGTAGCGAGCCAATCACGCCGGGCAGCAAGCTAGCCTTGGTATATGGCGACCGGGCAATGGCATGAAGATGGTGCATTTCACCCCAGTCATACAAGTCGCCGACTACCTCAGGGCCAATGCGGGGATCGCTGTGCAACCTAACAGAACGATCCTTGAGATGTATCTTGAAGACCAGCAAGGATAACCAGGTAAAGAGCAATTCGAGCGCGGGCCGATCCAGACGCTTCATCACCGCCTGATAGTCGCCGTTCAGCAGCTTGGAGATCGGCGTCTCCACGGTCTCACCAAGAAGGCTATTGCAGTCCACGCAGCATGGGACCCGGTAACCGCGGTAATGCCGACGTTCTCCGGTAGGCAAAATAATCAACTTATCGAACAGACCAAACCGTCTGAGAATCCATCGGGGAATGATGTGCTCGTCGTTGAATGCCTTATCGTTTGGTAAGGCGCCGCAAACAAAGCAGGCGTCGCCCATCACGACTTCATCGACGAACTGCTGACAACTCATGAGCAGAATGCGGCCATCACGGCCGACTAACGTCGCGTCCCGTTGCTCAGGCATATCGCTCACGTGGTATTTGCCCTTTGCTGACTGGGACCGAGGATCTGATTTGAAAGTCATGGCTGCGTTTTGGTGTGGAGCGCAAGTAGGTTAACGTCAGCGATTGGGACGCTAGCTGCCGAACGAGGGTTCAGTGCTGCCAGTGGCAGGTTTTGGCACGAGCGGCTCCTCACGCTCACTGATGAGAACGGCGTACTTTGGTCGGTAGCTGCTGTCGCGCCGGCCATGAACAAATGGCCGCTTTCGCCTTACGCGCGCCCATAACCCCACGGGCAACTCTCTACCGAAAGTTTCGACGCTATGCCTGCCTCACCGGTCCCAACAACCGGGGCGGGGGTCAGCGCTTAAACACCATCGTCAACATGTCGAACACGACACGAAATCGCCTGATGCGCTTCAAATCTTCGTGCATCACGATCCATATAGGCAGGGGCAGGTCCAGCACATCGGCAAGGATCCGTATTAGCGCCGGATCACGCTCGGCGACGGCAGCCTGGCAAATGCCGATCCCGAATCCCGCCTGGATAGCCGCGAACTGCGCCGCATCGCTGTCGACCCGCAAGGCGAACGTGGACCGGTCGATACCCGGCAGGTGCCGCATGGCCGCGCGGATGAAATCCGTCTCGGTATCGAAGCCAATCAGGTCGTGGCCGGACAGATCGGCCAATGTGTTTGGCACGCCGCGCCGGTCGAGATAATCGCGGCGTGCGTGGAAACCGAGACGAACACCCCCGACGTGGCGGGCAACCAAGGCTTTCTGGATCGGCTTGAACATCCGCACTGCGATGTCGGCATGGCGTTGAAGCAGATCATCGGGCTGATCGGACAGCGACAATTCGATCGTCAATTTGGGATACGCCCGGCGGATATCCGCCAGGATCGGCGGCAGGTGCATGACGCCGACCGCTTGGCTGGCGCTGATCCGCACGACGCCGGAGACGGCATCCGGACCGCCGCTGCCCGATCGCCGTAGTGCCGCCGCAGCGGCCACCAGCGCATCGGCATGGGGACGAAGCGACAACGCATGATCGGTCGGCGATAGCCCTCGTTGCGAGCGGACGAACAGCTTGCAGTCGATCGCCTGTTCGAGCGCATCGATATGGCGGGCGATGCTCGGCTGGGTCATGCCGAGCGCCCGAGCTGCACCGGACAATGATCCCTCGCGCAGCACGGCGGCAAAGCTGCGATAGACGTCCCAGCTTGGTTCGTTACTCATAGATTTACGTATAGCGGCTCGCCGGTTTTCAGCAATTTTCGTTCCGCTTAACTGCCATCATCACCGTCGCTGCAACGAAGGAGGCGATGATGACACAGCGAACAGCCCTGATCCTGGGCGCTACCGGAGGGATCGGCGGGGCGATGGCCCGGCGACTGCTCGCCGGCAACTGGACGGTCCGGGCCCTGTCCCGAAGCGATACCGCGCACCTGCCCGAGGGTTGTATTGGCATGAGGGGCGATGCGCTGGACCCGGCGGGCGTGATGGCCGCAGCCATGGGGGCGGACGTCATCGTCCATGCCGTGAACCCGCCGGGCTATCGTGATTGGGAGACGCTAGTCCTGCCAATGCTCGACAGCACGCTAGCGGCAGCGAAATCCAGCGGGGCCCGTATCCTATTGCCGGGGACAGTCTATAATTTCGGCGCCAATGCCTTTCCGTCGATCGCCGAGGATGCCCCACAGCATCCGCGCACCCGCAAGGGCGCGATCCGCGTCGAATTGGAACGGCGACTGGAAGCGGCCGTCGACGCAGGCAACGCCAAGGTCCTGATCGTCCGCGCGGGCGACTTCTTCGGCCCGGGCGCCGCGAACAACTGGTTCGGTCAGGGACTGATCACGCCCGGCTCCCGGCCCCGCGTGATCCGTAATCCCGGAACGCGCGGAGTGGGTCATCAATGGGCGTACCTTCCCGACATCGCCGAGACGATGGCGCGGCTGCTCGACCGGCCCGACCTGCCGACCTTCGCGCGGTTCCACATGGACGGCCATTGGGATTCGGACGGTCGCCACATGGTCGAGGCGATTGCCCGCGCGCTCGGTGACCCGGCTGTGCCGGTCCGCCCTATGCCCTGGTGGCAGCTTCGCCTGGCCGCGCTGTTCGCCACGACGCCACGCGAGTTGATGGAGATGCGCTATCTCTGGCAGCAGCCGGTGCGCCTGGCGAACGGCCGCCTCGTGTCGGAACTCGGGCAGGAACCGCATACGCCCCTCGACGAAGCGGTCCGTGTGACGCTGGCGGGCCTCGGCTGTCTCTGACCCCGGGTGACGCGGGTGCCGCCATCGGCTATATCGGTGGCGAGACCGAAGGAGCCACGACCATGAACGACCGGAAGATCAGCGCCATCCAGCCTGTCCTTTCTGTCCGTCACGGTGTCAATGTCGAGCTTCCTCACCCTGTCCAACCTCTGCGTCGCCACGCCTGACGGCCGACCGCTCTTCCATGATCTGACCCTGTCGGTCGGTGCCGAGCGCATCGGCTTGGTCGGGCGTAACGGATCGGGCAAGTCGACGCTGCTGCACATCATTGCGGGCGAAGCGCTTCCCTTGTCCGGCACGGTCCACCGCGCGGGCACGGTCGACCGGCTTGCCCAGCTGTGGCATGACGGGGATAGCGTCGCCGAGGCGCTCGGTGTCCACCGCTCGCTGTCGATCTTGGCAAGGATCGAAGCCGGGGATGGCACCGCGGCAGACTTCGACGCCGCTGACTGGACACTGCCGGCGGCGATCGATGCCGCGCTCGCCGATGTCGGCCTCGGCGGCATCGCCCTGGAGCGCCCCATGGGAAGCCTGTCCGGCGGCAAGCGGACGCGGGTCGGCATGGCCCGGCTGGCGATCGCCAAGCCCGACCTGTTGCTGCTCGACGAACCGACCAACAATCTCGACGCCGAAGGCCGAGCCGCCATCGAACGCTGGATCGCGGGCTGGCGTGGCGGCCTTTTGGTTGCCAGCCATGATCGCGCGCTGCTCGAAACCATGGACCGCATCGTCGAACTCAGCCCGATCGGCATCCGTATCGGCGGCGGCGGCTGGTCAGCCTTTGCCGCTGCGCGCGATGCCGAACGGTCCCGTGCGGAGTCCGAACAGACCCGCACCGATGCCGCGCTCCGCACCACCCGCCTGGCCGCCCAATCGGCCCGCGAGGCCAAGGACCGGCGCGACAAGGCCGGGCGGACCTTCGCCGCCAAGGGGTCGGAGCCGAAGATCCTGCTCGGTGCCCGCGCCGAGCGCGCGGAGAAGAGCGGCGGACAGGCCCGCCGCCTCGCCGAACGACAGATCGAGGAGGCCGTGCAAGCCCGAGACGCTGCCCAGGCGCGAGTCGAGGTGCTGACGCCGCTGACGATCGATCTGCCAGCCACCGGCCTGCCGTCGCAGGCAGAGGTGCTCGCGATCGAGCAAGCGACCGTCGCATATGGCGACCGACATTTCGGACCCTGGTCGCTGACGATCCGCGGGCCCGAGCGTATCGCGCTGACCGGTCGCAACGGTGCCGGCAAATCGACCCTGCTCCGCCTCGCCACGGGCGACCTCGCACCGGCCAGCGGTACGGTCCGCCGACGCGCCGATCGGATCGACATGCTCGACCAGCATATCGGCCTGCTCGACGCCGCCGGCACCATCGTCGGCAACCTGCGCCGCCTCCACCCCACGCTGGACGAAGAGGCGGTCCATGCCGCCTGCGCGCGCTTCGCCTTTCGCAACCGTGATGCCCAGCGGCTCGTCGGCACGCTGTCGGGTGGAGAACGGCTGCGGGCGGGATTGGCCGCCGCGCTCTCCGGACCGCAGCCGCCCTGGCTGCTGATCCTCGACGAGCCGACCAACCATCTCGATATCGAGTCGATCGAGGTTCTGGAACGCGCGCTTCAACGGTTCGACGGAGCGCTGCTCGTGGTCAGCCACGACGCTCGCTTCCTGAACGCGATCGGCATCGAGCGGTCCGTGGCGGTCACCAGCATCAAAGAGGATGCCGCCACGCCCGAGCCCGGTTAGGCTGGCGCCATGCAGCGTCTTCATATCGCCATAGCGGGCTGTGGCCCGGCCGGTCTCGCCACGGCGTTGCTACTGCATCGCGACGGCCACCATGTCACGCTGTTCGAGCGGTTCAATGCGCCCCGCCCGGTGGGATCGGGGCTGATGATCCAGCCGACCGGCTTTGCCGTCCTACGCGAACTCGGGCTGGCCGACGCGCTGCTCGAACACGGTGCGCGCATCGATCGCCTCCACGGCGAGGCGGGAAGCAGCGGCCGGGTCGTCCTCGATGTTCGCTATGCCGCGCTCGGCAAAGGCGCAGGGTTTGGCATCGGCGTCCACCGCGCAACCTTGTTCGCCGTGCTGCACGAAGCCGTCGCTGCCGAGCGGATCGCGATCGAAACCGGCTGCGCGGTGACGGGAAGCGAGATGGCAGCAGACGACCGCCGTTTCCTGCTGCTGGAAGGCGGTCGCCGCGTCGGGCCATTCGACCTGATCGTCGACGCTCTCGGCACACGGACGCCACTGGCGCCACCCTGCGGTCGCAAACTGGCCTATGGTGCGCTCTGGGGCACGTTGGACTGGCCCGCCGATGCCGGTTTCGATCCCGGCGCACTTGAACAGCGCTATCGGCGCGCGAGCGTGATGGTCGGCGTCCTGCCCATCGGGCGGTTTCCCGGCGCCCCGCGCCAACAGGCCGCGCTGTTTTGGTCGTTGCGCGCGGATCGGCTGGCAGAATGGAGGACGGCCGGGCTCGACGTCTGGAAGGCCGAGGTATCCGCCCTATGGCCAGCAACGCAAGGATTGCTCGATCAGATCGGATCAGCCGATCAACTCACCTTCGCCCATTATGCACATCGTACGTTATCGACGCCTGCGGAGGCGGGCATGATCCACATCGGCGACGCCTGGCATTCGGCCAGCCCGCAATTGGGCCAAGGCGCGAATATGGCATTGCTCGATGCCTATGCCCTGGCGCTGGCGTTGCGGCGATCACCGGATGTCGCGGCGGCGCTCGGTTCGGCGATCGCGATGCGCCGGCGGCATGTCCATTTGTACCAGGCGCTGACCGCGCTGTTCACCCCCGTCTACCAGTCCGACAGCCGGGCGATCCCCTTCGTGCGCGACCGCATCGTCGGGCCGTTGTCGAAGCTCTGGCCAGCCACCCGCATCCAGGCGGCCATGGTCAGCGGCCTCATCGGCAATCCGCTGAAGCCGCTGTTCGGTTAGCGAGCCCGCGCATCGGAATGGACGAATGCAGCGTGTGGTCTCCGACCAAGCGTTGGCCATCGCTCACAACGACCGCTGGTTCGAGGGGAGATAGGGCTTTCTCATACCCTATACGGGCAAGACGGCGTATTCGGACACAGACGGCGAAAATATATCCGCGGCTGTCCGAATTCGCTGGCTCGTCCGTATAGGGTGATAGACCTCGACCAGGGTCCGTCAGGCGGCCTGCGCCCACAGCGTGCACTGCGCGGCGTCATATTGCATGTCCGGCCGCATGACCTGCCGGGTCAGCCAGGCGCTGGCGCGTTCGATGCCGTCGCTCAGATCCTCGGCCGGCTTGCTGTCGATGTGCACGATCTCGCGCGGAGCGAGCCGGAAATGGCCGCGGACATGAGCCTGCGGCAGGATCAGCCCGCGGTTGCCCGCCTTCGACACCCACAGGCGGCAACCGCTCTGGATGTGGCAGCGGCCATCGCGCGGCAGGAACAGCGCGATGCCGGTCAGCGCCGGGTTCGGACGGTTGCGAAATTCGAGGTGCAGCAGATCGGAACTGGTTTCTACGGCATGGCGGCCCATCTCGATCTTGTCCTCGATCCCGAGCGCATCGCCGCCGGTGATGACGACGCCGGGCTTGAGCTTACGGTTACCAAGCAGCAGCTTGACGACGGCGCGGGTGACGGCGGCTTCGAAGGTCGTGTTGGGCATCATTCTATCTCCTTGTTTCATCCCCGCATCGGGGCCGTTCATCATGTCGTTCATCTCAACCCTGGTTCTCGCTTCGGCAGGCGCGCACGATCTGGGCGGCGGCGCACTCCAGCCCGGCCGCGCGGTCCCACAGGCAGTTCCAGGGCAGCCGGGTGCCGATCTCGACCCCGTGACGGCCGAGCTTCACCGACAGCCCGCCGCGAGCGGGCACCAGGTGCAGGCCTTGGTCGCGGTCGCGAAAGAAACTGAGGTCGGTGAGCAGCAGCGGTCCGGTGATCGAGCGCAGCGCGACATCGATGCGGACGGGGTCGATCGTCTCGGGGTGAAAACCATGCCGGATCAGCAGCGTGTCGCGACGGCGCGTGGCGGCACAGCGCTGCAGCGCCTGATCGAACATCGGCTCGGTGATGGAGGTCATTGCGATGATGACGTTGTGGTCGAGGCATTCGACCGCACCGGGCAGGCCGGAGTTGCCGAAGAGCGGTGCGGGTTCGTCGCAGCCGAGGGCGGCGAGGACATAGTTCATCAGCGCGACCGAGGCGCTCGGCAAAACATCGTGGATCATGAGGGACATGGGACCTTTGTGGACGTACGTGATCCCCGGACCGGCTGGTCCGGATCAGGCCCCTTCGATTTTCATCTCTCTTCAGGGCTTCGCTCGGCTCCGGCCGATCTTCCCCTCTTCACGCGGCAGCGATCGCGGCCATCGCGAAAGACGGCGTTGCCGATCACGGCATAGGCCCAGTCGTCGAGCGTGCGGGCGCTGTCCGCGATGGTGCCGGAGCGATGGATCGCGGCGGCCGGGCAATACACCTCGGCCATCGCCGGCACCCAGCCGGCGATGCTGCCGGCGGGCTGACGTTGCCACCATTGTCCGGCGAACAGGGCGGTCAGCAGCAGGATGGCGCTCACGCGGAAAACCAACGGAAAGCGGCGTCGCTTCATTTTCTTTCCTCCAGCAGATTGTCGCTGCCGGGAAGGGTAAGCGTCTTGAAACACGTCGGATTATTCAGGCGGAAGCGGCCCGGCTTGCCGCATGTTGCGGCATGTTGCGGCAGCCCGAACGTCGTTCGCGCACGGCGGGACTTGGTTCGTTAACGGGTTCCGCTTACACCAGTGCCGTTCGCCAGCAGGCGGACCGAGGCGTGGAAACCTCGCTATTAGTAGCCGTGTACCCGGCCCGAACCAGTTTCGGCCGGGAGGCGCTCGCGGATGTCCAGGGCTCCTTCGGGGGCCTAAAGGCGTGCGCGCTCGTCTAATAGCGAGTTTCCAACTTCCGGCTTTCGGGTCGGCATCGCCTCGTCATCAGGGGCGATGCCGTCGGCTGGGGAAGCCAAGCATCGCCCGACACGGGGGTGCGTATGGTTGCGGGACTTAGCCGCCAGTGGCGGAATGCGTTTCAAACATCATCGGTGATCTCGGCAGCCATGCTGCTTGCAGCCTGTGGCGGCGGAGGTGGTGGAGGCGTTAATTCGTCCGGGTCGATCCCGACGCCTGCACCCACGCCAACGCCCAGCCCAACACCGACGCCATCTCCCACGCCAACTGCTGCGGATAGCGCCGAGTACAAGGCATCGGGTGCGGTGGTCGGCGCGAAAGCGGCCTATGCCTATGACAAGGGCATCACCGGCAAGGGTGTGACCATCGCGGTCATCGACACCGGCATCGCCACCAGCAGCGCCGATTTCGCCGGCCGTATCTCGCCCGACAGCAAAACGTTCGAGAGCAAGATCGCGCGCTGCGCCACCTGTGCGCCGGAGACGGTGACCTTCCCGCTCGACGATGTGCAGGGCCATGGCACCGAGGTCGCCTCAGTCGCGCTCGCCGCGAAAAACGGCTCGGGCGTGCATGGCGTCGCCTATGACGCCACATTACTCGCCCTCAAGATCGCCGCCCCCGATCTCGAAGGCGTCACCGCGACCTCCGTAATCAAGGAGGCGGACAGCGCTAATCCGATGAATATCGCCCCGGCGATTGCCTATGCGGTGGAGAAAGGCGCGTTTGTCATCTCGCTGAGCCTGAACGGCGGGGCAGCCGGTCAGGCGGCGACCGAACAACGCACCGCCATGGACGGCGTCGTCAAAGCCGACCGGCTGCTCGTACAGTCCGTTTCCAACTTCATCGACGATAAAAGCGCCGCACCCGGCACGATCACCCGCAACCTTGTCGGCAGCAATCTGGAGAACAAGGACAATTTCCTGTTCGGCATCCGCGTCGACAGCTCGCTGCGACCGCCCAGCGGCAATGGCCTGCCCGGCGAGCTTGCCGACCGCACGCTGGCGGTCGTGGCGGTGGACGTCAGCGTCGTGGGCAAGGACGGGCAATTGACCACCGTCACCGGCAACAGCTTTGCGGCGCCGGCCATCGCCGGAGCCGCCGCGCTGCTGAAGCAATACTGGCCGCAACTCGGCGGCAAGGCGATCTCGCGCATCCTGCTCGATACCGCCACCGACCTCGGCGACAAGGGCGCCGATCAGATCTTCGGCGCTGGTTTGCTCAACATCGAGGCGGCGATGAAGGCGCAGGCGCCCACCAGTGCTTTCGCCGCCGCCGACATGGTGCTGGCGCGCTATTCGTCGCTTAGCCTCTCCGGCCCATACGGTGGCGGTGCCCGACTAGCCGATGCCGTCACCCACATGATGGTGTTCGACCGCTATGGCCGTGACTTCGCCATGACCGGCAGCGCCGGACCACGCAGCCAGAGATCGGGTTTGCTGGCGGGCGCGATGCTGGGGGCGATCGATCCGCCTTGGCTGGCCACCACGGCCAACGACCTAAAATTGGGTTTCGCCTCCGCCACCACGGGACCATGGGCCGCGGCGCGTTCCGGTCGCCCGGCCACCTTCGCCTTCTCGCCTGCCGCAGGCCAGACCGTCAGCGTCAGCGCCAATGTCGGGATCGGGCAAGGCGCGGGCATCACCGGTTCTGCCCTGCGCGGTGTCGTCGCCGCGCCGGTCGGCATGTCATCATCATGGAGCGGCAACGGCTGGTCGGCAGGCTTTGCTTCCGGCGCCTCACGCGACGGCCACTCTGCTCTGCGCAGTGCCACCTTCACGACGCCGTTGGGGCTCGGTGTCGAGCTATCTGACCTGACCGAACGCGGTCAGGTGTTGGGCGCGCGGGGCCCCATTGGCTTCGCCCTCTTGGGCAGCCGGACGACGCTGGCCACCCTGACCGCCAGCCGAACCGTTGCTGGCGTTCTGCTATCGGCGCGGGCCACGGCCGCCACCACTCGGGTCGATGGCGGATCGGACCTGCTGCGCTTCACCGGTCCGATGACTGGAACTGCCTTCGCGGTCGACGCTGCGCATCGCCTCGGTGGCGGCACCGTCACGCTCGGGCTGTCCTCGCCGCTCCGGCTGGACCGTGCCCGTGCCGTCGTCGAAGCGCCCGTCGCCTATGATCTGATGACCGGCGCGCTCGCCACCCGCCTTACCAGTGTCGATCTGACGCCAACCGCGCGCGAGATGGACGTCGAGTTCGGCTGGTCGGCCGCGTTGTCACCAACCTCCTCGCTACGGCTCGGCGTCGCGCATGCCTTCGACGCCGGGCACGTCGTCGGCGCACAGGACACCGCCGGCTTCCTCAGCCTGACCCTCCGCTGATCCAGCAGCACCACAAGGACATAGCCATGTACAACAGAACGATATTTGCAGCGGTTGCAGCCGGACTGCTCACCTTCGCCGCGCCCGCCTATGCCGCCGATCCGGCGACCATGGATGTGGCCGGCATTCGGCTCGGCGACACGCCGCAGCAGGTGAAGGCCGCCCTGCAACAGGCCGGATACAAGGTGAGCGAGACGCGCAAAACTGCGTCCTTCGCGCAGCGCGTCGCGGTGGAAGTGGCGAACCGCAAGGGTACGGCGGCACCCAATCCAACCTATGCCGGGATCGCCGAAATCATTGCCATGGGACCACACCAGGAGCGTGCCGACATCCAGTTCGCCCAAATCGCCGGGGGCGATAGCGTGTCGCGCGTGGAGGTCACCATCCCCGGCACCGCGATGGGCGAAGCCGTGATGAGGGCACAGCTCTCCACCAAATACGGCAAGGCCGATGCGGTGAAGGATCAGGGGCTTACCTGGTACTGGTGTGCGCCGCAGGCGGTGAAGATCTGCGGCATGACCTATACCGGCGGCGAGCTCGATACGGCGTGGCCGACGCTGCGGGGCAGCACCGCCATGGGCACCAATTCCATCATCCTGGAAGCAGGCACCGATGCCGACCGCCGCCTCAAACAGGCGTTCGAGGCGGCCGTACTGGCGCGGGCGCCCAAGACCGACCGGGCCGCGTTCTGACGATCGAACGGGGTGGCAGCAGCCACCCCGTCCATCTGATCAAAAGCCAAGTCGCACCGATTTGCCGGGCTTGACGGCCACCTCCGCTTGCAGCCGTTCCACCAATTCTAGCGCATCCGCCGCTGGCCAGTGGCGCAACTGCCGCGCGACCACCGCGAAGTCGCCGGGTGTCAGCCCCTCTACCATGCCAAGGCATGCCGGGGCGGGCTCTCCGAAAAAACGCAGGAAGGCGGCGGCGGCGCGCTCTGCCCCGAGCGGTTTCAGCCGGAGTTTGAAGACGAACCGCCGCAATGTCGCCGGGTCCAGCCCCGCCTCATGGTTCGTCGCCGCGACGACCGGCAACGGATGCAGATCGAGCCACGTCAGCAGTTCATTGACCTGTCCCACTTCCCAACTGGTCCGCGCCGTACTGCGGTCGAATAGCAGCGAGTCCGCCTCGTCGAACAACAGCACGGCCTCCCGCCGCCGCGCCTCAGCAAAGGCATCGGCGATCTGCGCCTCGGTCTCGCCGACCCATTTGGACAGCAGGTCGGATGCACGCTTGACCAGCAGCGGCCGGTCGAGCGCCCGTGCCAGATGATGCGCGAAGGCGGTCTTGCCGGTGCCCGGCGGGCCCGTCAGTAGCAGCGACACGTCGCTCGCCCCGCCATCTGCCATGGCTGCGAACAGGCGATCGATCGGCCGATCGGTTTCGAACAGGTCGAGATCGAACGCCGCTGGGCCAGGGGGCGGCAACGTGCCGCCACGCAACGCGCGCACCAATGCCTCGGCTGCGACGGTGCCGCCATCCGTCTCGCCCGCCAGCTTGCCCGCACGCGCGGCCATGCGCAGGACGGTCGCCGTTTCCGGCGCGGCGTCGAGCAACGTGGCGAAGGCAGGACCGGGCGTCACCCGCTCCTCACGCGCCACCCGGTCGAGCATCGCCGCTGCCGCCGCCCGCGACGGCAGGTCGAGCCGCAGCACGAAGCTCATCCGCCGCAGGATCGCTGCATCGACATTGCCGATCGCGTTGGTCGTCCAGATCACCGGCACCGGGTTGGCCTCCAGCAGCCGGTTGACGAAGACCTTGCTTCCCTCACGCCGACTGAACCAGTCGCCGCCCGCGGACGGGCTGGCATCGCCGATCAAATCCTCCATCTCGTCGAACAGCAGCACCGCTGGTCCCCGCCCGCCGAGCAGACGTTGTGCCAAGGCCAGCGCCGCGACGCGTTCCCAACGGCGGGGTTCCTCGCCATCTTCGTCCGCCTCACCGACGCCGTGCAACACCGCGCCTGCTGCCGCCGCCAGCGTACGCGCCAGTTCGGTCTTGCCGGTGCCGGGCGGGCCGTAGATCAGGATGTTGACCCCCGCCGCCGCCTCGCCCAGCGCACCGCGCAGCAGGCGGACGAGGAAGTCGATCGGCTCGACATGCGCAAAGGCGTCGAGCCCCAGCGTGGCCGCCTGCCGCCGACCGACCAGCGTATCGAGCATCGCCTCTTCGCTCGCCGGAGCCCGGTCGAGCAGACGTTGCAAGGTCCAGCGGATCTCGACATCCGCCTCCCCCTCACGGGTTGCCGTGAAGCAGGCCAGGCCCAGCCGCGTGACCGCACCCCGCCGCGCCGCGCGGTCCGCGTCCTCCGCACCCGCCCCGGCCATCTCGCCGAGGAGTTGCGGCAGGTCATGCCCGTGACGGCTGAGCAATCGCGCCAAGGCACCGACGCGCGGCAGTCGGTCGCACGCGACCATCAGGCGCAGCAGCGCCGCATCGATCGGCGACAATCCCAGCAACCGCGCCAGCGTACCCGCGAGTTCGAGCGCCTCCGCCCGCACCGGTTCCCCACGCGGAGCAGCCAGACCGGCAAGTAAGCCTTCCCAGTTCCATTCACCTTCTACGTCGGGCAGCAACCAGGGCCGATGCGGCTCCGCCCATTCCAACACCGCTTTGGCAAGCGGTACCGTGGCGGGCAACGCGCCCGCCGTCCGGAGCATCAGGCCCCGGACGATATCCAGTTCGTCCATGTCGTATCCACGCGTCTCTCAGGCCGACGGCGCAAGCGCGCGCGTCGACGTCATTCCTGTCGAAAGGGTGAGGTGCGGCGGGGGCGGATGCCGGCCCGCCGCCAACGTCGTGGGACGTTTACGCGAAAGGCCGGAGACCGCCGACCCGTGCACCGCAATAGGCGGCAAGGTCGAACACAGCATGTCTCCGTATGGCCCGCCGGTTGGTGCGGGCTCGCAGGGCAGATAGCAGAAAGTCGTTACGCTCGCAATCCGTCAGGCGATCGTCACGGCATGCGCCCCTCCCGCCTGCTGCTCGAACCGGGTACGTTGCCCTGTAAAACGCTCGATCACAGTCGCCGCCGTGCGAGCATGCTCGCTCGGCTTGACCGTGGTGAACACGCCGCCCCCCGCCAAGGCCATCGGCAACAGCAACTGGTCGGCGAGATACGGCCCGGCAAAGGCGTCACACGCCAGATAGCCGCGCATCCGCCCGACCGCCGTCTTCGCGACACGCTCTGCCGTCACGCCCAGTTGCGCGAAGCCGCTCACGATTTCCGTGACGTGCTCGAACTGCGCCTCCAGCAACAGGATATTACCGGGCCCCTGATCGACCGGCAATTCCCGCATGAAGCATTCGCGTTCGGACCAGTCGAACGCCTTGCGGACAACGGCGATCTCGCGCTCGGCGATTGACATGGGCAATCCGGCGAACAAGGCGCAAGCCGAGACGCCGACCGCCTCGCCGCGCGTCAGGCATTCGATCGGCCTGAGCGGGCCGGGGGCAATGTCCACCTCGATCCGCCCGCCGCCACGCGGGTAGAAGCCATGCCGGACCAGCCGCGCCTCCACCTGCCCGCCCATCCGCCGGACGATCGGCAAGAAGCTGCGCTGGATGAACTCGAACGGCGGGGCCAACATGTTGTGGGTCCCGCCCTCAAGCACCAGCCGCGACGGACCGTCGGCGAGCAGCAGCGGCATCAGCACCGTCTGCAACACCAGACCCGTCGACCCCGCCGTTCCGACCGAAAAGCGATAGTCGCCGGCCGTCACCCGGCCGGGACGAAAGGTCAGGTCGGACGATCCGACGACGAGCCCCTCGCACGTCGCGCTGCCGATCGCGCACGCCGCCTCGATCGCGGTGACATGCTGACGCATCAACCCCGGCTTCGATCGCTTGGCGCGGACGTTGGTGATACGGACCGGCTCCCCGGTAACAAGCGACAGCGCGCACGCATTGCGTACGACCTGTCCGCCGCCTTCGCCCTCGCTGCCATCAATCTCGATCATGATATTCACTCTGACCAATGGTGTGCGTCGTCCACGGCCGCCTTGGCGGCCGGTGAAGCGGAGCAACAGGCCCCCGGCCTGTCGCTACCTCCCGCTTCACCCTTTGACGCACACCACCTGTTTCAACGTATGGACGATCTCAACCAGATCGGCCTGGGCGGCCATCACGGCTTCGATCGGCTTGTAAGCCTTGGGCGTCTCGTCGATCACGCCCTCGTCCTTGCGGCATTCGACGCCCGCCGTATCGGCGATATGCTCGTCCAGCGTCACCAGCTTCTTGGCCGCCGTCCGGCTCATCACCCGACCCGCGCCGTGGCTGCAGCTATCGAACGAGTCCGGGTTGCCGAGCCCACGGACGATGAACGACTTGGCGCCCATCGATCCGGGGATGATCCCCATCACCCCCTTCGCCGCCCGCACCGCGCCTTTGCGGGTCACCAGCACATTTTCGCCGAAGTGGTTTTCGCGCGTGACGTAATTGTGGTGGCAATTGACCGCCTCCAATTCCGCCTCGAACGGCTTGGCGATGACCCGGCGCATGGCGGCAATAACGTTGGTCATCATCATCCGCCGGTTGAGCGCCGCATAATCCTGCGCCCAGCCGACCGCCTCGACATAATCGTCGAAATGGTCGGTCCCTTCCGGAAAGTACGCCAGATCCTCATCGGGCAGGTTCAGGTGCCATTTGCGCATGTCCTGCTTGGCCAGCTCGATGAAGAAAGTGCCGATCGCATTGCCGACGCCGCGCGAGCCCGAGTGCAGCATCACCCACACGCGCGCCTCTTCGTCGAGGCACAGCTCGATAAAGTGGTTGCCGGTGCCCAGCGTCCCCAGATGCACGAGGTTGTTCGTGTTCTTGAGCCGCGGGTGCTTCTCGCAGATCCGGTCGAACCGCTGGACCAGCGTCGCCCACGCCGACACGATCGCGGGTGGCGGGCTGCCCCAACTGCCATTGTCGCGCTTGCCACGCCCGACGCTCCGACCGTGCGGCACCGCCTGCTCGATCGCCGAGCGGACGCCCTCCAGATGGTCGGGCAGATCGCTCGCCATCAGCGAGGTCCGCGCCGCCATCATGCCGCAGCCTATATCGACCCCGACCGCCGCCGGAATGACCGCGCCCTTGGTCGGGATCACCGAACCCACGGTCGCGCCGATACCGATATGGACGTCGGGCATGGCGGCGACATGCTTGAAGACGAACGGCATCTGCGCCGCCCGCGCCAATTGCGCCCGCGCGCCGTCCTCGACCGGCACGCCGCGCGTCCAGGCCTTGATCGGCACGCCGCCGGGGACGTCGGTGTATTCGTAAGCGGTGGCGGTCATCGTCTAACTCCTCGGACTTACCTTTGAGGCGGCCGGCCTATTCCGGCCGCCTCTGCCGCGTG
>Ga0308159_1001872_pt1 | contig 27141 bp, 14 predicted proteins | sample PhyCR1_FD_201040 | JGI IMG/M metagenome (GOLD analysis project Ga0308159, IMG submission 201040) | Phyllosphere microbial communities from UC Gill Tract Community Farm, Albany, California, United States - DLSLC.R1 | ecosystem: Host-associated > Plants > Phyllosphere > Unclassified | place: USA...
TCGGCATGGGCGCCGAACTGGCAGCGCCAGCGAGCAGTACCGACGGAAATCGCATCGTGATCGCGGGCCGAGACAGTGCGCAGGACACGATCAATCAAGTTGGCCAGCAGATCACGAAGCGCAATGCGAGCATCCAGCCCACGCTGACCATCCGTCCGGGTTACCCGATGCGTGTGATGGTGAGCAAGGATTTGATCCTGCGGCCATACCAACCGCTTTTCTTCGCTCGCGGGAGTTCGCAATGAGCAGGGGCACGAACAGGTTGAGCCTGGGACCGATCCCGAAGTCCGATGCGGTGAAGCTGACGATCACCCTGCCGGCTGAATTGAAGGCACAGCTGGATGCCTACGCGGAGGTGCATGCACGGGTGCATCAAGTACCAGTGGACGCGGTGGCGTTGGTGCCGCACATGCTTGCCGCGTTCATTGCACGTGACCGCGGGTTCAAAGTTTTGCTTCACCGCAAAGGCAGCGCGAGCTGACGGCCTGAACAAATGCGATTCACATATGGGGGGCCTCGTGAGCCTGACAGCGGGGGAGGAGTTCTACTGCAGGGCTCGACGCTGCTGAGGGTCTCGGGAACCTAGCGGCTGGACGTAAGCGGGTTTCTGATGTTTGCATGCGTGGTACAAATCGTCGTGGCGGGGAAGCTGCGACGGGCATCTCCCGGCAATGAGGGACAAGGACAACAATTGCGGATCAGCTCCAGCCCACGCGGCATCGACGAAGAAGACATTCTTCGCTTCCAATTTAGATGCCCAATCGGTGGTCATTCATGAATCCCGCTGCGTTCGATGCGCTCGCTGAGTTACTGCGCCTGCGTGCAAGCCGATCGCGAGAGGCAGCGCGCTTGGTTCTCGTGGACGGCATGAGCCAATCCGATGCAGCCCGTGCCGTGGGTGTTTCCCGCGCAGGCGTCAACAACGTGGTCGCAACGTGTCGACGCGGCTTGGATTTGGCGCAGCGCGCCGCGCAGTCCTGCGGCACGATCGGTCGCAAAGCGCGGGCCTGATGTTCTCCCCGTTGGCGCGGTTGATAGCAAAGGCGATTTCGTCCGGCCGTGGGACGCGTCCAGCGAGATCGTCACAAGCCTGCCCAGCTTCAGGCAGGCGTGGGCAGCCGCTGCACTGCAGCGTGCGACGGCTTCGGCATGCGAGCGGGCGAGCTGCGTCACCAATGCGGTGGCTGGCACGAACAGGGCGGAGTACGCAATGTCCACATAGTGTGACGAGGGCCAGCTAGTTGTTGAGTTGCAATAGGTTGTTCCCACTGAGGCGGGAACGCGGAGGCGTGTAGCCGATTGCCGATTTTGCCAGCCGTAGCCAAAGCCGCTTAGGGCGGCCAGAACCTAACGCAACAGTTCGACCAGCAGCAGAGTCACGACCACCACTACTATCGTCGCGACGTGCCAGCGCCGCGAACCGCTCTGCCCGGCGAGCACCGCCTTGCGCGCATCGTCCTGATGGGTGGCTTGCGCTTTCGATTGTTCTGCGAGCTGGAGCCGCAGTGACTCCTGCTCGTTACGCAGAGCTGCGGTCTGCTGCGCCAGGTGCTGCATGTCTTTGCCCTGCTGGCCACCGAACTCCCGCAGGGTGGCCTCCAGTTCCGACAAACGCGTGCCCAGGAGCGTCGATGCATTTGCCGAGGTGTCGGCGCCCTCGCGTACGACTGACGCCAGGCCGACAACGGCCTCGCCCTGCGCCGATGCCGCCCGCTGCAGTTCCGTCTTCAGAGCACCACATTCCTGCTCGACCAAGTCCATGAACTGCCCATGCGACGACGCTCGGTCGGCCAAATCCTGCCGCATGGCCTCTCCCAGCTCAAGTACCTGCGTGCGCAATGCCAGCTGCGCATCGGCGAAGGTGGCCGCGTTGCGCATCGCCTCCTGAAATTCGGTGATCTCCGAGGCCAGCACGTGCTGGCGAGCGACAATTGTGTCGAGCACGGCCAGGGACTTGGTCGCCTCCTGCAACCACTGCCGGCCCCAGGCGTCCGCGACGCCGGCCAGGGCCTCGCGGTGCGCGCCGAGCGTCGTGTCGCTGACGGCCCGCAGCTCGCTGATTTGGCTCCGCTGCAGGTCTTCCAGCTGATCGACCAGCCGGAGCACGTTACCCGCGACGTGCACGGCCGATGCCGCGCCTTCACGCAACAAGCCGATCTCCGACGTGTAGCTGGCGAGGCGCGCCAGTTGTGTTTTCAGGTCGGCAAGCACGACGGCGCCGAGGTCATCCGGGCTGCTGGCGGTCACGGTTTCCATCGAATGTTCTTTGATGCAAGTGGTCAGGTGGCAGATTGGGCCTGAAGCGCGCTGGGCACGCCGGCGCGGTCGTCGAATTGGTCGTTGAAGGCACTCAGCCAGCGGCGGTGCATGTCGAGCACCAGCAGATGCCGCAGGGACTGCTGCAGGCGCTTACCCACTTCGGGCTCGATGTCGTGGGCTCTGGCGGCATATTCATCGAAGAACGCCATCAGGTCATCGTCGCGAAGCAGCTCCTGCTCCTGAAAACAGCGGAAACCGAGCAGGAGCATCTCCGATGCGATAGCCAGGACACGGTCCAGCGGCAGCTTGCGCTCTGCTTCGAGGAAGAGGATGGCGAATGCATCGAGCAGCAAGATCGCGCCGTTTTTGTCGGCTCCGGCCGAAAGCATCCGGGCACAAGCCCCGCGCAGATGCTTGACGTTGTCGCGCTCCTTACCGATGCCGTCGGGCGGCTCCGTCATGTAGTCTAGGTAGTTCCACAGGACCTGCCTGTCAAAGAATGCGCCATCGCGCGTTGCTTCCGGAAGGTACAGTGCGCGGGCATATTTGGAGTTGAAGTAGAGGTCGAAGAATTCGCCTAGGTCCTCGTGCGGCGCCGCAACGCCCTTCTCACAGGCCAGTGCCATCTCCTGGGTCGCGCGCTTGCGTTTGTCCGCGATCTCTCCGTAGGTGAAGTCGAGCAGTTCCCCCAGGATCTTTTCCAGGACGGTGCTGCCCTTCTCGCGTTGGAGGGCACGCTGCGCCAGCGCCTCGGCCTTTGCTCGCGTTGTGTAGCGGCTGAGGTAGCGGACGAAAGCGTCCAGGTAGACGCCATCCCCTGCCGCATTCCGGTTGAGACACAGGGTGAGCGTCTTAGCGCCGTAGTCGATGGTGTAGTCGGCGACGACCCCCAGGAGGGTCAGGCGGTGCACCGCCTTGTAGGTGTCCTGTTCGTCGCGCAGGTATTCGAAGCGGGCAGCAAGGGTCGCGAACTGCTCCTCCGTCAGGCGGATTTGATGATCGTGGTTGCGGTTGTGCTCAGCCAGCAGGTTCATGGCGAACCCTTCGCCGTCTGCAGCAAAACCTGCCGCGCGCCAGACCATTTGTTCGGGCACCCGGTCCGACAGGAACTGCGAGATACGGCTGGCCTCGCCATTCTTCAGTCCGATGACTAGAGTGGGATGCGCCTGGTCGGCCGGCGCATTCGCAAGGGTCGGCAGGATGCCGGGAATGGAGGTCGCAGCCACCCGCTCGCGCAGCCAAATGGCAATGCCTGACATGGACTCACGCACCTCGGCTGGAACGCTTTCTCTGAGCCATTCCGAGGTGCGCGCCAGCACCGCATCGGCCGTTGTGCGGTCAATGCTGTCGTGGCATCCGTCGGATCGGCCCTTAAAGCCGGCATGGCGCAGGTCCACGTAACCGTAGGCCTGCTGGAAACCACTGCTGATGTAGAGCCGGTGGGGATCGACCTTGGGCCACAGCCCGCCACCAAGTGGGGCTATGGATGCGCCGATGAACTCTTCGGCAAGCAACTCGCGAAGACGCTCCAGCTGGTTTCCGGCAGGCAGCGAAACCTTCGTCAGCAGCTCGTTGACCATCAGCGCTTCCTTGCGCCGGCCACGGAAGTTCCGGTTGAAGAAGGACGCGTTAATCTTCTCATCCGCCGGGTCGAACAGGATGTAGTTCAGCGCCACCGCACCGTCGCGTCCGGCACGGCCTGCCTCCTGCACCAGGCTTTCGATGGAGGTGGGATAGCAATAGTGAATGGTAAATCGGACATTGGGCTTGTCGATCCCCATGCCAAAGGCTTTCGTCGCAACGAGCAAGTTCAACCTGTTGCCGATGAAATCACGCTGCGTCTGCATCATTTCCTGAGATTCGGCCTCTGCCTCTGGCGCACCAAAATCCGCAAATCCCGCGGTGAATTTTCCGGCCGAGATGTCCGGGGCTCCGGTCACTAGATTGAGCACGGCGCCTACGCCTGTGGGAATCCGAGGGCTCTTGTGCGGGCAAAAGATCAGCCCCGCGTTCTCGAAAGCGCCCTGGGGGTTGCTCGCATAGAACGACGGCACGCTGAAGGACTCCGGCAGAGGGCGCGGCGGCCGGTTGTCATCTGTTGCGGGATCACACTCATCGCTCCTCATTTCTTCGGCCTCTGCCGACCAGCCTGCCAGTTCGGACGGCACCACGTCGAGGATGTCGCCGATGCGGCCGTGTTTGTCGTTCGCCTTTACCGCAAGCACGCGGAATCGCAATTCGCGGCGGCGGCTTGTGCGCGTACGCACGATGGCTTCCTGCCCCGGCAGCGCCAGCTCGCGCTGCACGTCAGCGAGCACGTCAAACGAAGCCGTTGCGGTGAGCCCGTAGATTGGGATCTCCTGCCGGTCGAAGGTTCTGCAGAAGCGTCTGACGGTTTGGCCGAGCCTCAGGTACTGCGTGCGGAAATCGTGGCCCCATTCCGAGACGCAGTGCGCCTCGTCGACGACGCAGAAGCTGAAGCCGACCGGCTGTTCACCACGAGCCGTCATCCGGACCAGCAGGTCGCGGAAGCTTTGGATCTGCAGGCGCTCGGGCGAAACGAAGAAGAAGAGCGCCTGTCCATGCTCCAGCCGGTCTAGGCGCTGCTGTGCCGTCCTGTAGACGGAGGAATTCAGGAACTCGGCGGCGTCGATACCGTTGGCGAGCAGCCCCTCGTACTGGTCCTGCATCAGCGACTTGATCGGATCGACCACCAGGCTGACGCCGGGCTGCAGCAAACCCGCCAGCTGGTACGTCAGCGATTTTCCGCCGCCCGTGGGCAGCAGCCCGAGCACGCTTGTGGCTTGCAGGCCCCTTTTTAGGATGGGCAATTGGCCTGGGCGGAAATCCGATTTCCGGAAGATGTCGCGCAGGAAGAAGCGAAGGGCGTCTGCGGCGCCTGGCAGCGGATGGTGCAGGTACTCGTCGGATGCATCCAGCCTGCTGACGTCGGCGTACCGAATGAGCGGGGCCGTCCGTATGGTCCGGGCCGCCAGTGCGAGGCCGCTGCTGCGGATAACGAAGCGCGTCGCGCCCGGCGGGCAGGCTACCGGCGCGACCAACCCTGGCCGCGCCAGCACGGACACGTCCAGAACCAGGTGGCATCCAGCAACGGGCGCATGGTCCGCTTGCGGGAAGGTCTTCTGATTCCAGTGCAGTGCGCAGTCTGCATACTCAGGTGAATGCAAGACCGTCAGTTCGACAGACGGAACGCTGCGACCGGCACCTTCGAGTAAGAAGAGCTGGCGCATCTGGTCGACGAATGCCTCCACGCCCAGGCGCCCCCCCGGCACGTCGCGTTCCACGATCGTGATGGCCCAGGCGGGTTGGTCCCACTGCAGGATTCCACCGGCTACCGCCTCGATGAGGCTCCGGTGCACACGGGCCGCCAACACCGGCGAGAGGAGCAGTTGCTCGGCGCGCAGCCCCGCTTCAAGCCGGTGCAAGGGCTCCACATGGTTGCGTCGTACAGTTAGGCAATACGGATGCGTGTCGGCGACGTGCATCAGGTGAACCAGGCTTGGCTCCGGTGCTGCGAGCTGCTCCACCGGAATGCGGTCGGTCTGCCAGTTCGCGAGCCGCGCCGCCTCGACGCGGGCGCGGTCCTTGATCTGCTGACTAGGCTCCTGATGCTGCGGACCATCTACTTCTAGGATCAGGCCCACAGGACCGCCCGGCACGGTGTAAGGCAGGGAAAGCGCGAAATCGACGCATTGGTGCAGGGCATCTGCGACATCCTTGCGCTCCAGTCGGGGCTTTTCGCTGGATGCCTTGAGCGCCATGTGCAGGATCAGATCCAGCGGCGCCTGCGGCACCATTGCCTGCGCCAGCCCGGTCCCGAACCGCTGCGCCACGATGTCGACAAGGAAGCAATGTTCGGCCTGGGAATCGAGCGGGTAGTGCTCCTGTACCGTCGCGCCGAAAGCCGCCGTGTCCATCCGCGGCTCAGTCACATGCAGGGCTCGCACGAGCAGCTCGGCGAACCCGGCCGGAGCTTGTGCAAGCGTGAAGCCCACGCCCCGCTGCGGATCGTCGCGCGATGCCACGGTGCCCGGCCATGCGGCACGCAGGACCGCTTCGCCCATGGCCAGCGGTGCCCAGGTGGGCAGTCCACGGGACACAAGGTTGCCCGCAACCGCGACGAGGCTCGCCAACGACGTGCGGCCGCCGTCGAACGCCGGCAGAGGAACGTCCGCCTCGAGCTCGAACGTAGCCAGGGAGCGCAACAAGGCCTGCGCGATGTCCCTGTCCGACGGCGTAAGCGTATCCAGTACTTCGGGGATGACGTAGGCGGCGTGGAACTGAGACATAGACGGGTGGGTGGTGGCAATGCGGCGCGGCGCGGCGCGCGTCTGGGCGCGAAGAGGCATTAGCGTTTTCGCCCACCCCGGTCCGGATGGAACTTGGCAGGACAGCACGCGCGCACCCACGGCAGCGTTGACAGCATAAACGCCCGCAGTCGCATCCGCCGTAGTTTCACAACAAGATGGAGCACAGCACATTTGCTCCAAAAAAACTGACTTGCGGTTAAGGACCGCGCCGCGGGCATGGGAGGACCTTTCGACGGTGGTCGCGCAATTGGGTTTTGGCCGCAACGCCGTAGTTCCCCAACGAGGCTAGCGATGCAGCCCTTGGCGGCGTTGCCACCACTGGGCTTCATCCGCGAGGGCTTGGGTCAATCCTTGGTTCTGGCTCCGCGTGAGGGGGATGAACCGCAGGTGCACTGGTTCCGCCCCCGCCCATAGCTTGGGTGCCTGGGCAAGTCGGTGGGCAGAGCATGACTGAAGCCAGGAAGAGCGCAGCGCGCGCCAACGGCAAGCTTGGAGGGCGACCGAAAAAACTTCGGGAACCTGCGAGAACTGACTGACAGCGCCATCCGTAGGTTTCCACCGTTGACCTTTATCGGACGGCCGGTAGTGCTGAGTGGCGTGGCCGTGTTGAACCGTTGGGCGGCCCCGCTGGACTGCACCCTGCATCTGCGGACATCAGATCACCCTTGGTTTGCCGTCCGGACACAAGGCCTGGATCTCGCGGTCGCAGCAGTCTTTGGTGAAGGTTGCTGTCACGGTCTGACCGGAGTGGCAGGAGGGGCAAGGAAGGACGTTATTGACCTCATCATTTTGATAAGTCAAGGTAAACGTATGTGATAATGATTGCTTCTCAGAAGCTCATTTCATGCCATGCGCTCCCTCGCTGTCAACGAACGTCTAAGCCAGCTCACACAAACCCAGCGTGAAAGGCTTTCATACGTCGATGCGAGGGCGAACTTTTGTGGTGAGCTCACCCGTGCAGACATCGAGCGCCGCTTCGGCGTGAAGCCTGCGGCGGCATCCAGGGACTTGGCAACTTACCGAGAACTTGCGCCTGGCAATCTCGCTTACGAACCGTCATTGCGTCGGCATGTTCCAACTGCGCAGTTTTGCTCAGTCTTTCCCCATTCAGCCGAACGCGTACTTGGCTGGCTCAGAGATGGGATGGGCGACGGCCTAGACTTGAGTTTGAAATTGCCGGTGCCATGCGACAAAGTTGGAGATCTCGTTAATCCCGACCTCGACACGCTCGCAGCGCTGACACGCGCCATCGCGGGGAAGCGGCTTTGCCGAGTCGAATACCTCTCCTTGAACTCTGGTCGGACGACCCGTGTTCTCGCGCCGACAGCGCTCGCCGATACCGGGCAGCGTTGGCACGTTCGAGCATTTGATCGCAAAAACAATCGATTCTCAGATTTCGTCCTGACACGCATTGTTAAGGCCGAGACGCTTGCTGAGGTGAGCCACGAGGGTGAACGCATCAACGCCGATGCGCAATGGGCTCGGATCGTGAGATTGGAGCTCGGCCCCCATCCAGGCTTGGCGCATCCACAGGCCATTGAGGCTGACTATGACATGAAGCACGGGGTGCTCGTTTTGGACCTGCGTGCGCCTCTGGTGGGCTATGCGCTGCGACGATGGGCCGTCGATTGTTCATCCGAAGCGACTTTGGATTCCAAGCAACACCATCTCAGATTGCTCAATCCGGCAACCCTTTACGGCGTCGAAAGCGCCTCCCTCGCACCGGGCCACAAGCCTGAGAAAGGCGCCGGTGGGACTCTATAACGCCGAGATTTCCGCGGGCTCTTTACTGGTCACGGAGTCCCGGCGTATCGCTACGTTGATGCTCGGAAAGCCGACCGATGCGCAGTGGGACCGTGCGATCAAAGAGGATAACATCCTCCAAAAAAAACCGGCTACCGCGCACAGGCAAGCCCGGTTGCTTCGTAATCGACTGAGCACCCTTGACGATGCGGGCTTGATGTTGGTTGCTGAAGACGGCGGCGAACTCTGCCGACAGATTCTCATGGCTGCATCGATACGCCACAGCCTCCTCATTGGCGACTTCATGCGCGATGTTTACTTCGCTGACGTACGCAAGCTCGAGCGGACGCTGAGCCATCGGCAGTGGGAAGCCTTTCTCATCGACTGCGAGCATCGAGACGATGCAGTGCGTCGATGGTCAGCGACTACCCGGAAAAAGCTGTTCCAGGTGACTATCCGAATCTTGGCGGAGGCTGGGTACCTGGATTCAACCCGCAAGCTGGGATTGACGCCTCCGATGTTGCACCCGAAGACCAAAACCTATCTGGGACGACTGGACAGCGAAACGCTTGCCTGCATGGAGATCTCGCGATGACCACTTTTGAGGATCGGCTCAACCAAGCGTTGCCGCGCCTGGCGTCCGCCGACGTGCTGGACAACAAAGGGGCTGGAGGTGAGATCGGCTTCTGGATCTTCGATTACCCACCTGAGCGCGAGATGGAGATGCGTACTTGGCTGAAAGAGGTGATTGAGCCGGGACTGACCAAGCAGAAACCAAAGCTCCGCTTCAAGACAGTCGACCTCTTCGAATGCGTCCTTGAATTGCTTGAAGAGCGAGGTCTTCTGGAGCGCGCTTTCGACATGCAACTTAAGAAGGGCGATGAAGCGTTGCTTACATCGCTGCGTTCCGTGCTCAAAGAAGATCGACTCGCGGCGCGCATTGCTGAGCGTGCCAACGTCCCGGATTTGGGGCTCTTGATCATCAAGGGGGTGGGTTCGGTCTACCCGATGGTCCGCACGCACACGCTGCTCGCGGCACTGCACCCACACATGCGCGATACGCCGTTGCTGATGCTCTATCCCGGCCGCTACGACGGCATGTCGCTGCGGCTTTTCGACAGGCTGGGGGCTGACCGTGTCGACGCGGCCAACTACTACCGCGCCTTCAGGTTGGTCTCGTAATTCGAAAGCTAAAATGAAAATCAAAGAACTCTTCGTCAAGCAGATCGACCGTCCCATCAACGGGGTCATCAAAGCCGATCAACATGATGACGCGAGCATCTGGCAAGAGCTCGACGAATACGTCACCACCAAGCAAGTAACTGAGTACCTCCGCCGCTTCTTTGATGCTTATTTGGCCACCGTCGATCATCCCAATGATCCGGCCATCTCAGCTCGCATTGGGGTCTGGGTGTCGGGATTCTTCGGTTCGGGCAAGTCGCACTTCATCAAGATCCTGTCGTACCTGCTGTCCAACTTGGAGGCCGCCGACCCCGCCAGCGGTGAGCGGCGGCATGCAGCGCAGTTCTTCGAATCGAAGATCAAGGACCCAATGCTCTTGGGCGACGTTCGCCGCGCCGTGGCCGGCAAGACCGACGTCATCCTCTTCAACATCGATTCCAAGGCCGACGCAAAGACCGATCGCGACGCCATCCTGCAGGTGTTCCTGCGCGTCTTCAATGAAATGCAAGGCCTGTCGGGCGACGCACCGCATGTGGCCCACATGGAGCGTCACCTCATCTCCAAGGGTAGCTTCGACGCCTTCAAAGAAGCCTTCAAGGCATCCAACGGCAACGATTGGGCCGGCGAACGCGACGCCGTGGATTTCCTGCGCGACGACGTCATTGCAGGTTTGAGTTCTGCTTTGAAAATGTCGGCCGAGTCCGCCGGCAAGTGGTTCGACGATGCACGTGACACCTACCGCATCAACATTGAAGGCTTTGCCGAGCTGGTGCGTGCCTACTTGGATGCCAAGGGCCCAGGGCATCGCGTCATCTTCCTTGTTGACGAGGTCGGCCAGTTCATCGGCAAGAACACCCAACTGATGCTGAACCTGCAGACCATCACCGAAGAACTCGGTGTGCGCTGCAAGGGCAGGGCGTGGGTCATCGTTACCAGCCAAGAAGACATTGACGCCACCTTAGGCGAAGCCAACCAGTCGCGGACCAACGACTTTTCCAAGATCACAGCCCGCTTTCACACGCGTCTGTCGCTGTCCAGCTCCAACACCGATGAGGTGATCTCGAAGCGATTGCTGGAGAAAACGCCTGCCGCCAAAGAAGCGCTGGCCGCCGTTTGGAAGGCCAAGGGCGACATCATCAACAACCAGTTGTCTTTCGCCGACCACGCCATTGCATTCCCGCGCATCAAAGATGCCGACGACTACGCAGCGCACTACCCGTTTGCGCCGTACCAGTTCCAGTTGCTGCAAAAAGTCTTCGAGTCCATCCGCAAGGTGGGCGCCACCGGCCGCCACCTCGCGCGTGGTGAGCGCTCCATGCTGGATGCCTTCCAGACGGCTGCGGTGGGCAACGGCGAGAAGGGTATCGACGCCCTTGTCCCGCTATACGACTTCTATCCCTCGATCGAGAGCTTCCTCGACTCTTCCGTCAAGCGCGCCATAGACCAGGCCAGCGAAAATCCTGCACTGGAACCCTGGGACATCAAGCTGCTGCGTGCACTGTTCCTGATCCGCTACGCCGATGCCGTCAAGACCACGGTGGACAACCTAGCCACGCTGTGCCTGGACCGGGTGGATGCTGACAAACTGGCCTTGAAGCGCCAGATCCAGGAGAGCCTGGCCAGGCTGGAACGTCAGAACCTGGTCAGCCGCAATGGCGACCTGTGGTTCTTCCTCACCAACGAGGAGCGTGATGTTTCGCAGGAGATCAAGTCGATTGAGATCTCGTCGGCCGAAGTGTCCCGCCTGGTGTCTGAACTGGTGTTTGACGAAGTGCTGAACGGTCAAACGAAGGTGCGCCACCGCGAAACCAAGACAGACTACGAATTCAATCGGCTACTGGACGGCGCCCCCTGGCGCCAGGCCAACCAGCAACTCACGCTGGAGGTGCTGTCACCCGTCGGTGGTGACTATGAGCTGCTGACCGAGCCCAAGTGCATCGGCCGCAGCGCAGAGGGCGTAGGCCGCGCCATCTTGCGCATGGCCAACGATGCGCGGGTGGACGTGGAACTGCGCACCTATGTGCAGATTGAGAAGTACATCGCCAGCCCGAAGAACGACGCGGCCTCGCCTTCGCTCAAGCGCATCTTGCTGGACCGCAAAGACGAGAACCGCGAGCGCAAGGCGCGCGTCCTGGCGCAGCTGGCTGACATGATCAGCCGGGGCGACTACTACGCCTTGGGCCAAAAGCTCAGTTTCAAGCCACTGGGACCAACAGTGATCTTGGACGAGACCTTGAACTATCTCGTCTCCAATACCTATTCCAAGCTTGGCTACATCAAGGTGCGCCAGGCTGACCCGGCCGCCGAGATCCGTGAAGTTCTTTCAGCCGACACCAACAGCCAGCAGAAGATGGCCTTGGACGGCGAAGACGGCAACGCGCTGGCGATCACCGAGATGCGCCAATACCTCACCGTCGCGGCCGGCACCAGCCGTGTGCTGCTCTCTGACGTGGTGGACCGCTTCACTGGGGCACCTTGGGGTTGGCGGCCAGAGCTGGAAACCGTTCTGCTGATCGCCCGCCTGTTCATGGCTGGCGAGATCAAGCTGGTGATGGAAGGCTCTGACCTCGACCCCAAATCTGCCGCCGAGCCCCTGACCAAGTCAGCCCGCTTCAAGCAGGTGTCCATCCTCAAGCGCAAGACGGCCGATGCTGGCACCCGCACCAAGGCGCGCGATCTGCACCGCGAGATCTTCTCGCTGCAGCCGCGCGACGATGAAGACGGCCTGGTGGCCGACTACCGCGACAACCTGGCCAAGCGTAAGACCGAGCTGGAACGCGCCAAGGTCAAGGCCGAGCAGAAGGACTATCCCGGTGCGGCCGAGATTGCCAAGGCCCTGCAGGCCATCGACCGGCAACTGGCCATCCGCGACTCTTTCGAGTTCTTGAACGCCATTCTCTCGAACCGTGACGCTTGGTTGGACCTGGCTGAAGACACGCATGACGTTCTCAGCTTCTACAGGACGCAGGCACCAGTGTGGGCCCGCATGTTGGACGGCCTGGTCAGTTTTGCCGACAACCGCGAGGCCCTTGCCAAAGAAGCCGCCTCGGCCCAGGCCCTGACCGATCTGGAGGCCGTTCGTGCCAACCCCACGCCTTATGCGCAAGTCAACCGCATCGAGGCATTGCTGGCAGCGGTGGAGAAGGTCAACGAGGCACTGGCGGGCACGCGGCGCGAGAAGGCTTTGCTGTCCATCGACGTCAAGATCCAGGAAGCCACCCATGCCCTGGACCAAGCCCAGGCCGAACCCAGCTTGCGCAACGCCGTGCTGCAGCCTCTGCAGAGTTTGAAGGCCCAACTGGCCGGCCTGGTGAGCATCCCGCGCATTATGTTCTTGCAAGGGCGCGCCGGTGAACTGTTGGACGAGGCCATGGACAAGATCGCTGTGGCTGCTGCAGCTACCAAAGCCAAGGCTGCCATCAAGCCTGTGCCAACCCCCACGCCACCTGATGGCGCTACGCCACCGCCGCCAATGCCTCCCGCACCCCCTGCAGCCAAGCCCATCCGCGTGGTGCGTGTGGCCGATCTCGGTGCCAAGACCTACCTCGAAACCGAGCAAGACGTGGACGCCTACGTCGCCAAGCTGCGCGCTGAGCTGATGGCGGCCATTGCCGCCGGTCACCGAACCCGCGTGCAGTGATCGCACAGAACCACCAGAACAAGACAGATCCCCAGGAACAGACATGAACAAGGCCAAACTCAAGAGCTACGCCCCCAAGGCGCGGCTGGACTTTATCAAGGCCGTGACCGAGCGCGCGAACATCCTGGGCATCACGGCCACGGGCACAGCGCCGGCCCAAGTGCGTGGCGACGTGGCCATCATTGACGGCACCGAGTGGCCCGCCAAGGTAGCCGCGCAGCGCGATCAGCTGATCGCCCGCATGCGGCGCGAAGGTTTTGCCCAGACTTGCGAAGCCGTGGCCTACACCTGGTTCAACCGCTTTGCCGCGCTGCGCTACATGGAGCTGCACGACTACCTGGGCCACGGTCACCGGGCGCTCTCCAGCGGCACCGGCAACCTGCCCGACATCCTGACCCACGCCGCCGACTTGGCCCAGGTCGGTGCCCATTCTGGTTTGCCTGGCTTGAATGCCGCCAAAGTGGTGGAGATGAAGCTGGCCGGCAACCGTGACGGTGAGCTCTACCGCATGCTGCTGGTGGCCCAGTGCAACGCGCTGAATGCGGCCATGCCTTTTTTGTTTGAGCGCATCGACGACGACACCGAGCTGCTGCTGCCCGACAACCTGCTGCGCACGGACTCCGTCATTGCCAAGCTGGTGCAAGCCATCCCAGAAGAAGACTGGGCCGAGGTTGAAGTCATCGGCTGGCTCTATCAGTTCTACATCAGCGAGAAAAAGGACCAGGTCATCGGCAAGGTTGTCAAAAGCGAAGACATTCCCGCCGCCACCCAGCTCTTCACGCCCAATTGGATCGTGCAGTACATGGTGCAAAACAGCGTGGGCCGCCTTTGGCTCATGGCCAACCCCGCCAGCACGCTGGCCAGCCAATGGCCGTATTACATCCAGCCCGCCGAGCAAACGCCCGAAGTGCAAGCTCAGCTGGATGCCCTTATCCAGACCCGCATGGATGAAGACGGCGGCAGCCTCAATCCCGAAACCATCACTGTGCTCGACCCCGCCTGTGGCAGCGGCCACATTTTGGTGGTGGCCTACGACGTGCTCAAAGCCATCTACTTGGAACGCGGCTACCAAGCCCGCTCAATACCGCGCCTGATTCTAGAGAAAAACCTCTACGGCCTAGACATTGACGACCGCGCCGCGCAGATGGCCGGCTTTGCCCTTCTGATGAAAGCCCGAGCCGATGACCGCCGTTTATTCAACGAGGCGCCAAAGCTCAATGTGCTGGCGCTGCAAGAAAGCAAAGAGCTGGATGCTGCCGCGCTCGCCCAAGCCATCAATGCCGGTAGTACTGAGAGTGTCGAAGTGGCTCAACTCCGCTGGTTGATAAACACATTCGAACACGCAAAAACCTTTGGCTCTTTAATTCAAATTGATGATCAAACTAGGTCGAGCCTTCGAAAACTATCATTAATAGTGCAACAAGCAATTCACGCCGGCGACCTCTACGCCCATGCTGCGGCGCAAGATTTGTTGCCGCTGGTGGAGCAGGCACTGGTGCTGGGAATGCAGTTTGACGCGGTTGCGGAAAATCCTCCCTATATGGGATCTCAATTTTTTACGCCCGAAGTCAAAAAATTTCTGGCAAAAAATCACTCGGGTTGTGACAAGGATCTCTTTGCGGCGTTCATTTCAAGAGCCTCTAAATTTTGCAAAAAAAGCGGCAACATCGGAATCGTGACTTCTTTTACGTGGATGTTTATTTCTTCTTTTGAGGCGCTGCGTAAAGAGGTGCTTAGAGATAGAACGCTTGGTTCATTGGTGCAGCTCGAATACGATGCTTTCGAAGAGGCTAAAGCGCATCTTTGTACATTTGTTTTTTCTGCAAGCCATGTTGCGAACTATGAAGCCTCCTTCATTAGGCTCTCGGCTTTTCGTGGCGCAGAAAATCAGGGGCCTAGAACGCTGGAAGCTATACGCAATAGATCTTGCGGGTGGTTTTTTAATACGCGAAGTGATGATTTTTGGAAAATTCCAGGCAACCCAATTTCGTATTGGTTGGATAAGGCTGCATTCGAGTCTTTTGAAAAATGTCCAAAAATCTCAGATTTTGGAGTTGCCAGAATTGGTATGGCAACGGGTAAAAATGAACTTTATGTGCGATTTTGGTATGAAGTTGATTTAAATACAGTCGGTTTGGATGCGAGCCGAGAAATGGCGTTGTCAAGTGGGAAAAAATGGTTTCCTTATGCTAAAGGCGGCGGTTTCCGGCGTTGGTACGGAAATGTTGATGTTGTCGTAAATTGGGAGAATGATGGGCATCTTCTAAGGAACACTTTGCATCCTGATGGTAAGCGACTGTGGGCGCATAACTTTAATTTAAACGAGATTTTTAAGCCTGCAATCTGCTGGAATGTTATAGCTTCAACTATAAATTCCTTCAGATTTCATGAGAGGGGATTTCTTTTTGACTCCGCTGCTGGTTTGTTGCAAGCAAGAAATGCCGAGCATAATTATGAGCTGCTAGGCCTTTTGAATAGCAAGGTTGCCGCCTATCTTCTTCCGGCAATAAATCCGACAATAAATTTACCGCCTGGCTATCTTGAGCAGGTTCCAGTATTCTTGAATTTGCCGACAGAACCTATTAAAGAGTTAATTTCCCTCTCCAAGGAAGACTGGAATTTCCAGGAAACGAGCTGGGGCTTTACCCGATCTTCATTAGTAGGAGTTCGCGATTCAACGAAGGTCCTTAAAGATGCCTGGGGCCTTTGGAAGGACGATGCGAACCGGCGTCGTACGCGCGCATTCCGTCTGGAGTCCGAAAACAACCAACACTTCACTGACGCTTATGGGCTTAGTCACCTACTGACTGACAATCCAACAGAAGCCGAAATCACATTGGCGCGGGCCGATTCCCAGAAAGACTGCCAGCGCCTCATCTCCTATGCCATCGGCTGCATGATGGGCCGCTACAGTCTTGACGAGCCCGGCATGATCTATGCCCACGCCGGCAATGTCGGGTTTGATGCCGGCCGCTATGACACCTTCCCAGCAGATGCCGATGGCATCGTGCCGCTGACCGACGGGGCCTGGTTCGCCGATGATGCCGCCATCCGCGTGCGCGAATTCCTGCTGGCTGTTTGGGGCGCTGACACCGTCGAAGAAAACATGGCGTGGTTGGCCGAGAGCTTGGGTAAAAAGGCGATCGAAACGCCGGTCGAGACGATCCGACGCTATCTGGCCGACAAATTCTTCAAAGATCACCTGCAAACCTACAAAAAGCGCCCGATCTACTGGCTCTTCTCCAGCGGCAAACAAGGCGCCTTCCAGGCTTTGGTGTATCTGCACCGCTACGCCGAGGGCACGCTCGCTCGCCTGCGGGCTGAGTACGTCGTGCCAGTCATCGCCAAGGTGGCGTCCCGCCTTGACATGTTGGCTCAGGATGTGGCGGCCGCCTCGTCGGCCGCCGCCCGCACGAAGCTGCAAAAGCAGATCGAAGGGTTGCGCAAGAAGCAGATTGAACTTCTGGCATATGACGAAAAACTGCGTCACTACGCCGACATGCGCATTACCTTGGATCTGGACGACGGCGTGAAGGTGAACTACGGCAAGTTTGGCGATTTGCTGGACGGCGTGACGCTGGTCACCGGGGGCGGGGGCGATGACTGAGCCCACGCACACCAGCGTTTTGGCGCTGCCCCCCGAAGCGCTGGCCGAATGCCAAGCATGGCTAGGCACCATCAAGCAGCGCATCGTGTCGGTGCGCCTGGGCATGGCCCTTGCCGCCAGCCGCGAGCTGATCCAGTTTTATTGGGACTTGGGCGCTCTCATCGCCCACAAGCAAGCCCAAAGCCAATGGGGCGACAAGCTGATCGCCCAGTTGTCAGCAGACTTGCATAAAGCCTTTCCCGACATCAAAGGCTTGTCGGCGTCGAATCTGAAGTATTGCCTGCGCTTTTTTCAGTTCTACACCGGTGGGCAAGGTGCATCCGACCCTGATGCTGCCGCTGCCGCAATTGGTCAACAGCCTGTTGACCATTTGCCCTGGGGGCACAACATCTTGATTTTTACAAAGTGCAGTAGCGTGGAAGAGGCCCGCTTTTACATGGCGCAAACGGTGCAAGAGGGATGGAGTCGCGACGTGCTAGCCCTGCAACTCAAGTCCAAACTGCATGCCCGCGCGGGCAAAGATGTGACCAATTTTTCGATCACCTTGCCTCTGCCGCAGTCTGACCTAGCCCAGCAAACCCTGAAAGATCCGTACACCTTCGATTTCATGGCGATGACGGCGCCGTACAACGAGCACGATGTGGAACTCCAGCTCACCCAGCACATCACCCAATTTTTGCTGGAGCTGGGCAAGGGCTTTGCCTTCATCGGCCGCCAGTACCACCTACAAGTGGCCGGCAACGACTACTACCTCGACCTTTTGTTCTACCACGTCACACTCAAGTGTTATGTGGTGGTCGAGCTGAAAAACCGCAAGTTCATTCCTGAGTACGCCGGCAAGCTGAACTTCTATTTGTCGGCCGTGGACAGTCTGCTCAAGCGCGACGACGACCAACCCACCATTGGCCTGCTGCTGTGCCGCGACAAGAACAACATCGAAGTCGAATTTGCCCTGCGCGACATGAACAAGCCGATGGGCGTGAGCGAATACACCCTGGTCGAGTCGTTGCCAGACAACCTGAAAGGTGCATTGCCGACGGTGGAAGAGATTGAAAGTGACCTGCAGCAGCTGCAAGGGCAAGATGGGGCGAACGAATGATTTCACTCGCAGACTTGGGGATGGCTTATCGAAAAGCCAAGGTCGATCTCTACTATTCGTCACACGCATCCGTGAATGCGATTGCCGACTACGAGGAAAATCTCCACGAGCATCTGGTTGCCTTGCTGGCGCAGATCAACGGAGCCGATGAGTCTTGGGTGACGACGCCCAACTTTGTGGGCACTTGGACGCTTGCCTCGAAGTCGGTGAACATGGATGGCTGGAAAGAATATAAGGCCACGGATGGCAATGGATTGATCTTTTCATCTCCGGCCGAGGAGTGGGCGCATGCCTGCTCCTTGTTGGCCGCTCCTGCGAAGCCAAAAGCCGAGTTTCGGGTGATGGCCAAATGCAGCATCGATTTCCATGTGTTGTCCACGTTATGGATGCTGAAAGTTGGGCATCTCTTTGACGCAAAAATGACGAATTGCGCCATGGGCAACCGTTTGCGCCGCTCACAAGATCGCCCGGAGATCAACGAGTTGTCACTGGGCTCGTTTGAGCCCTATCTGATGCCTTTCCGCAAATGGCGAGACAACGGCATCCATGCCATGCGCAAGGCGCTGGATGAGGGCAAAAAAATCGTCGCGCTTACAGCCGATGTCACCTCGTTTTATCACGAGCTCAATCCCGGGTTCATGCTCGCTCCGGCTTTTGTCAATGATGTCTTGGCACTGGAGCTCGATGCGGAACAGGTCAAGCTGCACCGTCTATTTATACGTGCGCTGGATGCATGGGCCGAGCTCACCCCTTTGAAAAAGGGCTTGCCCGTCGGGCTGCCTGCATCGGCTGTGGTCGCTAACGTTGCACTCATTGAGCTTGATCGAGCCATTGAGAAGCAAGTGGTGCCGCTTTACTACGGCCGGTACGTTGACGACATCTTGCTGGTGATGGAGAACGGGGCGGATTTCCGTTCAACCAAGGATTTATGGACTTGGCTCTTCGCACGATCGAATGGAAATCTGACGTGGGTGGAAAGCCAGGAGGAACCTGAAAAGAAAATCGCTTTCGAGCCTGCCTATCTGTTGAGTTGCAGTAGCAAGGCTCACTTCGCCAATGCCAAGAACAAAGTTTTCATGTTGGCGGGCGACACCGGAAAGGCGCTGGTGGATGCCATTGCGCACCAGATCCATGCGCGGGCCAGTGAGTGGCGAGCCATGCCTCGGCTACCGCGTTCAGCCAAGCATGTCGGCACAGATCTGTTGACCGCAACACAAAGCGATGGCGATGCCGCAGACAACCTCCGTAAGGCGGATGCATTGACCATGCGCCGTGCAGGTTTTGCGATCAAATTGCGCGACTTCGAGGCCTACGAACGCGACCTTCATCCTGATGACTGGAAGGAGCATCGCCAGGCTTTTTTTCGTGCGTTCACCCACCACGTTCTTGTGCTGCCACAGTTCTTCGATTTGGCAGTTTACCTGCCACGCGTGATTCGGCTCGCAACGGCGTGCGAAGACTTTGCCGACCTTCGGAAAATCATCAATTCTGTGCGATGGCTTTGTACACAGGTTGAAGAAACTTGCACTGTGGCCATCAAGGCTTACGAAGTGGACAACGCCTACCCGAAAGTAGAACTCCTGGCCCGGTGGCGCGTTCAGCTTTTCGACGCTGTTCTTGAAAGCATCACGGCGGCGTTTCCACCCCGCCTTTCTAAGTTAGGTAAGCAGGCGTGGGCGGCGCACATGGCTGATTGCCATGAAATTCTGGTGCCCGGTTTCGCATTTTTTGACCACCAATTTTCTGTGAAGTGGTATCAAACGCAGCAGGCGCGCCTTTTTTCGTTTGACTTAGCGCACATGCCGTTTCGCTTTACTGGACTGCCCGCTGAAATGGTTGCTCAACGCGGAATTCCTGCCAAAAAAACCATCGTTACCTCTCTAGAAGCGCCAGATCTGGTGCGCAACGCCGTGCTTGATGGTGTCAAACAGCTTGCCAAATGGATCAAGCTCAAGGGGCTACCGCACGGGCTGCTCTTCGCCACACGGCCGTTCAACTTGCCGGAACTGTTCATCCTGAACAAGGATGTTTACACGCCGCAGGGCCAAGCCCCGATGCGCGCAGTGGTGCTGGCAGTTCGCGGCTTCAAACTCAACGAGAGGATGCCATGCTTTGACAAGCACGCCGTCTTGCACGTACCGGACAGCATCAATTTCCGGAAACACGGAATTGCAGTTTCCAGTTGGCAGACCCATCTCGACAGCTGGACCGCCGCAGTGATGCGCGCTCGGGATCCTGATAAAGACCGGTACGCGCGATTGAATCGGTTGTTGGATGGCGTTATTTCGCATCCGCATGAATGCCGCTACCTGGTCTTGCCTGAGCTAGCCCTTCCAGCACATTGGTTCATCCGCATTGCCCGCAAGCTGCAAGGCCGTGGTATCTCACTGATAACAGGCATCGAATACCTTCACGCAAGCAAAGCCCGGGTGCGCAACCAGGTTTGGGCAGCCCTGTCGCATGATGGATTGGGTTTCCCGTCCCTCATGATCTACCGTCAGGACAAGCAGAGCCCGGCTTTGCATGAAGAGCAAGAGATCCACCGCTTGGCCGGGCTGGAGATGAAACCGGAGACCTCATGGAAAGGCGGTATTCCGCCCATCGTCCAGCACGGCGATTTTCGGTTTGCACTGCTGGTGTGCAGCGAGTTGACCAACATTAGTTACAGAGCTGCGCTCCGGGGCAAGGTGGATGCCCTCTTCGTGCCCGAGTGGAATCAAGACACGGAAACCTTCAATCCGCTGGTTGAATCCGCAGCACTGGACATGCACGCCTACATTGTTCAGTGCAACGACCGCCAGTACGGTGACAGCCGCATCCGAGCACCCTTTAAGGACAGTTGGAAGCGCGATGTTCTTCGGGTCAAGGGTGGTGTCACCGACTATTGCGTAACCGGTGAGATCGACGTCCAGGCGCTGCGCAAGTTCCAGAGCAGCTATCGCTCACCTGGCAAACCATTCAAACCAGTGCCTGATGGTTTTGAGATAAGCCATGAGCGCAAGGTTTTGCCGGCAGGGGAGGCAAATTGATAAAAACAAACGATCAGAGCGGGGCCTTTTGGCATGAAGAACTTTTCTGAACCAAGCTTTCTTTCAGCGTTGAGTCGGCTGTTTCAAGATGGTCCTTCGCTTGTCTTCTGGAACGACGCCGGTGGTGAGTTTTCCAGCCAAGTGGACAACATCCAAATTGACGGTGTACAGGTGCTGAGGCTCGATCAGACGCCGGCTTTGCAAGCCAAGATCCGCATCGAGCGCGAGGTGGGCGCGCGCTGGCTGGTTTACGCGCCCTTCGAGGAACCCGAGCCAGCGCAGGATTGGTTGCTGGATGCGCGTCTGCGCAGCAAACCCTTCAGCGCCGACACGGCCTCTATCCAGTTGGAAGAGTTGGGCCTGCACACTAAGTCGCTGCGTGGCCACCTGAAAGAGCGGGCGAAGTACTTGCGCGCCCGTGACCGGTTTGAGCGGATCAAACGTTGGGTACAACCGGCCGACACGGCGGACGACCTGGACCGCAAGATGATGGCGGCGGTGGCGCGGGCTGAGACGGCGGATGCATCGGCCATCTTGCTCAAGGCCTTTGCCGCCATGGTGGCCGAGGGCGGCGATCTGGGTGTGCGCCCCAAGTTGCTGGACGACTTGGCCGGCTTTGACTTGGAACTTGCCTTCTGGAGCCTGATCGAGCGCGAGTTCGGCTACAGCGAAACCGGGGAAGAACCGCCCACGCTGCGGGGTCTGCTGTACCGCCTTTTCGCGACCGACTTCTGCAGCGGCACGCACAGCACTCCGGCCGCGCTGGCCCATTTCGTCATCGAGGCACGTACCAAGGCCGCGCACACAGTGGTGTTTGCCAGCCGCTGGCGCACTGACATGGCCAACTACGGAAGCTACGACGTGCTGTCGGGATGCGTGGCAGATGAGTTGAAGATCGCCAGCATCCTGGGGCCGATGCAGGCCGAGGCGCTGGTGGACGCGATGACCTTTGAGGCCATTGAGAAGCGCGTGATTGGCGACCTCAAAGCCCGCATCATTGCTGCCGCCGGAGCGAACATGGACTCGGTGCGCGAGCTGATCGCCCGACGTCGCGACGGCCACTGGGCCAACCGATTGCTTGCCGGTGCCAACGATGCGACACGGGCTCTGGCAGCCAGCTATGACGGGCTGGAGGCGGCTGCAGGCTTTTTTGAGCTGCAGGCCAAGCACAGCAAGGGCTTCAGCTTTGCCAATGCCGACGCGGGGTTTGCAGACTACCGCCGCGAGCTGTTCCGCTTTGACCAGTTGTATCGCTGGTTTATGCGGGCATCTGAATCGGTAGAGCCCATGGGTTGGTCGTTGTTGCACGAGCTGCGTGACCGCATGGAGGATTCCTATTCGGGCTGGTTCATCGGTCAGTTGGCATCGGCTTGGGACACGGTCGTCGGAGGTGAGCGCGGCCTGCTCACCAAGTGGAAGTTGGACGAGGTCGTCAATCAGCAGCATTTCTACGCCCGGCATGTGGCGCCTGCCTTCGACGGCGGTGCGAAGCGCGTGTACGTGGTTATTTCGGACGCCTTCCGCTACGAAGCTGCGGCCGAACTGGTGGATGAATTGAATGGGCGCAGCCGCGTCAGGGCCAAGCTGGATGCCATGTTAGGTGTGCTACCCAGCTACACGGCGCTGGGCATGGCCAGTCTGTTGCCGCACAAGCAACTCGCCTACAAGGGCAATGCCTCGCTTGACGTGACCGTGGATGGGCAGCCGTCGTCCACCCTTGAGCAACGTTCTGCCATCTTGGCCGCGCACGGCGGCGTCGCCATCGGCCGTGACGCCCTGATGGAGAAGGGCAAAGAAAAGGGCCGAGAGTTCGTCAAGCCGCACAAGGTCGTCTACATCTATCACGACCTGATTGACATGATCGGGGACAAGCGCAGCTCCGAGGCCAAGGCTTTTGAAGCCACGGCGCAGGCCATCAAAGAGTTGTCAGAGTTGGTGAGCTTCATCGTCAACAACCTCAACGGCTCCACCGTCTTCGTCACGGCTGATCACGGTTTCATGTACCAAGAGTCTGCGCTGGAAGAGGCTGACAGGCACACGGTGGAGGAGGGCATGCCGGGCGTACTGAAGCCCAAGAAGCGCTACATCCTCGGCCGCGGCATGTGGCCGCAGCAGAACGCATGGATGGGCAACACGGCAACCACTGCCGGCACGGACGAAGGCGTGGGCAGCTTGGATTTTCTGGTGCCCAAGGGTGCAGGCCGCTTTCATTTTGTGGGTGGTGCCCGTTTTGTGCACGGCAGTGCCATGCCTCAGGAGATCGTTGTGCCGGTGATCGTGGTGAAGGAGAGCGACACCGAAAAGGCCAAGACCCGTCAGGTGGAGGTGAGCTTGCTCGGGTCGAGCAACAAGGTGGTGACCAACAAGCAGCGCTTCGAGTTCATACAGACCGAGGCGGTGTCGGAGCGAGTGCTGCCCGTGTCACTGCTGCTGTCGATCCGCGACGGTGATCAGTCCATCAGCGACGAGCAGACGCTGACCTTCGACAGCGCATCGCCCATGCTTGACGAGCGCAAGCGTTCGCTCATGCTGACGCTGGGTGCCGGCAACTACGACCGTGCAAAGGATTATTTCCTGGTGGCTCGTGATGCCAAGACGAAGGCCGAAGCATGGCGTTCTGCCCTGCGCATCGACTTGGCGTTCAGCAACGATTTCTAGGAACCAACATGGCAGAAGAACGCACTGCGGCCGAGCCGGCCGCAATCGATAGCAGTTTGGACAAGCTTCTCAACGAGCGCTTCGCGGGAAAAGTGGTCCGAAAAGACCTGACCAAGCTCATCAAGGAGGGCGCGAATGTCCCGGTTTATGTTCTCGAGTACCTCCTCGGGATGTATTGCGCATCGGACGATGACGAAACCATCAAAGCCGGCTTGGCGACGGTCAAAAGCATTTTGGCCGAGAACTATGTGCGACCGGACGAAGCCGAAAAGGTAAAGAGCAAGATTCGCGAGCGTGGGTCTTTCAAGGTCATCGACAAGGTGACCGTGCGGCTTAACGAAGGCCGCGACGCTTACGAAGCGCTGCTGTCGAACCTCGGTATCAAGAACGCCGAGGTGCCGGATTCGTACGTGCGCGAGTTCGAGAAACTACTGGTGGGAGGTATCTGGTGCATCGTCACCATAAACTATCGTTTCGAGGAAAACTCGAAAACCTCGCCATTTCTGGTTTCGGACCTGAAGCCGATTCAGATGCCTGGCATGGACATGCAGGATTTGTTTCAAGCGCGAAGAGGTTTTAGCGAAGAGCAGTGGATCGATGCTCTGCTGCGTTCGACAGGCATGGAGCCGACCTGCTTCAAAGAGCGTGCCAAGTGGCACCTGCTTGCACGGATGATCCCGTTGGTTGAGAACAACTACAACTACTGCGAGCTCGGCCCGCGCGGCACCGGCAAGAGCCACATCTACAAGGAAATCAGCCCCAACTCGATCCTCGTGTCAGGAGGGCAAACGACGGTGGCGAATCTGTTCTACAACATGAGCGCGCGCAAGGTAGGGCTGGTGGGTCTGTGGGACGTGGTTGCCTTCGATGAGGTCGCTGGAATCAACTTCAAAGATCACGATGGCGTCCAGATCATGAAGGACTACATGGCCTCTGGCTCCTTCAGCCGCGGTCGGGAATCGATCTCGGCCAGTGCCGCGATGGTGTTCGTCGGCAATCTGCCCCAAGGGCAGAGCGTCGAAACCCTGGTGAAAACCAGCCACCTGTTCGCCCCTTTCCCTGAAGCGATGCTCGATTCAGCCTTCCTTGATCGAATGCACGCCTACGTGCCGGGGTGGGAAATTCCCAAAATGCAGCCCGAGTTCTTCACGAACCAGTACGGGCTCATCGTCGACTACCTTGCGGAGTGGGTGCGCGAGATGCGCAAGCGCAGCTTTGCCGACGCTATAGATAAGTTCTTCAAGCTGGGCAACAACCTCAACCAGCGCGACACCATCGCTGTGCGCCGTACGGTATCGGGCTTGTTGAAACTCATTTGCCCCGACGGCTCGTTCACAAAAGAAACGGTCCGCAAGTGCCTTGAGTACGCCCTTGAGGCACGCCGACGAGTGAAGGAGCAGTTAAAGAAGATCGGGGGCATGGAGTTCTATGACGTTCACTTCTCGTACATCGATCTTGAGGATCTGCAAGAGCGATTTGTGTCCGTGCCCGAGCAGACAGGCGGCGGACTGATCCCCGACGGCAGACTGCAGCCCGGCGCCTTGCATACGATCGCCATGGCAGGCACGGAGATGCCCGGCCTTTATCGCATGGAGATCCAGTCCATCGCCGGCAATGGCAAGCTCAACGTTTCGGGACCGCTGCCGCGTGAGCCTGTACGTGTCGCCTTCGACTATTTCAAGGCGAACGCCTCACGCGTCAGTGCCTCGATCCGGCCCACCGAGCGCGACTTCCATCTCCACCTGATTGAACTTCAGGCCTCTGGCGCTCCTGAAGCACTCACGCTGGTGAGCTTCATCGCTTTGTGCTCGTCGGCCCTGGGTAAACCGGTCCAAGGGCAACTGGCCGTCATGGGCGACATGACGCTCGGCGGCACCATCTCGAAGGCACGCAATCTTGCGGAGAGCCTCCAGGTGGCCTTCGACGCCGGCGCCAAGCGAATTCTCCTGCCGATGTCTTCCGTCACCGACATCCCGACCGTCCCCGGCGAGCTTTTCGCCAAGTTTCAGACCGGTTTCTATTCCGATCCGGTAGACGCGGTTTTCAAGGCGCTCGGAGTCGAATAATGGCCGAGTCATTTCCTATCAATAATCAATCTTTTCGGAGGCGGTATTACTCAGAGAGAACCGGATCGGCGCCTCCGCGAGCAGGCTTTGACCTTGACGAGTTGAAGCGGTTCTTCGTGAACGCGTATGTGGAATTGCTTGCGGAAGGTCTTTTTCAGGAATGGTTTGGATACACTTGCGTCGATCGCGGCGTTGTTGATGGGAAGGCTGGTCGCGATGTCCCACTATTCGTTTATCGAAAACTGAGGAAAACTGGTATCTGGCCGTTCGACCAAAACATCTATGTCTGTGAAGAGGACGAGATTTTTGATGTGATCGAGTTTCTGTTTGATCACGCGTCGGCTGGGGTGGACGGTGTTCATCATCAATTCAACGACTGCGGCTGGCACTACGAACGCTTCGACAAAACGGCAGGTCAAGCGCGCTTTCGGCTCGTAATGAACGAGATCCTTGTGGACTACGGCAATGGGTTCGAACTGTCAGTGGACGGCGAGATCTTGAGGCTTGCAGAAGAGGGCCTTGCGCCACTCCTGAATGCGCCCCTGCCGTCGTCGGATCTCAAAAATGTGACCGCACGAGTGGATTCTGCTGTGTTGAAGTTTCGCCGACGGTCATCGACCGGCACTGATCGACGCGACGCTGCACGGGACTTGGCGGACGTGCTCGAATACCTACGGGCTGAGGCCAAAAAGGTGCTTAATAGCGACGACGAGCGCGATCTTTTTAATCTGGCCAACAACTTTGGCATACGCCACCACAAACAGGGACAGAAGACAGACTATGACCAGGGCATCTGGCTGAGCTGGATTTTTTATTACTATCTCGCGACGATCCACGCGTGTGTGCGGCTGATCGAAAAGGAAAAAAGAAAATGATCTCGTCGTAGCTTGATTGCTTGTTCCGCGCCAGTTCGTTGACTTCTTCTTGTCACAACCTCCTTTTCTATGAGCATTTGTTACGACCATCGTCGAGGAGCTTTGGCTGAGTTGGTGAGGCAGGAAGGCGACGATCGACGCCACTTATGTCATCCCAGACCTCCAGCGTCCCTATGTTTGTGTCCGCGCCGACGTAGAAGTGAGCCACCGGGTCAGATTTACATGGAACTCACCAGCCAGCAGTCCATAAGTTTCGCGGTTCAGTGGAGAACCCCCAAAAATGTTGCGAAAAGTCAACTTGCCAAGAGGATCTCAGGGAGGGGGTACAAAAGGGGGTACAGCAGTTGAAAAAAATCGGTCCGATCCAGCATTCATGCGGCTTGCGGGAGATCTTTAGATCGGTTTCACACGACCAAAAACGTCAGCTAGATCAACGGGTTAGGGCCAAAGCTCTGACCCGTTTTTCTTTGGGGTCCACCTCCGGATGCAACCTGTACTGAGACCCCGAATCGACAGCAAATCCCCAACGAGTGTCGGGGGCGGCGCTCGACTCGAGACCCTCAATAACGGCGAAATTCGGGTGCGGGCGAGTTTCATCGGCCTGCGTGGATTGCCGTGGGTCGCTCTTGCGAGCAATAACCTGAATCCCCTG
>Ga0308159_1001873_pt1 | contig 27123 bp, 24 predicted proteins | sample PhyCR1_FD_201040 | JGI IMG/M metagenome (GOLD analysis project Ga0308159, IMG submission 201040) | Phyllosphere microbial communities from UC Gill Tract Community Farm, Albany, California, United States - DLSLC.R1 | ecosystem: Host-associated > Plants > Phyllosphere > Unclassified | place: USA...
GACCCTGCGTTGCAAAAGGGGCTACGGGGCGGTTGCAACACCGCCATTGTGTCGCCGGAAGGTCGCCATCTGGTGCCGCCGCTGACGGAAGGCGAGGGCATTCTGATTGCCGACATGGACATGAACCTCATCACCAAACGCAAACGCATGATGGATTCCGTCGGACATTATGCGCGTCCGGAACTGCTTAGTTTACTCATCAACAATCAGCCTGCGCATTACAGCCGGAACACCGGCAATCAGGCGGTCGACCCGATGTTCAATCAACACGCAGCAGGGGGTGAATATGACTACCCAGACTCTATCCAAACAGCGTCTGATTACTGAGTTACAGACGCAGGGCATTCGCGTACTCAATCCGCAGACGGACCATGTGTCGAGAAAAGGCGGCGCGGGACCCTCGGATCATCAGGCCATGATTATCGACGGCAGTACAGTCATGGTGCCGGTTTACAGCAATTCGGCACAGTTCTCGCCTTTTAGCGTGCAGCATACGCCGGAGGGCGTTGCGCGGCTGATGCACGACAGTATTCCGCTGCGAGATATCACCTTCGCCAGCAAGCCGCGATTCTACGAGCGCCACACGGCCGACGGGGTGCCGTACTCTTATATCGCCACGCTGCACAGCACGGATGTCCTCGCTACCACCGTGCTGCAAACCTGCATTCGTTATGAAAACCGCCGCAAGGCGTGCAAGTTCTGCTCGATAGGTCAGTCGCTGGCCGCAGGACGTACCGTGGCGCACAAAACGCCTGCGCAGTTGGCGGAGGTGGCAAAGGCCGCGGTCGAACTGGACGGCGTAAAACATATGGTTATGACCACCGGCACGCCGTCGGGCAGCGATCGCGGGGCCAGGGTGCTGTGTGAGAGCGCGCTGGCCATCAAGGCGGCGGTGGATATTCCGATTCAGGGGCAGTGCGAGCCGCCCGCCGATCCGGTGTGGTATCAGCGCATGAAAGACGCCGGTATCGACGCGCTCGGCATGCATCTCGAAGTGGTCACGGAAAGCGTGCGCGAACACATTATGCCGGGCAAGGCGCAGGTTACCGTCGAGCACTATATGGAAGCGTTTGCCGAGGCGGTCAAAGTGTTTGGCAAAGGGCAGGTCAGTACCTACATTCTTGCCGGTCTGGGCGATACCCAGCAGGCGATTCTCGACGTGTGTCAGCGACTGGTCACTCTCGGCGTCTATCCGTTTGTGGTGCCCTTTGTGCCGATTCGCGGCACTCCGCTTGAAGATCATCCCGCGCCGGACGCCAATTTCATGGAGGGGATTCTGCGCCCGCTCGCCAATATGCTGCGCGACAACACGCTGCATTCCCGTGATATCAAGGCAGGCTGCGGCCGCTGTGGCGCCTGCTCTTCACTCGCCACCTATGAAAGCGAATAAGGGAGAATTGCGATGACGAGCCAACCCCAGTATTCCGATTACACGGTGAAATGGGTCACGCTGCCGTGGGAGCGCGAACAGGCCTACGCGCTGCGGCAAAGGGTGTTTTGTCAGGAGCAGGCGTTGTTTACGGGCGACGATCTGGATGCCATTGACGACCACGCACAGCTTTTGGTGGTCGTCGGCAGTTACGGCGGCTGGCATGAGCAGGTGGTGGGCACGGTGCGCATCCATCAGGATCAGCCCGGCGAATGGTGCGGCTCGCGTCTGGCGGTCGACCCTGCGTTTCGTCGTCAGGGCCAGCTTGGCGCGACATTGATACGCCTCGCCGTGTCCAGCGCCTGCGCTCTGGGTTGTCAGCGTTTTTATGCGCATGTGCAGCAGCAGAACGAGGGCCTGTTTCAACGCCTGCATTGGCACACGCTGGAACGGGAAATCCTGCGGGAACGGGCGCACGTCTTTATGCGTGCCGAGCTGGAGTATTATCCGCCGTGTTTCGATCCCCAGAGCGGATTTGTGGTAAGGGGGCGACTACTCCGTTCGGTGGGCGAACTGGCTCCTGCCTGGCTGGATGCGATTGACTATCATGGCGTGGCGTCGCCGCGCCCGCCGGAGGTGGCCCATGCTTGCGTGTGAAACCGGCATCGACTGGCGCGAACTTTTCGACACCGTGCGCGAATACAGCGGCATTGCGCAAAAGCGTGATATTCAGCTGATTCCGGCACAGCTCGGCAAAGCCTGTTCCGATGATTTTTATCCCAATGGCGACGACTGCGCCGTATTGCCCAACGGTGACAGCTATCACCTGCTGGCAATCGAAGGGTTTATCAACCGCTTTGTGGAAGAAGACCCGTGGTTTGCAGGCTGGTGCGGCGTGATGGTTAACGTCAGCGATATTGCGGCGATGGGCGGACGCCCGCTGGCCGTGGTCAATGCCCTGTGGAGCGCCGGAGAAGACAAGGCGGCGCAGATTCTGGCCGGTATGGCCGCCGCCTCCAGCGCCTTCGGCGTGCCCATCGTGGGCGGACACACCAATCTGCGCAGCCAGCAGACGCAGCTTGCGGTGTCTATCCTGGGTCAGGCGAAGACGTTGCTGAGTGGCTTCGCCGCCCAACCCGGTCAGGCGATTGTCGCCGCCATCGATCTTCGCGGGGCATGGCGCGCGCCTCATCTCAACTGGAATGCGGCGACAGCCGCCGACCCGGCACAGTTACGGCGTTTTATCGCGCTGTTGCCCGAAATAGCCGAAAGCGGGCTGGCGGTCGCGGCGAAAGACATCAGTCAGGCTGGATTGCTCGGCACGCTGACCATGCTGCTGGAAAGCTCGCAGGTAGGGGCAGACATAGCATTGACGGCGATTCCAAAGCCCGAAAATGAACGCTGGCAGGACTGGCTGTGCGCTTTTCCGAGTTTTGGCTATCTGCTGACCACGGAATTCGAAAACGTTGACGCGCTGCTGGCGCGCTTTCACTCCTGCGGCATCGCCGCCGCGCGCATCGGCGAGGTAAACGACACGCGGCGGCTCAATGTCACGGCCGACCATCGGCAATACTGTTTCTGGGATCTTGCCCATTCGGCCCTGACCGGCTTCGGGCGGCCCAATCGGAGTAATCATCTTTAATCTCAGGAGGCATATCATGCCCGCAATGCATTTTCACGTGTGCTGGCCCGACGGTGAGTCCGAGGTCTGCTATTCTCCCTCGACGGTCATCAGCCAGCATCTCGCCGCCGGAGAAACCTACAGTCTGGCGGAGTTTGTCCGCCGCTGCACTGCGGCGCTGAACGAAGCCAGCCTGCGCGTCGAACAAAAATACGGTTTTGCCTGCTCCAGCGCCAACGACCAGCTGGCGCGAATCCAGAACAGGGCGCGGCATTTTCAACACGACGAACAGGCGCAGGTCAGTGTAGCGGCGATTGAGCCGGTCGGCGCGGGGCTGCCATTATGAACACGCATTCACAGCTTGCAGGCGAGGCAAAACCGCAGCATGTTCACACCCTGATTATTGGCGGCGGGCAGGCGGGACTGTCGATGAGCTACGTCCTCAAGCAGCAGGGCGTCGAACATTTGATCCTCGAACGTCATCGACTGGGCTGGGCATGGCGTGAACAGCGCTGGGACAGCTTTTGTCTGGTCACGCCCAACTGGCAATGTCGTTTGCCGGGATTTGGTTATACGGACAGTGAAAGTTTCGCGGGAAAAGATCCCGAAGGCTTTATGGTCAAGGAGGAAATAGTCGACTACCTCGAACGCTACGCCGCGCATTTCTCGCCGCCTCTGCGTGAGGGCGTCGAGGTGACGGGCGTCGATTACTGCCGCGCTGATCAGGCGGGGCGATTTTGCGTGAGCACGCGTCAGGGCGAATTTACCGCCGAACAGGTGGTGGTCGCAGTCGGAAATTATCACCGCGAGCGTTTTCCGCCTCTGTCGGCCCAGTTGCCGCCCCGCATTCACCAACTGCACTCCGCGCAGTACCGCAACGCCGGGAGTCTGCCCGCGGGCGACGTGCTGGTGGTCGGTTCGGCGCAGTCCGGGGCGCAAATTGCCGAAGATTTGCATCTGTCCGGGCGCAAAGTGCATCTCTGCGTCGGCAACGCGCCGCGCGTGGCCCGCTTTTATCGCGGGCGTGACGTGGTGGCCTGGCTCGACGACATGGGACATTATCAGCTCAATGTCGATAACCATCCGCTTGGGGAAGAAGCCCGTCAGAAGACCAACCACTACGTCACCGGTCGCGACGGCGGCAGAGATATCGACCTGCGCGCCTTTGCCCTTGAAGGAATGCAGCTGCATGGTCGTTTACAGAGCTATCAGCCGCAAACCACCGGCGACGGCTATCTGCAACTGGACGGCGAGCTTGAAAAGTATTTAAACGCCGCCGATGCGACCGCCGAAAAAATCAAGGACAGTATCGATGTCTGGATAGCGGAACAGGGTATCGACGCGCCCGAAGAATCCCGTTATGTGCCTGTCTGGCGGCCGCCTATCACCGACAACCGGCTCTCTCTCGACAACATTGCCGTCATTATCTGGGCTGTGGGCTTTCACACCGATTTCAGCTGGATAAACCTCCCCGCCTTTAATGCGCGCGGATATCCCATGCATCGCCGTGGCGTTTCTTGCGTCGAGGGCCTGTATTTTCTCGGCTTGCCGTGGCTCTGGACCTGGGGATCGGGCCGTTTTGAGGGCGTGGGTCACGATGCTGTTCATCTCGGCGAACAGATGGCGGCAAGGTCTGTGAAAGAGGGGAAGCAAGAGGCGCTGGACAGTGAAATAAATGCGTTTCGTTAACCGGCATTGGCGAACATTACGACGTCGCCAATGCCGTGAATGAGGCGTTAACCGTTGTCGCGGAAGCTCGCGTACAGGCTCATGCCGCCGTCAATAAACAGCGTAGTGCCGTGAATGTAGTCGGACAGGTCGCTCGCCAGCCAAACCACCGCGTTGGCGACGTCTTCCGGTTCGCCGATGCGGCCATAGGGAATCAGTTCCAGCATCTTCTTGCCCGCGTCGTCGTCACGGCTTTTGGCATTGATAGCCGTGGCGATGGCACCGGGTGCCACGGCGTTGACGCGGATCCTTTCTTCACCCACTTCCTGAGCGATGCTGCGCATCAATAAATCCACGCCGCCTTTGGAAGCGGCATAGTTCACATGCCCGGCCCAGGGAATCACCTGATGCACCGAGCTCATGTGGATGATTTTACCGCTAGCCCGGCTCACCGACCGCGATTGCTGCTGACGAAACTGCTTCAACGCGCCGCGCGCGCAGAGAAACTGCCCGGTGAGATTGACTTCCAGCACCTTGTTCCAGTCCGCCAGCGTCATCTCGCCAATCGGCGCATCCTTCTGCATGCCGGAGTTGGCGACCAGAATATCCAGCGCACCAAAGCTGTCGACAGCGGTGGCAATCAGCCGCTCGACGTCTTCCTCTTTGGAGACATCAGCCCCGACGGCAACGGCCTTGCCGCCTCGGGCGCGAATTTTTTCGGCCAGCGCTTCGGCCGGTTCGGCGTGACTGTTGTAATTGATAACGACGCAGGCACCGGCCGCGGCCAGCGCGTCGGCACAGGCATAACCGAGGCCCGAACTGGCCCCGGTGACTAAAGCAACCTGGTTTTCCAAAGACAAATTCATGCAAGATCCTCAAGTGAGTTATTTTTATTCACAGGATCAAGTATGGAACCCTTTGCCCGTTTTGAAAGGCACGCCGTCAGAAATTGATAAGCGGCCTCTTTTGTTACGACGTGGTTAAATCTGCGAAGCGCCGCCATCGGCAAAGATTTCTGTTCCGTTGATATAGGCGGCGGCGTCACTGGCCAGAAACGCTACGGCGTTGGCAATTTCTGCAGTGCTGCCAATTCGGCCGATAGGGCTTCGATCGCTTAACGCCTGAATCACCTCATCGACATTGCCTGGCAGAAATTCGCGCAGTGACGTTGTGTCTACCGGCCCCGGACTAAGAATGTTGATGCGAATGCCGGAACCCTTGATATCGACAATCCAGCTGCGAACCATCGCGCGCAGCGCGGCTTTGGTCGCGCCATAAACGCTCATTCCCGCTCCCGGATTTATCGAGGCGGTCGAGCCGGTAATCACGACGCTGCTTCCTGCCTTCATCAGCGGCAGGGCTTTCTGCACGGTGAACGTAATGCCACGGACATTGGTGGTAAATTGGCGGTCGTACTTTTCGACAGTAATCTGTCCCAGAGGTTGAATATCGCCGACGCCCGCGTTGGCAATCAGCACGTCAAGGCGGCCAAAATCGGCCTGAATATGCGCGAACAGCGTGTCGAGCTCTTCAAGGTTGGCGACATCGAGCGGGTAGGCCTTGGCTTCTGCGCCGAGCGATGCCAATGCCGTTTCAAGCTTTTGCGGATTTCGACCGGTAATGATGACTTTTGCGCCAAGTGCGGAAAGCGTCTGGGCAATGCCAAGCCCGATACCTGAAGAGCCGCCGGTGACGAGGGCGATTTTGTTGTCAAATGAGAGAGTCATAACGATATTTCCTTGAGACAGTGAATGAATTTATATAGTGATCACTACATGAATAAGCCGCTGTAAGCAAGGGAGTGAAGGTGGTTATTTTAAAAGAAACGGTTTATCAACAGGTTAAATTTATCAATTGATGCCATTCTTTTTAGCGACTACTATATGAGGATTGCAAAGGAGAAAATGTATGAGTGACAAGAGCCGTCTTCGCCGTCCGCCGTTTGACCGCGAGGCGGGTGTCGCGATTGCCCAATCGCTGTTCCATCAACGCGGTTATGACGCCGTGAGCATTGCCGATTTGACGCAGGCGCTGGACATCAAACCGCCGAGCTTTTACGCCGCCTATGAGAGCAAGGCGAAACTGTTTGAACGTACCTTGCAGCGGTATTCGCTGGAAAACAGGTTGCCGCTGGACAAGATTCTGTCGCCCGACAAGTCGGTGGCGGAGTCGATAGAAAGTTTGCTGGTGGCCGCGGCGCGTCAATATGGTCGTCACGCGCAGCAGCGTGGCTGCATGGTTATAGAAGGGATGCGGGCGGATGACAGCGTGGCGCGGCAAATTGCCTGTGATATGGCACAACCCGGCAATAAAATGATCCTCGCGTGGCTGAAATCGGTGTGTCCCGAGGCGGCGGAAAGCCTTGCCGATTTCATCATGATTACGCTACGCGGTTTATCTTCGGCGGCGCATCTGGGCATGTCGCAGCGCCGACTGATTCAGGTTGCCAGAATGTCGGCCGGCGCGGCAGGCATTGCGCTGGCCGAAAAGGCCGAACAGCCAGAAAATATCGAACAATAAACTGTGCCCGGTCGGAGGTTATTCGCGGCCGGTCACTTGTTAAGGCGCGCGGTGCTGCGCCACATCGCGTTCCGCTCGCTTTACTCTTTCTTCTTGATAAGAACTCCCATGCTTCATGGGAGTTCTTTAAAACCTGCCTGACGCAATCTTGTTGTAAATTTTCATCCCCTCTCCCTCAAAACCCCCAAATTGTTAAAATAGTAACATTTATCACGATTAGCTGAATCGCCTGTTAAAACGCAGCAAACGGAATGTTGAGAGTGAGAGAAATGTCACGTAATTAACATTGTTTGCTTGGTATTGTTATTTTAACAACATTTCTAACAAGGCTTTTTTACAGGGGAAAGTGATGGATATTGCCGTCATCGGTTCAAACATGGTCGATTTAATAACCTATACCAACGTGATGCCAAAAGCGGGCGAAACGCTTGAAGCGCCCGAGTTCGCGCTGGGTTGTGGAGGGAAGGGAGCCAATCAGGCAGTGGCCGCCGCGAAGCTTGGCGCAAAAGTCATGATGGTGAGCAAGGTGGGCGAAGACCTGTTTGCCGAAAATACCGTCAACAATCTTCGTCAATACGGCGTCGACACCCAGCATGTCACCGTCGCGCCCGGCACCTCGAGCGGCGTGGCACCCATCTTCGTCGATGATCAGTCACAAAACCGCATTCTGATTATCAAGGGAGCGAATGCGATGTTGGCCCCGGCCGATATCGATGCTGCCGCCGAGTCGTTGAAAGCCTGTCGACTCATCGTGCTGCAACTCGAGATTCCTCTGCCGACCGTCTATTACGCCATCGACTTTGCCCGTAAACACGGGATCAAGGTCATCCTTAATCCTGCGCCTGCGGTCGCGGGGCTGGATATCGCCTATGCCTGCCAGTGTGACTTCTTCATGCCCAATGAAACCGAACTCGAAATCCTGACGGGTCTGCCGGTCGCTACGGAAGACGATGTCTTGCGCGCCGGGCGTGTGCTGCTCGGCCACGGTTTGAAAAATCTCGTGATTACCCTGGGCAGTCGCGGATCTCTCTGGATGCAGGGCGACGAGGTTTACCGCGTCAAGCCGACGCCGGTGCGTGCCGTGGATACCAGCGGTGCCGGTGATGCCTTCATCGGCTGCTTTGCCCATTCCCTGATTGAACAGGGCGACATAGCCAGAGCGATGCAAGCCGCTTCGGCTTACGCCGCCTGTAGTGTGACGCAAAAAGGCACGCAACGTTCCTATCCCGATGCCGACACCTTCCATCGTTTTCTCACCGCGTAATTGAGGATTCATCATGCAGCCGAACATCATCCAGCAGCCTGACGGCTATTTAAACAAGACCCCGCTGTTGCAGTTTATCCTGTTGTCGTGTCTGTTCCCGCTTTGGGGTTGCGCCGCCAGTTTAAACGATATCTTGATTACGCAATTCAAAAGCGTTTTCGAATTGAGTGACTTTGCCAGCGCGCTGGTGCAAAGCGCCTTTTACGGCGGCTACTTCCTGATTGCCATTCCGGCCTCGCTGGTTATTCGCAGCAGCAGCTACAAGATTGCCATTCTACTTGGACTGGCGCTGTATATTGCAGGTTGCGTGATGTTTTATCCTGCCTCGCACATGGCGACCTACACCATGTTTCTGGCGGCCATTTTTGCCATTGCGATTGGTTTGAGCTTTCTTGAAACGGCGGCCAACACCTACAGCTCGATGATTGGTCACCGCGATTACGCCACACTGCGCCTGAACATCAGCCAGACGTTTTATCCCGTCGGCGCGCTGATGGGCATCGTGCTCGGAAAGTATCTGGTGTTTCAGGACGGCGACAGCCTTCACAGCCAGATGGCCGGGCTTAATCCCGAACAGTTGCATCAGTTCCGTCTTGCCATGCTCGAGCACACGCTCGAACCTTATAAATATCTGGTGATGGTGCTGGTCGTCGTGATGGTACTGTTCCTTCTGACCCGTTATCCGCGTTGCAAGCCCGAAAGCGCAGAGAAGAAACTGCCGAGCCTCGGCGAAACCTTTGGCTATCTGGCGAAAAACCGTCATTTCAAGCGCGGCATTATCACCCAGTTTATTTATGTCGGCATGCAGGTGGCGGTCTGGTCCTTCACCATTCGTCTGGCCTTGAATCTGGGCGCGGTCAATGAACGTCACGCCTCCAACTTTATGATTTACAGCTTTATCGGCTTCTTTATCGGCAAGTTCGTCGCCAACTTCCTGATGACACGCTTTCGCGCCGAAAAGGTGCTGATTGCCTATTCGCTCGTGGGCGTGGTCACGCTGCTTTATGTGATGCTGGTGCCCAACTTTACGGCGGTCTACGCCGCAGTGTTCGTCAGCGTGCTTTTTGGACCTTGCTGGGCGACGATTTATGCCGGCACACTGTCGACCGTAGACAACAAATATACCGAGGTGGCGGGCGCGTTTATCGTCATGGCCATTGTCGGCGCGGCCTTTATTCCGGCGCTTCAGGGACTGGTTTCCGACCGTGTAGGTTCAATGCAACTGGCGTTCGGCGTTTCGTTGTTATGCTTTGCCTGGGTCGGTTTCTACTTCTGGGGCGAACTGCGCCATAAAAAGCATTCGGCACCCGCAGGCCAACTCGCAGGAGAGACACGATGAAAACCCGATTGCCGCTGACCCCGGCGATGTTTCACGAAACGCCGCAGGTCTTGTTGAGTAACGACCGCTTCAGTGTGGAGTTGTTTCGCTACGCGTCAGGAATAGACGCGGTGAAGCTGCAAAACAGTCGCGGCGCTATCATCGTTTTGCCTTTTTACGGGCAGATGATCTGGGATGCCACTTTCGACGGGCGCTCGCTCACGATGGGCAGCGGCTTTACACAACCGCTGCCGGGCAAGGACATCATTGACACTTATGGCTGTTTTGCCTTTCATTCCGGTCTGCTTGCCAATGGCTGTCCAGCCCCGGAAGACACCCATCCGCTGCACGGCGAGATGGCCTGTCAGCGAATGGACAGCGCATGGCTGGAGCTTGATGACCACGAAATCGCGCTCAAGGGCGAGGTGGAATACATCAAGGGGTTCGGCCATCACTATCTCGCTTCGCCCTCGGTCACGCTGCTGGCGGCGCGTCCTAGAATGCGCATTGCAATGGCGGTGAAAAATCTGGCCGGCAAAAGCATGCCGTTGCAGTACATGTGCCATATGAATTATGCCTGGGTCGAGCGGGGCGTGTTCAGTCAGAGTATTCCCGACGACGCCTTCAAGCTCAGAACCTCGATTCCGGCCCACGTCAGCCCGACACCGAAATGGCTCGACTACACCCGTGAGCTTCAGGTATCACCGGCTGGTTTCGACGGCCTTGACCGGCCCGAGATGTGCGACCCCGAAATCGTATTTTTTGCCGACAATCTGCCGCAGTACGGCGAGACAGTGACGTTTGGCGTGACGTCGCCGCAGGGTTACGGCTTTAGTACCGCGTTCAAAACAGCCCAGTTTGGCTCGGCGACCCGCTGGCTGCTGCACAACGCCGACCAGCAGGTCGCCGCCTTTGTGTTGCCCGCGACCTGTCGCCCCGAAGGATTTCTTGCGGCGCAGCAGGCGGGTACGCTTATCAACCTCGAACCGGGGGAAACTCGCGTCTTCGACGTTGAGACGGGCATGGTAGAGGCGGACACTCTGGCGTAATGCACGTTGCGGCCTGTTCTTTCGACACGACGTGCTCTGGGCAGCCTCACGCAATATGGATGCCCCAAAAAGCCCGCAGGGAACACCGAAAAGGTGGCTTGCGGGCTTTGATTCCGGGACTTAAATCAGTTCAGGCAGATGGCGGAGCAGTTTGTCGAGCGTAACCGGGTAGTCACGCACGCGCACTCCCGTGGCGTTGTAGACGGCGTTGGAAATGGCCGCGCTCACGCCGCATAACCCCAACTCACCGACTCCCTTGGCTTTCATGGGCGAAGAGACAGCATCGGTTTCGTCGAGGAAAATGACCTCCTGCTGTGGAATATCGGCGTGAACCGGCACTTCATAACCGGCCAGGTCGTGATTGACGAAGAATCCGAGCCGCTTGTCGACAGACAATTCTTCCGTCAATGCTGCGCCAATGCCCATCGTCATCGCTCCGATGACCTGGCTGCGCGCCGTTTTGGGATTAAGAATCCGACCCGCCGCACATACGGCCAGCATGCGCCGGATTCGCGTCTCGCCCGTCGCAATATCGACCCCCACCTCAACGAAATGCGCCGCAAAGGTGGATTGCTGATATTTTTTCGCCAGATCACCATATTCCATCGTGTCTTCGGCAGTCAGAGTTCCCTCACGGCTGGCATCGGTCAGCGGGGCGCTTTTACTCCCTGACGTAATCTTGCCCTCGCTGAACACGGCTTCGGCGCTCTCAAAGCCCAGCTTTTGTGCCACGGCTTCGCGCAGTTTGATGCAGGCCGCGTACACGCCTGCGGTGGAACTGTTGGCACCCCATTGGCCGCCCGAGCCTGCCGAAACCGGGAAGTCGGAATCGCCCAGCTTGACCACGACACGGTCGATGGGCAATCCCATCATCTCCGCCGCAGTTTGCGCGATGATGGTGTAACTGCCGGTGCCGATGTCGGTCATATCGGTTTCAACCGTGACGATGCCCTGCGCGTCGAGATGCACGCGCGCGCCCGATTTCATAACCATGTTGTTGCGAAATCCTGCGGCGACGCCCATTCCGACAAGCCACTGACCGTCGCGCTGACCGCCGGGTTTGGCGTGGCGCTTGTCCCAGCCAAAGCGTTCGGCACCCGTGCGCAGGCATTCAATCAACTGCCGTTTTGAAAATGGCCGGTCGGGATGCACGGGATCAACCTGGGTATCGTTGCGAATACGGAACTCGACAGGGTCGAGGCCGACCTTTTCGGCCATTTCGTCCATCGCGATTTCCAGCGCCATCAGGCCCGGCGCTTCGCCCGGCGCGCGCATGGCGTTGCCTTCCGGCAGGTCGAGCACTCCCAGTCGAAGACCCGTGAGTCGATTGGCCCCTGCGTAAAGCAAATTGGTCTGTTGCACCGCATCTTCGGGTTTGCCGTCGGGCAGGTTGCCCGACCAGCTTTCATGGGCAATCGCCAGAATCTTGCCGTCGCGGTCCGTACCGATACGAATGTGCTGTACGGTGGCCGGTCTGTGCGTGGTGTTATTGGCAATCATCGGGCGCGTCAGCGCCAGCTTGACCGGTCTGCCCGCCGCGCGAGCGCCCAGTGCGGCCAGCAACGTATCGCTGCGCAGGAACAACTTGCCGCCAAAACCGCCGCCGAGATAGGGCGAAAGCACACGCACGTTTTTTTTATCCATATTCAGCGTGGTCGCCAGTTCGGTACGGCACCAGTCAATCATCTGGTTGGAGGTCCAGACGGTAAGTTTGTCTCCTTCCCAGGCGGCGAGGGTTGCGTGAGGTTCCATCGCGGCGTGCGATTGATCCGGCGTGGTGTAAATGGCGTCCAGTTGTACGGGCGCTGCGGCGAAGGCCTCGGCAAAGTTTCCGAGCGTCTCGTCGGGCTTGTCTTTTTGCGGCTTGTTGATCTGGGTCTTGAGTTTCGCCAGATCAAACGCACCCTGATCGCGACGATAGCGCACATCGACCAGATTGGCGGCAGCACGTGCCTGCTCGAAGGTTTCGGCGACCACCAGTGCGACGGCCTGATGGTAATGCTGGATGAGCGGACCGCCAAACAGTTTGGCGATGTTCATCTCGCCCTTGCCAAGCCGCCCGGCCGTCTCGGCAGTGACCACCGCCAGCACGCCGGGCGCGCTGCGGGCCGCCCTGATATCCATCGATTCGATGCGTCCTTTACCGACACCCGCGCCCACGGCGTAGCCATAGGCGACGTTTTCCACCTGATCGTGCCACTCATAGGCATAATGCGCGGTGCCGGTGGTTTTCAGCGGGCCATCGATACGACTTAAGGGTTTGCCGACGAGCTTCTGCTGGTCGATAGGGTTGTCACCTGCGGGAGTATCAAATTTCATGGGATGCGGCCTTCGCTTCCGTCAGCGTGCTGGCAAGCGTTCGCTGTGCCAGAATCAGTTTGTATTCATTCTCGTGGGTGGTTTTGGCGTCGGCAAACAGCGCATCGGCCACCGGTTTTGAACCGCGCGAGACGACCGCGTCGGCGGCGTCAACCCGCCACGGTTTATGCGCCACACCGCCCAGCGCCACGCGGCCCGAGCCATCGGGTTGTACGATGGCCGCCACGGAAACCAGAGCGAAGGCATACGAGGCCCGATCACGCACTTTACGATACAGCTGCACACCGCCAAGCGGTTGTGGCAGCGTGACGGCAGTAATGAGTTCGCCCTGGGTCAGTGCATTTTCTAGATGCGGTGTCTTGCCGGGTGCCTTGTAAAAGGAGGCGATGGGCAACGTGCGCACGGTGCCGTCGGGGCGTACGGTTTCTATCTCGGCATCAAGCAGGCGCATGGCGACCGCCATATCACTCGGGTGGGTCGCAATGCAGGCCTCACTCACGCCGACCACCGCATGCTGACGGCTAAATCCGCCGATAGCGGCGCAGCCACTGCCGGGCAGGCGTTTGTTGCAGGGCTGATTGGTGTCGTAAAAATAGGGGCAACGCGTGCGTTGCAGTAGATTTCCGGCGGTAGTGGCGCGATTGCGTAACTGACCGGATGCGCCCGCCAGCAGCGCTCGCGACAACACCGCATACTCTTTACGCACCCGCATGTCGGCGGCCAGGTCGGTATTACGCACCAGCGCGCCAATGCGCAGACCGCCCTCCGGCGTCGGCTGAATGCTGTCGAGATTCAGGCCGTTGACATCAATCAGATGCGCGGGCGTTTCGATTTCGAGCTTCATCAGATCCAGCAAGTTGGTGCCGCCCGCAATAAATTTGGCACCCGGATGACGCGCCGCACTGGCCGCGGCTTCTGCGGGCGTGCCTGCGCGTTCGTAGGTAAAGGATTTCATGTCTGACTCCCGGCGACGTCGGTAATGGCGGCAAGAATGTTGGAATAGGCACCGCAGCGGCAGATGTTGCCGCTCATTCGCTCGCGCAGCTCTTCGGCGGAAATGGGCGTCGGCGCAAGGAGATTGCTGCTCACGTGGCTGGGAATGCCCTGTTTTATCTCCTGCAGGACGGCAACCGACGAGCAGATTTGTCCAGAGGTGCAATACCCGCACTGAAAACCATCGTGCCTGATAAAGGCGGCCTGCATCGGATGCAGGGCTTCGGGTGTGCCAAGACCCTCGATGGTGGTTATCTCGGCATCCTGATGCATAACCGCGAGCGTGAGACACGAATTGATTCGGCGGCCATCGACAATCACCGTACAGGCACCGCATTGGCCGTGATCGCAGCCTTTTTTGGTTCCGGTAAGATGAAGGTGTTCTCGCAGGGCATCCAGCAGGGAGGTGCGGGTATCCATTTCAAGCTGCCGGGACTGACCGTTGACCCGCAGGGTGAGGCGAGAAATATCGGGTGGGGGTGTGGGGGCAGGCTCGGGTTCGGAGACGGCGAAGGCCGTAGGGGCGGTTAGCGCGGCGGCCGACACCGCACCAGTCTTGATAAGGTCCCGCCGGCTCAAAGTAAAATGTCCACTCTGACTATTTTGCTGATTTTGCTGTTCAATTTTCGTCTGCTTATCGGGTTTCGAGTCTGGGTTGCTCATTAATGGCCTCCAAAGGTCGGAATTATTTTATCGACGCTTATTGATGCGGGTGTTGAGTGAGGGCGGTAAAAGAAGCCAGTCCGTGGGCGTAATTATTTTAAAAGGCACTCCTTTTATAAGGATAATCTCTCTTTGAAAGAGTGCCGGTTTATTTCCCTGATTACTGTCATGAGCGGGATTCATAAATTAAGAGAGAGGAATTTTGCTGGCGGATTGGGGGAAGATAAAGAGGTTGAGAGGCGAGGGCATTAAATCGGGTATCGCGTAATAACCGCCCAGCACGTTTACGGCGCGATACCCGTTATTACTGTATTAAAGGATTAATATGGCGCGAATATCATTCACATTGGTCAAGGTAGGTCCGGTCATCAGCAAATCGCCTGTCGCATGGAAAAAACTGTAACTGTCGTGCTGACGTAGATAATCACTCGCCGTAAGGCCCGCCAGTCTGCCGCGAGAGAGCGTATCGGGAAAGATAATGGCACCTGCGGCGTCTTCCGTGCCGTCAATGCCGTCGCTGTCACCCGCAATAGCCCAGATAGCCTGCTGCGAATCCAGCGCGCAGGCCAGACTCAGCAGAAACTCGGTGTTTCTCCCGCCTTTACCGGCGCTGCCTGTGACCGTCACCGTGGTTTCCCCGCCGGATAACAGCACCGCCGGTTTTTTCACGGGGTGTCCGTACTGTTGAACCGATTTGGCGATGCCCGCCATCACGATGCCCAGTTCACGGCTTTCACCCTCGAGCGCATCGCCCAGAATCAGCGGCGTGATGCCGTGTTTTCTTGCCACCTCGGCGGCGGCGTCGAGCGCGAGAGACGGTGTTGCGATTAGCCGTGTGTCGGCATGTACCGCGCGCAGAAGAGGGTCTTCCTGCTGTTCCATCAGCGCTTTTCGGACCCCCGGCGACACGGGAATAGCGTAGCGTGCCAGAATCGCCAGGGCCTGAGCGGGCGTGCTGCTGTCGGCGACCGTCGGGCCGGAGGCGACGTCGGAAGGGTTATCGCCCGGCACATCGCTGATAATCAGTGACACGACGCGAGCAGGATGGGCAAGAGACGCCAGTTTTCCTCCCTTGATGGCCGAAAGATGGCGACGCACCAGATTCATCTCGCGAATGTTCGCGCCGCTTAGCAGCAGGGATTGAGTAATCTGCTGTTTATCGGCCAGCGTCAGACCGGCGACGGGCAGCGCCATGAGCGCCGATCCTCCGCCCGACATCAGCGCCAGCACCAGATCGTCGGGTCCGAGATTCCGTACCGCTTCGGCGATTCTTGTCGCCGCCGTTTCGCTCATGGCGTCGGCGACGGGATGCGCCGCTTCAAGAATCTCGATACGTCCGGCAGGCACCGCGTGGCCATAACGTGTGACAACCACGCCCGATAACGCAACATCCGGCCAGGCCGCGTCTACCGCCGCCGCCATCGCCGCCGACGCCTTGCCTGCGCCAATGACCACACAGCGACCCCGTGGTTTTTCCGGCAGAGCGGGCGGGACGACAGGCCCGGGGAGGGCGCTGTCGACGGCGGCGCGAAAGATATCCTGCAATATTTTTGCAGCGTCTTTATCGTTCATGATTATACCGTCTCGGTAACCGGCGAGCGGGCTTCGATAAAGGCGACCACTGCGCGCGTGACATCGGCCGTGGTAGCCTTGCCGCCCACATCCGGCGTGAGCACACCCTGCGAGCAGGCATGTTCGATGCCCTGCATCAGGGTATCCGCCGCCTCTTTCTCACCCAAATGCTCAAGCATCTGCGCGGCGGTCCAGAACGTGGCAATCGGGTTGGCGATACCTTTCCCCGTAATGTCGAAAGCCGAACCGTGGATAGGTTCAAACATCGACGGGAAACGGCGCTCGGGGTCGATGTTGGCGGTCGGTGCCACGCCCAGACTCCCTGCCAGCGCGCCGGCCAGATCCGAGAGAATGTCGGCGTGCAGGTTGGTTGCGACAATGGTGTCCAGCGTTTGCGGATGCAGCGTCATTCGGTGCGTCATGGCATCAACCAGCATCTTGTCCCATTTCACGTCCGGGAATTCCAGCGCCACTTCGGCCGCGATTTCGTCCCACATCACCATTCCATGACGCTGGGCGTTGGACTTGGTGACTACGGTCAGGAACTTGCGCGGACGAGACTGCGCAAGCTTGAAGGCATAGCGCATGATGCGCGTGACGCCGACGCGGGTGAAAATAGCCACTTCGGTGCCGACTTCCTCCGGCAGACCTTTATGCGCACGGCCGCCGTTGCCCGAATATTCGCCCTCGGAATTTTCACGCACGATCACCCAATCCAGATCTCCCGGCCCGCAGTTGCGCAGCGGTGGCGTAATCCCCGGCAGGATTTTGGTCGGCCGGACGTTGGCATACTGGTCAAAGCCCTGACAAATCGGCAGACGCAGGCCCCACAGGGTGATGTGGTCGGGAACATCGGGCGCGCCTACCGCGCCGAAAAATATGGCATCGAATTTTTTCAGCTGCGCGAGGCCGTCTTCCGGCATCATCACGCCGTTTGCCTTGTAATAGTCCGATCCCCAGTCAAAGGTGTTGATGGTCAATTTCAGTTGAGGATTGTGTTTTTCCAGCGCGCGCAGCACCTCGATGCCGGCCGAGATCACTTCAGGACCGATACCGTCGGCGGGAATGGCTGCAATCGAATAATGAGTCATGTTCTATCTCCAGATAGTTAGTGTGATTTAGGATGAGGAAGCGTGATGTCCTGCGGCGTTTTGGTTCCTGCCGCGAGTAACAGGACGACGAGGGCCGAAATGAGCAGCAGCCCGCCGACAAAATAGAGTCCGTAGGTAAAGGAGCCGGTGTACTCCTTGATAATGCCTATCACCATCGGGCCGACAAAGCCGCCGAGGTTGCCGATAGAGTTGATGGCGGCGATACCGGCGGCCGCGGCCGGACCGCTCAGGAACAGCGTCGGCATGCTCCAAAGCGGCGGTTTCGAGGCGCTGATGCCGATATTGACCAGCGTCAGGGCAAGAATTACTGTCAGCATCGAGCTGGCGTTACCTGCAAAGAACAGGCCGACGGCGGCGAGAATGCAGGCGCCGATGACGTGCCAGCTTCGCTCATGCGTGCGGTCGGAATGTCGCGCCCACAGCACCATGGCAATGACGCCAAAGACGGCCGGAACTGCATTCAGGAAGCCGATTTCCAGAGACGAGACGCCGAGGGTGTGAATGATTTGCGGTGACCAGATGCCGAGCGTGTAGAGTCCCGCTGACGTGCCGAAGTAGACCAGCGCCAGCGCCAGCACGCGCTTGTCTGCCAATCCACGCCAGGCGCTCTGATGTGCATTGCCGGACTTGGCAGTCTGCTCGGCCTGCATCCTGTCTTGCAGCCACTCCCGTTCTTCATCGTCAAGCCAGCGGGCCTTCTCGGGACGATCAGTCAGATAGAACAGGACGACTACGCCGAGAAAAAGCGCCGGAATGGCTTCGATAAGGAACATCCACTGCCAGCCTGCATAGCCGAGCATGCCGTGCATCTCGAGCAGCGCACCGGACAGGGGAGAGCCGAGCACGGTCGAGAGCGGGGCGGCGGCCATAAACAGCGCCGTCACCTGCGCACGACGAGTGGCGGGGAACCAGTAGCTGAGATAGAGAATGATGCCCGGAAAGAAGCCCGCCTCGGCGACGCCGAGCAGGAATCTCAGCACATAGAAGCTGGTGGTTCCCTGTACGAAAGCCATGCCCGCTGAGACAAGTCCCCAGGTAATCATGACGCGGGCAATCCATATTCTGGCCCCGACTTTATGCAGAATCAGATTGGAGGGCACTTCGAAAAGAAAATAGCCGACAAAGAATATTCCGGCACCGAGGCCAAATACCGTGGGTGAAAAACCGAGATCTTTATTCATGGTCAATGCGGCGAAACCGATATTGACCCGATCGATAAAGGCGATGAAATACAGGAGCATGATAAAGGGCACGATACGTAATGTGACTTTACGCATCACCCTTTTTTCCAGGTGATTAGTCATGGGAGGTAATCCTCTTCGGGGTGTAGGGTATGTTATTTTTTTGTAATCACAGTCTCAGTATGCCGAGAAAAGCCGCGTTATCATCAGGGCTGATTTATATAAATTAGTGATACAATCGAGGGCGTATGGAGTTAAACCAGCTGAGGTGTTTTATCGCAGTGGCGCAAGAGTTGCACTTTGGTCACGCCGCGCAAAAAATGGAGATGATGCCTGCGTCTTTTGGCCGGTTTATCAGGCTGTTAGAGGAGGAATTCGGCTTGCGACTGCTGAACCGCTCCACACGCAATGTCTCGCTGACGCAGGAGGGCGTGCTGTTTTTGGAGGACGCGGTCAAAATAGTGGCGCTGGCGGATCAGCTGTCGAGTAAATTCAAAAAGGTGGGCCAGAAAATAAAACATCCGCTGCGCATTGGTGCAATGGACAGCGCAGCCTCCGGATTATTACCCAAACTTCTTAATATTTATCGACAGTCTCATCCCGAGGTGGATATTCATTTACAGGAAGATAAAAGTATTAATCTTATTCCGCGTCTTAAATCGGGTTGGCTGGATGCCATATTTGTCAGGCCGCCGGAAAAATATGATTCCGCTATCGAGTTTAGTTTGATTACCCATGAAAATTGCGCGCTGGCCGTGCCTTGCCATCATCGTCTCGCCGAAAGAAATAGCGTCTCTGTACACGATTTTGCCGAAGAAGCGATGATTCTGCCCGAAAGAAGATTACGCCCTCACAGTCATGACCTCACCATGACCCTCTTTAGAACAGAAGGGTTACAGCCAAAAATATCGCAATATGCAGATGAAAAGCACACGATTGTCAATCTGGTCTCGGCAGGGCTGGGGTTGGCGATTATTCCCGCCTATCTAAAGGGGCAAAGCTTTCCGGGCGTGAAATATATCGCGCTTCAGGTGCCGGAAAACGTCGCCGGGCTTCCGCTTAGCGTGGCCTGGATGAAAGGCAATACCGACGCCAATCTTCTCGATTTACTGCAACTGCTCAAGGACAATCATCTCGCGCTTGTCAAAGGGCTATGAAAAGCGAGCACATCCGCACTGCCCCCTTGAAGTGCCGATTATCGATGCATCACGCCTAAATGGCGGGATGACGTCCGCGCCGACGGGCAGGGGATGCAAGAGAAACCGTGTGCGAGCCTGTATTCCAGGCTGCCGCAATCCGCATGACGGCCTGCTCCAGTTCCGCCACCGGCCGAGTCCAGGGGAGACGCACATAGGTATCCAGTCCGCCACTCGGAGAAAACACGGGGCCGGGGGAGATAATCACATGACTCTCCTCCAGTGTGGCGGCGAGCGCGGTGGCACCGCGATGAGGCAGTTGGCACCAGAGTGCCAATCCACCTGTCGGGCGGATGAACTGCCAATCCGGTAGATGAGTCGTCACCAGGGCTATCAGCGCATCGCGTTGCACGCGCAGACGTTCGATATGGCTGGCGGACACAGGCCCTTTGTTCAACAGGTAGGTGGCGGCCAGTTGTTCGGCCACCGGCACGCCGAGGTCGAGCGACATTCTGGAATGGGTCAGACGCTCCACCAGCGCATGCGGGGCGCGGATCCAGCCCACTCGCAATCCTCCCCAAAAGGCCTTGCTCATGCTGCCGAGCGTGATGCAGTCGGGATTCGACGCGGCAAAAGGGGCAGGCATCGGCTGGCCGTCGAGGGCCAGAGACTGGTGCGTTTCATCCACCACGGTGAGGGTTTTCTGTGAATGCAGAGCGCGCCCGAGCTTTTCGCGCTGCGCCCCATTCATGACCGCGCCCGTAGGGTTGTGGAAATCCGGAATGAGATACACCAGGTCGGGGCGAAGCTGCTTCACGGACTTCATGATGCCCTCGATATCCCAGCCATGGCTGTCGACGCCCGCTTCATGCAGTGTTATCCCCGATGCTCTCAGCATCTCGGCGGCATTGGGATAAGTCGGCGACTCAATCAGTGCGGTTCCACGACGAGAGAGAAGTGCGCGAACCACGACGCTAAAGGCGGTCAATGCCCCCGGTGTAACGATGATTTGCTGGGGATCGGTAGCAAGTCCGCGAGCCTGATAGGTTTTTGCAATCGCCTCCTGCAATACAGGGAGGCCGGAAGGGAAATAGCCATGCCCGCCGAGATAGGCCGGCAGGTCGGATAGGGCGGCCGTGTAGGCCATCATCACATCCGATGCGGCCGAGTCGGCGGCGCAGTTGAGGTCAATCGAATTCGCTGCGGCACCTTTTGGCATCAGCACGCGGTCACGCACGCGCTCGCGACCGCCCGGCAGCGAGGTAAAGGTTCCCGAACCAGTATGGGCATAGGCGTACCCCAGATCTCGCAGTGAAGCATAGGCGCGACTGACCGTCGTTCGCGATAAATCAAGCGCCTGCATCAGTTCCCGCTCACTGGGTAAACGGACGCCAACGGGAATTTGTCCATCGCCGATGAGTAGGGTAAGGGCATGGGCAAGGCTGGCGTAGACGGGTTTTCCTGACAAGGTGCCCACGAGTTCACGCACTCTGCGTGCAGAAATACTGTCGCTCATGCAGTCCACTTTTTTGTAATTGGCTATTTTTAGGTAGGCCAATTATACGTACTATCGTCATATGAAAACAACGACGCAACTTGCCCAGTTAGGGCCGATAGAACAATTGATTGCCGGAAAGCTCCTGAGGCGGCTGACTCAGCTGATGGCGGGCCTCACCCTGTATGGCATCTCGATGGCGATGATGATCCGGGGTAATCTGGGTCTCGCGCCCTGGGATGCCCTGCACATCGGATTAACCCGGCATCTGCCGATAAGTTTTGGCTGGGTGGTCGTGGGTCTGTCTTTTATTGTGCTTATTCTGTGGATCCCGTTACGCGAGAAACCCGGTCTCGGCACGCTCGCCAATGCCTTCATGATTGGCACCGTGGCGGCAATGACCTTGCAACACCTTGATACGCCCAACGTTTTCCTCGAACGGTTGGCGTTTACCGTCGGAGGCGTCTTTCTCTGCGGGCTAGGTTCTGCCATGTACATCGGCGCGCAACTGGGGCGCGGCCCGCGCGACGGCCTGATGACGGGGCTGATTCGGGTGACGGGGCTTTCGCTGCGGCTGGTGCGAACCGGGATTGAAGTCACCGTGCTGATGTTGGGCCTGCTGTTGGGCGGTGTAGAAGTTTTCGGCATAGGTACCGTGCTTTTCGCCCTCTTTATCGGGCCTTTAACGCAAAGCCTGCTGCCCTGGATGGTGGTCAAGCTTGACCATGACAGCTAGTTTTCCCTCTGCTTAAGTGGCACAAGGCCCATCCTCATTCACAAAAAGAGGGTGGGCCCTGGCTTTCATCCTTTTGCGATATGAATTACCTATCTCTTGTCTACGCCAGTTTCCTCGATATTCCCCGCTCCTCTTCTGGCTTACCGCCGCCATCATGTTGCTGATTTTTTCCTCAACGCGCCGTACCGACGGGCTTGTTCAGCAAAGCTTCGTTAAAACCGCGTGTTGATATAATCCCCCTTCGCAATAAGATTTTCTTATTTCATTCTTCATCGCGGCGTGTTTGCAGACGTTCGCAGCAGATTGACCGGAAATTTAAAATAGACAAGTGGTATACAAATAGAATACAAAATGATCGCCGAGTAAAAAATAAGCAAGGTGGCGAAAATGAAAGCAATGGAAACGACGCTGGCTGACGGACCTTCGTCGACAAAAAATGCCTACGAGGCCGTGCTGCATATGATTCAGTCCGGTGCGCTCGCCAATGGCGAAGTGGTTAGCGAACGCCGGTTGGCGGAACAGCTCGGGTTGTCGCGCACGCCGATTCGCGAAGCGCTTGGACGACTGGAGGGCAGTCACTACCTGCGACGCTCGGGGCGTACGTTGCTGGTCAATGGCGTGGAGCTTGAAGAAATTCTGGAAATCATGTCGGTGCGCATCTTGCTGGAAGCCGATGCGGCCCGTCTGGCGGCCGGAAGAATGTCGGCGACAAAACTGGCCGATATTCGTCAACAACTGGAGAAAATGAGCAGCCCGGAGCAAACCACGCCAAGCCACCACTGGGAGGTTGATGATTTTCTGCATTTCAGCATCGCCGAAACCAGTGGCAACAAATTACTGCTGCGCCTTTTAGGTGAGTTACGCACCCGCACCCGCATGTTTGGTAAAGAAACCGTGCCCTCGCGCTTTGAACCCGGACGCATTGAGCACCTTGCGATTATCGATGCCATTGAGGCGGGCGACGGCGACAGAGCGGCAAAAGCGATGGCGCAGCACATTGAAAATGCCCGCAATGCCATCTTTCAATCGGTGACGGGTCGCGACTTACGATAAATTCTGCCGCCATTGGCGGTTCCTTAACGCATGTCAGGAGGTGAAATGGGTCGCAAGCGACTGCTTTATCTACACAATGGTCGATCGCAGCAGACAATTGCGCGATTGGACGAGCGTTTTGAATCCTGGGGTCTGGACGTGGCGCATTTCTGGGCCTATCAGAACGAATTTCCCGCCGACTTAAAGGGTTATGACGGAATCTTTCTTTCCGGCAGCCCACACGGCGCATACGAAGACATTCCGTTTATCGAACGGGAACATCGCCTTATCGTCGACGCCGCCGCGCAGGGGATTCCGATGCTCGGCGTCTGTTTTGGCAGTCAGATACTGGCTTCCGCCCTCTGCGGTCGAGATCAGGTCTTTCGCCGCGCGTCATGCGAGATTGGCAACAAATGGCTACAGGCCACGCCCGCCGCGGCCAACGATCCTATCGCTTCCGGCATCGCGCCGCAGGTGTATATGTTTGTCTGGCACAACGACGAGGTGCGGGCGAGTCATCCCGACATGACTATTCTGGCCTCAAGCGATCTATGCCCCAACCAGATCTGGCGTTACAAGGATCGACCCATCTGGGGTATTCAGGGCCATCCGGAAATTACCCTTGAACAGGCCCCGCGCTGGTTCGAGCAAAATCGGGCCACTATGGAGCAAGACGGCGGCGATATTGCCGAGCTTATCGCCACTGCCGACGAAGCCGCGGCGGCCAAGACCCTGCTGACCCGCTTTGCGCGGCTGGTTTCGGGTTGATGATCTTTTCCGGATCACTGCATTTTTGAATAAACGACATTCCTGATACCCGCATCTCGACACGGCTACTCAACATCCCGGCATTTTTGGGAGGCGGCCTGTCGAGTGCGCATAAGTCCAGCTAACGGCTTATCGTCCTGCGCAAAGGCCTTTTGCGCGGCAAACGATTTTTATCCATTTAACCAGGGAAAAAATGATGACCAGATTGCCTGTAAAACTGTTCGGCCTGCTTGCCGGTGCGGCGGTGCTTGTCTCGGCGGCGTTGCCGCTTGGCGCGGCCGCTGCGGATGAAATGACGTTTGCCAGCTGGGGAGGCGCCTATCAGGACGGGATCCGCGAAGCCTGGATGAAACCTTTCACCCAGGAAACCGGCATCAAGATTATCGAAGATACCAATCCGGTTATCGCCCGCATCAAGGCGATGGTTGATACCAAAAGTGTCGAGTGGGACGTGGTGACCGCCGGTGGCGCGAGTCTGATGCAGGGGGCGAAAAGCGGTCTGTTCGAAAAAATCACGCCACAGATGGTCGATGAAAGCAATGTGTTACCCGAAGCGCGCAACGACTATGGCGTGCCGTCAGAAATCTTCTCGACCGTGATTGGCTATTCCACCAAGGCATTCCCCAACGGCGGCCCGAAAACCTTTGCCGATTTCTGGGACGTGAAGAAATTCCCCGGCAAGCGCACGCTGCCAAACAAGCCGGATACCGTGCTGGAAGCCGCTCTGATGGCCGATGGCGTCGCCGCTGCGGATGTCTACAAAACCCTGAATACCCCGGCGGGCATGGAACGCGCCCTGAATAAAATCCGCCAGATCAAGCCTTATGTCGCCATGTGGTGGTCGGCCGGCGCGCAACCGGTTCAGGCGCTGGGCAGCGGGGAAGTCGTGATGGCGCTGGGCTGGAATGGGCGCTTTCAGGCCGGTATCGACGGCGGTCTGCCGATTGCCATGTCCTGGGATCAGTCCGTGGCGCAGGTCGGGTATTTCATGATAGTGAAAGACGCGCCGCATAAGGCGCAGGCAGTGAAATTCCTCAACTATATCGTTCGTCCCGAAGTGCAGGCCCGCTTTAGTCAATATGTTGCCTACGGCCCGGTGACGCCGAAATCCATTCCGCTTATCGACAAATCGTTGCAGAACAGGCTGCCTTCGACGCCGGAGCGCCTCTCCAATGCCCTGTTCATGAATATCGACTGGTGGGCGGCGCACTCCCTTTCGGCGGGCGAAGCCTACAACACTGCCATGCAGCAATAACCCCGAACGAGGAGATGACACATGGTGGAAACTCAATACTGGTTTGAAAAAGCCGAATATGAGCAGCGTCTGGCTCGGGTTCAACAACAGCTGGTGGAGAAGGGCTATGACGCGATGCTGGCGTTTATGCCGGAAAGCGTGACCTGGATTACCGGATTCTTCACCCGCGCCTATTCGTCGTTTCAATTTGCCCTTATTCCGGCGAGCGGCGAGCCTACGGTAATTTGCCGCGACGTCGAGGCTTATTATCTGGACAGTACCTGTCTCTATGCCGATCGGGTGCTGTGGAGCGACAGTGACGATAAAACCGCCGTTGCCGTACAGGCGATTCGTTCACGGCTTGGCGCGTCGCCGCGACTGGCGATTGAAATGGCGGCCTGGCCGCTGTCGGTGGCGCGCTTTAACGGCATCAAGGCGGGCTTGCCCGATGCCCTGATGCTCGATGAAAGCCAGATGCTGACCCAAATGCGTTTTATTAAATCCGCGGCGGAGATAGCGTATCAGCGCCGTGCGGGCAAGGCGGCAGAGGCCGGGATGACGGCGGCCATTGCCTCGGCCAAGGTCGGGGTGAGCGAGCGCGAAATGGCGGCGGAAATCTGTAGCGCGATGATCCGTGCCGGCAGTGATTTACCGGGGCCGGGCGTGATGTCATCGGGCGAGCGTGCCTACCATCTGCATGGCGGATACAGTGACCGGGTGCTCGCGCATGGCGATATTGTGCAGATTGAAACCACGCCCAACGTTCGCCATTACCACGCCCGTTTTATGCGCCCGATTCGGGTGGGACAGGCCAGCGATGAGGACTACCGCATCGTTGAACGCCTGATTGCCATTCAGGATGCCGCAATGGCAGAAGTACGGCCGGGCGTGGCGGCAAGCTTGCCGGATGCCCTCTATCGGGACGGGGTGATGACGGCAGGTTTGCGCGACACCTATACCAACAAAACCTTTTATTCGGTCGGCCTGCTGCTGGCCCCCAGCGGCGGCGAACCGCTGGAAGCGGCGCCGGGATGTGACTGGCACTTTGCACCGGGTATGACGTTCCATACCTATGTGCTGGCGCGCGGTTTTGGTATGTCGGAAACCATCGCGATTACCGAAGACGGTTATGAGCGGCTCACCCAGTATCCACGTCAGCTGTTTATCAGTTAGTGCATGAGGCGGTGCGACAGATAGTTTGCGCACCGCCTGCCTGAACATCCTGTGATGTCAAAACCGGAGAGACAACGTGACAACATCATCGCTACCCGGACTGGACGCGGTCGACCGGGAAAAGAAAGTGCGCCGTTTTTCCCGCCTGACCTTGCTGGCACTGCCGCTTCTGCTGTTTCTGGCGCTGTTTTTTATCTGGCCTATCATTGGCCTGCTCAAACAGGGTTTCTACAGTCATGGCGTGCTCTCGGTAGACAATTATCGGCGTCTGCTCGACGTGCCTATCTATCGAATCGTGCTGCAAAACACGTTTGTGATCGCAGCCGTAGTGACAGTCAGTTGCATCGTCATGAGTTATCCGCTGGCGTATTTGATGGCCTCGGTAAAACCCGCGCTGTCGAAACTGCTGTTTTTCGCCGTACTGCTGCCGTTCTGGTCCAGCGCACTGGTGCGCACCTCTGCCTGGATTGCGCTATTGCAGCAAAATGGTCCCCTCAATACGTTACTGGTCACCACGCGCCTTATCGATCAACCGGTCGCCTTTCTCTATAACTTTACCGGCGTCTTGATTGGCATGACCCACGTATTGATGCCATTTGTGGTATTGCCGCTGTACTCCTCGTTTCGCTCGATGGACAAATCCCTGATTCAGGCGGCGCAGAGTCTGGGCGCGGATTCCATCGGCATTTTCATCCGGGTGATTTTACCGCTGACCCGTCCGGGCGTTGTGGCGGGGGCCATTATCGTCTTCATGAATGCGGTGGGGTATTACATTACGCCATCGCTGATGGGAGGACCGGCGCAGCGCATGATTGCCGAACTCATCTCGCATAACATCAGCGATGAGTTGAACTGGGGCATCGCGGCCGCGCTGGCTGGCGTCCTGCTTGTTACCACGCT
>Ga0308159_1001874_pt1 | contig 27117 bp, 19 predicted proteins | sample PhyCR1_FD_201040 | JGI IMG/M metagenome (GOLD analysis project Ga0308159, IMG submission 201040) | Phyllosphere microbial communities from UC Gill Tract Community Farm, Albany, California, United States - DLSLC.R1 | ecosystem: Host-associated > Plants > Phyllosphere > Unclassified | place: USA...
CGCTCGACGACGAGAGAAGAGTTCCATGAGGTCGACTCGACGGCGCGCCGCGCGCGCCCCCATCGCCACCGTCACCGCAGGGCTGGCCGTCGCCGCCCTCGCCATCGGCTCGCCGGCCCATCCGCCGAAGGCCGAGGCGGCCGCAGTCGCCGACCCCGGTAGTCACGTGATCCTCGACTACGATTTCGACGACGCGGCATCCGTCACCACGACGGTGAAAGACGAATCCGGCTCGGGCCGCGACGGCGTGCTCGCCAACCCGGAGTCGGCTCAGCTGGTCGACGGCCCGTCGGGTGGGAAAGCCCTGCACCTCTCGGGCGGCGCGGCGGGCTCAAGCACCTCGCCCTACATCACGGTCCCCGCGGGGCTCTTCCAGGGGCTGACCTCCGCGACCATCTCGTCGTGGGTGAAGTGGGACGGCGGCGACGCCTTTCAGTGGCTCTACACCCTGGGTAAGGACAAGGACAGCGCGGCGTTCTACACTCCACGCTTCCAGGGTGACGACAAGGCACGCTCCAGCGTCAAGCCCACCGCCCAGGGCGAGGTCGGCGCGTCGGGGGCCACGGCCCTGCCCGCCGGTGAATGGCACCTCATCACCACGACGATCGACGACGGCGCGCTGGTGTACTACCTCGACGGGCTCGAGGTCAGCCGGACGTCCGTCGGCACCGACGTGTCCACCGCCCTCTTCGGTTCTTCTGCGCCCAACTCGGGGTACATCGGGCAGCCCTTCTGGACGGGGGTGCACCCCTTCTTCGCCGGCGCGATCGACGACTTCCAGGTGTACGACACCGCGCTCACCGCCGGGCAGGTGCGCGATCTCGCCGGCGACGCCGCGCCGAAGGTCACGTCCGTCGTGCAGACCAGCGTCGAGGTGCAGACCGACGTGGGTTCGGCCCCGAACCTCCCGGGCGTGAGGGCCCAGTTCGACGACGGGCAGCAGCGCCTCGCTCCCGTCACGTGGGCCGATGTCCCGGCATCCGCGTACGCCCAGCGCGGCGTCTTCACGGTCACCGGAACCGTGGACGGGACCGACACCGCCGTCACCGCAACGGTACGCGTGACGACGCCCGGCGAGTTCTCGATCGACGTCGGCGACCGCACGGGGGCGTTCATGGGGGGCGCATCGGGAACGCTCTACGGGCTCTACGGCCCCGGCCTGCCCTCGAACAATCTCATCGACGGCATCCAGCTGCGCACCGTCTCGACCAAGGCTCAAGACGGGCCGCAGCACCCCGGGGCCGACGCCCTCGAGGTGGTCAAGCCGCTCGCCGACTCGTCGAACGGCGACGTGTACATCTACATGACCGACATCAACCGCGGGTTCCCCTACGAGGTGCCCGGCAACAGCGGTGAAGAGAAGGAGGCGTGGTACTTCGACGCGATGGCGAAGCAGGTCGATCAGGTGCTGCAGCTGCCGGAGGAGTACCAGAAGCGGATCGTGTTCGTCCCGTTCAACGAGCCCGAGGGCAACATGTACGGCAACGGCGGCGAGTCGTTCTGGGGCCAGAGCTGGCTCGACAACCCCGACCGCTTCTTCAGCGCGTGGGACCGCGCCTACCGGATGATCAAGGCGAAGATGCCCGACGCGCGCATCGGCGGCCCGAACACGAGCGTGCTCTTCGATCAGGACTACGCCTTCCTCCAGCACGCCGTCGCCAACGACACCGTGCCCCAGGCCTTCACCTGGCACGAGCTCAGCAACCCCGCCACGATCCGTGACTCCGTCGCGAAATACCGTGGCTGGGAGGACGAGCTCTTCGCGGGTACGAAGTGGGCAGGACAGCACCTGCCGATCAATGTCAACGAGTACGCCTTCAACTACCACACGTCGGTTCCGGCCCAGATGATCCAGTGGATCTCGGCGATCGAGGACTCGAAGATCGACGCCGACATCGCGTACTGGAACATCGACGGCAACCTCAGCGACTCGGCCGTGCAGTCCAACCGTGGCAATGGTCAGTGGTGGCTGCTCAACGCCTACGGCAACATGACCGGCGACACGGTGGCGGTGCATCCGCCGAAGCCCGGCGAGAGCTACACGCTCCAGGGCGTGGCGACGGTGGATGACGCGAACAAGAAGGTCCACGCTCTGCTGGGCGGGAGTTCGGGTGACCAGAACGTGTACGTCGACCGTCTGCCCGACTACCTGTCCGGAACGGCCCACGTGCAGGTGCGCGACATCCGCTGGACCGGTCAGATCGGCGACTCCGGCGAGCCGCAGACGGTCGCCGAATTCGACGCCCCGGTGTCGAACGGATCGCTCGCCCTGCCGTTCGGCCAGGGAAACCTGCCTCAGCTGGGCACCGACTCGGCGTACGAGATCATCGTCACTCCCGGGCACAACGCGTCGAGCCCGGCGCAGTCGCCGGTGAGCTGGCGGGGTGTGTACGAGGCCGAGAACGCGCAGTTCAGCGGCGCCACCCCCGAGATCAACGGACCGGAGGGGACGCCGAGCAACGTGAGCGGCTTCTACACCTCGGGCACGAAGGACGTCGGCGGGATCCGCGGCGGGTCCGACCTCAAGATCACCTTCGACGTCGATGTACCCGAAGCCGGCTCGTACGACCTGAGTGTGCTGGCCAGCGCCTTCAACAAAGACCCGCTGAACGAGGCGCAGGGTCCGGTGAACATGTTCGTGACCGTCAACGGCGCCGCCGAGCAGGAGATCTATGCCGAGCTCGGCTACAAGTGGGTCGTCTGGAACCACACCGACACGAAAGTCGATCTCCAAGCGGGCGCCAACACGATCACGATCGCGGCGAAGAGCCTCGACGGATCGAAGCAGACCGTCGGGACGGCGATCATCGACAAGATCGACCTGACGAAGGCCAACCCGGCCTACACCCCCATCTACGAGGCCGAGAACGCCGTGCTGCACGACACCACGGCCGCCTACGACCGGGCGGGTGTGTCGGGCTCGGGTTATGTGCCGGTCTCGGTGGGTCAGTCGGCGACGTTCTGGGTCTACAACGAGGACGACTCCGAGAAGGCGCTCGAGGTGAAGACCCTCGGCGGCGGCACGGCCACCGTGCGCGTCAACGGCGTCGACCTCGGGCAGGTCTCCGACACCGCGACGCTTCCCGCGTTCCTCGTGGGCGGCATCAACAAGGTCGAGGTCGTCGGCGGCAGCGGCACGGTCGCGGTCGACCGCGTGGCGGTCGCGGCATCCGAGAACCTCCTCGCCTCGCAGACGATCGAGGCGGAATCGGGCACGATCGCGGGGTCGGCGAAGACGGAGGGCCTTTCGCTCGCGAGCGGCGGGGAGGCGGTCGTCGGCGTCGGCGGGGCGCCCGGCAGCGGCAACACCCTGACGAACACCGTCACGGTCGCCGAGGCGGGCACCTACGCGATGACCCTGCGCTATTCGAACGAGGAGCAATCGCCCGCCTCGCACTACAACCCCGACCCGGTGGCGCGTCGCGCCGACATCTCGGTCAATGGGGGAGCGGTCCAGAAGGTGCTGTTCCCGCAGAGCTACAACGCCAACCAGTTCTGGGACCTGACCGTCGAGGTGCAGCTGAAGGCCGGTGAGAACACCGTGCGCTTCTCGTCGGAGGAGCAGCCCGACTTCAACGGCACGAGCTACATCTCCGAGCGCTACCCGACCCTCGGGCTGCGCTCCCAGTGGGCGCCCAACCTGGATCGACTGACCTTCACTGCTCTCCAGCCGTCGGCGACGGACGCGACGATCTCCGCCGGCCAACCGTCGGTCGAGCAGGGGGGAACAGTCACGGCGTCGGGGACCGGCTTCGCGCCGGGGGAGACGGTGCGGTTCTCGCTCCACTCCGACCCGATCGCGCTCGGAGAGGCGACGGCGGATGCCACGGGCGCGGTGACCGCGACTCTGACGGTGCCCGCGGCGGCTCCGGTCGGCGATCACCTGCTCGTCGCCGAGGGCGCTGACTCGCAGCGCACGGCCTCGACGGCGCTCGCGGTCGTCGCGGCCGCGGCAGCGGGCGGTGGTGATACCGCACCAGGCTTCGCGGGCGGCGGCGGCTCGGCATCCGGTAACGGTGCAGCCGACTCCTCGGCGGGTGCGCTGGCCACCACCGGCGGAACCTTCGCGGGCTTCGGTGTGCTGCTCGGCGGCGCCGCGGCTCTCGCGGCGGGTGCCGCGCTCATCGCGCGCCGCCGGGAGCGGATCAGCGCCTGACGGCTAAGCCACGGTGATGCCCCGGGGTCTGACTGCCCCGGGGCATCCCGCCGTCGGCGTGCGCGCCGGCGTCCGTGCCGCGTCCAGCCGGCGGACCCACGGTGCGTGGGACGCCATTGCGTCATCGACTCGGCGGCCGCGTGTACCGCCTGAGCGGACAGCGATGAGAAGATAACGCGAGCCCGACATCCCCTCGCGGGTGCGCCGCCACCGGCCGCGCCCGACGGGTCCCGCCGGGTTCGCGAGGAGGAGGGGGCCGACGATGGCGACCATCGGTGACGTAGCCAAGGCGGCGGGGGTGTCCCGCAGCACCGTGTCGTACGCGTTGTCCGGCAACCGCCCCATCTCGCGCGAGACGCGGGACCGCATCGACGCCGCCATCACCCAGCTCGGCTTCACCGTGAACGCCGGGGCCCGCGCTCTCGCGACGTCGCAGACCATGGTGCTCGGCCTGCTCCTGCAGTTCCACGACGACGAGTTCCCCCCGGCGATGCTGCAGTACATCCTGGCCGTCTCCGACGCCGCCCGCGAGCTCGGCTACGACATCCTCATGGTCACCGACACCGACGGCCCGGGCGCCATCCGCCGCATCACGTCGTCGAACAGGGTCGACGGCGTCGTCCTGCTCGACGTCACGCACGATGACCCGCGCCTGGATGCGCTGCGCGCCGCGCGGCAGCCCGGGGCCCTCGTCGGGCTTCCCGGCGACACCGCGGGCCTCGACGTCTTCGACCTCGATTTCGAAGCGTCGGCGCGTCTGCTCGTCGATCACCTCCACGGGCTCGGCCACCGCGAGATCGTGGTCGTCTCGCCTCCGCGTCACGTGTTCGAGCGCGGGGGCGCCTACGCGTGGCGGTTCCGCGACGCCGCCGTCGAACGGGCGGCGGGTTATGGCATCCGCGTCCACTGCCATCACGGCGAGTCGCAGCAGCCCGCGATCGAACGGAGTCTGAATGCGATTCTCGATGAGCGCAGAGAAGCGACAGCGCTCATCGTGCACAACGACGCGTCCATCGCGGCCCTCCCGGGGGTACTGCGCGAGCGAGGCACCGTCGTGCCGCGAGACCTGTCCGTCGTCAGCCTGTACTCGCGGGACTTCGGACGCACCTTCCTCCTGCCGTACACCGCCGTGGAGACCTCCCCCGACGGTCTGGGCCGCGAGGCCGTACAGCACCTGGTGCGACGCATCGCGGAACCCGACTACGCACCGTCGGTCGTCGGTCTCATCGAGCCGAAGCTGTCGGACCGCGGCAGCACCGCGTAAGCAGCGACCGGCAGAGCGGGGGATGCCGTGTTCCGGCGGCCGCGCAGGCGTGGTGTTCTCGCTCGCGGGGTGGCGGATCACGGCGACGGATGCGGTGCCCCGGGCGTGACGCGCGCGTCCCTGTCCTTCGGCCGTTCGAGCAGGACGGGGACGCGCGCGGCCTACGCGCGCTCGCCGGTGCCGGAAAGAGAATCCGCGGCGAGGGGCACGAAGACGCGCATCTGCGACGGACCGCGCTCTGCCCAGCGGTGATAGGGGATGAACGTCACGTCCACCGAGCGCGCGACGCGTCCGGCGCGCGGGCTCGGCCCGTAGGGCAAGACGGAAGCGCCGGCCGCGGGCTCGACGATCACGGCCTGCGCCCGGGCTCCGTCGGCGAGCGGTTGCGGCGGCAGCGGCAGCAGCCGGACGTTCTCGAGTGCGGTGGGGTCGGGTAGATCGCGGGACTCCACGCACAGCACGAGCGGACCGCGTTCGAGCGCCACCGACCCCCGCAGGGCGTCGATACGCGGGTCGGGAAAGACCAGCCGCGGTCGTTGCGGCAACGTCAGAGTCACCACGTCGCCGGCTGCGACGGTTCGCACGTCGAACCATCCCGGAGAGACGGCGCGCGCGGGCCGTCCCGCCGTCTCGACGGTGGCACCGTCGGCCCACTCGGGGATGCGCAGTCGCAGCCGGGAGGCCCCGGCGCCGACCTCTTCGACGACGATCGTCACGCGGGCGTCGTCGGGGTACTCCGTCTCAACGCGCAGACGCCAGTCGCCGGTGGAGACCTCTCCGGCCGCGTACTGCAGAAGCAGGAGCCCCTCGTCGTCTGTCGCGACCATGTACGCCGCGAGCGAGGCCAGCGTGCGCGCCACGTTCGTCGGGCAGCACGACACCTCGAACCAGGGGGCGCGCACCCCGCCTTCGGCGCGGGTGTTCACGCCGTCTTCCGCGGGAGCTCCCGCCTCACGTTGGTGCAGGGGGTTGGCGTAGAAGAAGGCGCGACCGTCGACGCTCGGTGAGGTGGCGACGACGTTGAAGAGCGTGCGTTCGATGAGATCCGGATAGCGCACGTCCCCGGTCGACAGGAACAGTCGCCACGCGAACATGATCGAGGCGACGCCCGCGCACGTCTCGCAGTAGGCGCGGTCAGCGGGCAGCTCCCAATCGTCGCCGAAGCCTTCGTCCTGGTGACGCGAGCCCATCCCGCCCGTGAGGTACGTGCGGCGGGCGACGGTGTTCTCCCACTGCTGTTCCAGGGTCGCGAAGAGGTCGTCGTCGTCGGTGTCGACGGCGACGTCGACGGCCCCGGCCGACAGGTAGAGGGCCCGGACGGCGTGGCCGCGGAGCACGGCGGCGTCGCGCACCGGGACGTCGTCCTGGAAGTACTCGGCCGACTGTAGGGGTGGTACGGGGAGGGTCCCGCGCCCACGGCGAGAGACGAACAGGCGGGCTTGGTCGAGATAGCGGCTCTCGCCGAACGCGCGTCCCGCTTCGGCGAGAGCCACCTCGATCTCGGGGTGTCCGCAGACGCCGTCCCGAGCACCCTCGCCGAACTCCGCGCAGATGTGGTCGGCGGCGCGTCGTGCGACGTCGACGAGGAGGTCGTCGGGGTGTCCGGTCCGCGAGCGCGCGACGGCCGCCTGCAGCAGGTGTCCCATGTTGTAGAGCTCGTGCCCCATCGACAGGTCGCTGTAGCGCGGCGCCTGTCCGGCGTGGCCGAACGCGGTACCGATGTAGCCGTCGTCGTCCTGTGCGCGAGCGACACGGTCGACGAGCGCGGCGAAGCCGCTCTCGAGCGCCTCGTCGGGAGAGCGCCCGAGTTCCCACGCCATCCCTTCGAGGAGCTTGTACACCTCGGAGTCCGAGAACACCCACCCGGTGCGCTCGTCCAGCGCGGCACCTGCGGCGACCCGGTCGAAGTTCGACAGCCAGCCCAGCTGCTCCATCCACTCGCGGCAGTGCGCGAAGGTGGCGGAGGCGTTGACCTCCTGCCGGCGACCCCAGAACCCTCGCGGGTCCAGGCGGAGGGCGCCGACGTCGACACCGCGCACCCGGGAGGACGCGGGGACGACGGGGACGGCTTCGAGGCGCGTGCCGGCGGCGTACGGTCGTTCGAGGACCATGCCTCAGTCCTTCACGGCGCCGGCGGTCACACCCGCGGCCACGTAGCGCTGAGCCACGACGAGCAGGATCGCCGCGGGAATGGATGCCACGGCGGCCGTCGCCATGATGGCGTTCCACTGCGTGGTGTTGTTGCCGATGTACGAGTAGATGCCGAGGGTGATCGGCTTCAGCGCCGAGTTGCGGGCCAGGGTCGACGCGAAGATGAAGTCGGACCACGCCCAGAGGAACGCGAACAGCGCCACGGTGAGCACCGAGTTGCGGCTCAGGGGCAGCACGACCGACACGAACGTACGCCACGCCCCCGCCCCGTCGATGCGCGCCGCCTGCAGCAGCTCGCGAGGCAGGCCGCCCATGAACGCGGTGAACAACAGCACGGCGAACGGCACCGCGACCGTGGAGTCGGCGAGGATCAGCCCCGGCACGCTGTTGAGCAGGCCCGCGCGGGCGTAGATGGCGTAGAAGCCCATCGCCATGACGACGGCCGGGATCATCTGCGCCACCAGGAGCACGAAGTTCAGCGTGCGCCCGCCCCGCAGGTTGAGCAGGGCGACCGCGTAGGCGGCCGGTGCGGCGATGACGACGGTCAGGGCGACGCAGCCGAGCCCGATGAGAAGGCTCGTGCCGAGGTTGGGCAGCTGCTGTCCGAGCACCGCGGTGTATCCCTCGAGCGTCGGATCGATGGGGAAGAGGTGCGGAGGGCTGAGCCGCAGATCGCTCGTCTTGGTGAACGAGACGTTCAGCATCCAGTAGACGGGGAAGAGCATGAGGGCGGTGAAGACGAGTCCGAGACCCGTCTTCCACCAGGCTCGGCGGACGGTCATGAGTTCTCCTGGCGACGCTGGGCCCGCAGGTACACGAACCCGAAGACGAGGGCGATGACGATGAGGATGTTGCCGACGGCGGCGGCGGGCGACAGGTCGGGTTGACCGGTGCCGAAGGCTTCGCGGTACGACCAGATCGCGAGGGTCGTGGTGGTGTCGGCGGGGCCGCCCCGCGTCATGATCCAGATGATGTCGACGACCTTGAGGGTGTAGACCAGGCCCAGCAGCAGAGTGATCGCCGAGACGGGCCGCAGCAACGGGAAGGTGATGCTCCAGAACTGGCGCCACGACCCTGCCCCGTCGAGCGAGGCCGCTTCGTACAGGTCGGCGGGGATGTTCTGCAGCCCCGAATACAGGATGACGAGGTTGAACGGGATGCCGAGCCAGATGTTGGCGATGATCACGGCGGTCATCGCGGTGTCGGGGGAGGTGAGCCAGTTGATCGGCGCCGCGCCCATGGCCCGCAGCACCGAGTTGATGATGCCGTTGTCGCTGTTCATCATCCACGACCAGGTCGACCCCGACACGATCAGCGGCAGGAGCCACGGGACGAGGAAGAGTCCGCGGAGCACCCCGCTGAGGGGGAAGTGCGAGCGGAAGAACACCGCGAGGCCGAGGCCGATGGCGTACTGGAAGACGAGCGAGACCGCCACGAACAGCGTCGTGTTGGTCAGGGCCGGGAGGAACGTCGGCGACGTGATCACGGCGATGTAGTTGTCGAGTCCGACGAAGGCCGCATCGCCCTGGACGAACGCGCGGACGGTGTAGTCGTGGATGCTCAGGTCGATGCTGCGCACGAGCGGCCACAGGTAGAACACCAGGAGATAGATCACCAGCGGGGCGGCGAAGGCGGCCGCGACCCAGGGGGAGCCGCCGCGCCGGGCTCGCCTGCGCCGGGGATGGGGGACGGTCACCGACACGGTGTCGTCGGCGACCTCCGCGCGCTCGCGCAGCACCGGGAAAGACATGGGATGCCTCTTTCGAAGGGGCGTCCGGGGAACGTCGCCGTCCCCCGGACGCCGGGAGGGGTCGTTACTTGGAGGTGGCGGCCTGCGCGGCCGTCTGCGCGGCGTCCAGAGCTTGCTGGGGCGACTGCACGCCGGAGAGGACGTTCTGCACGGCCGTCCACAGCTGCTCCGAGATGAGCGGGTACTTGGTGCCGAGGTTGTCGCTCGTGCGTCCCTTGGCATCCTGGACGGCCGAGACCCAGGTCTTCAGGTCGGGGTGCTCGGTGAGCAGCTCCTTCTGGCCCTCCTCCGTCGGCGGGATGTAGTACGCGAAGGTGTCGGCCGTCTGCACGAAGCCCTCGGTGGTCGTCATGCAGTCGATGATCTTGCGCGTGGTCTCGTAGCGCGCGGTGTCCTTCTGCACCGGGGCGACGATGAACTCACCGCCGGTCGGGGCGGGAGCGGCGCCGCCGTCCTTCGCGGGCAGCTGGATGACGCCGGTCTTGAACGGCGCCTTCGCGGCGCTGTTGACCTGCCACGTGCCGTTCTCGGCGAAGCCGAAGTCGCCGGTGAGAAACTCCTCCCACACGGTGTTCTGCGAGTTGGTGATCACCGAGTTGGGCGCGTACCCCTTGTCGACCCAGCCCTTCCACAGGCTCAGGGCCTCGACCGCCTGGGGCGACGAGAGGTCGGCGAGATCGGCGCCCGCGCCCCAGAACCACGGCAGGAACTGGAAGCTGCCCTCCTCGGTGTTGATGCCCGAGAACGAGATGCCCTTCTTGCCGGTCGCGGAGACCTTGGCCAGGGCCGCGTCGAGCGTGGCCCAATCGGTGATCGACGACGGGTCGACGCCGGCGGCCGACAGCACATCGGCGTTGTAGTACAGCGCGAGGGTGTTCGCACCGATCGGGATGCCGTACGTCTTGCCGTCGAGCTCGCCGGCGGCCAGCAGGTTGGGCTCGATCTTCGAGGTGTCGAGGCCGAGCTCTTCGGTGGTGCTCAGCATGCCCGTATCGGCGAGGGTGGAGACGGCGGGGTTGTCGATCAGGATGATGTCGGGCGACGTGCCGTCCTGGGCCGAGAGCAGCGCCTGGTTCGTCAGGGCGGTGGTGTCGTAGGCCGTGCGCTGAATCGTGACGCCGGCCTGGGTGCCGCAGTCCTGGACGCGCTTGGCCCAGTCGGAGCCCTCGGCGTGCTGCGGGTACGGGTCCCACCAGGTGTACGTGCCGCTGGCGTCGCCGCCCGTATCTGTGCCGCCGGAGCAGCCGGCCAGCGCGCCGACCGCGACGGTGGCGGTGGCGAGCACCGCGGTCAGACGCAGGACTTTCGTGTTCATTGTTCCTCCTCGAACATGCTCGGGTGAGAGCTGTGGTGGTGCCTCTATCGGCGGTGTGGGGGTGCGGCGATGCTGCCGCGATCGTCGATCACGGGCGCGATCAGGGTGACGACGTGGGACTCCGTGGGCGCGGTCGAGCGCACACGGGAGACGAGGTGTTCGACGGCTCGCCGACCGAGGAGGTCGGCGGCGCTGTCGATGGCGCTGAAGGGGAGGGAGAACGTGCGGGCGAACTCGTCGGAGTAGCGGCCGATGACGGAGATGTCGGACGGAGACGTCAGCCCGCGCGACGTGAGCACGGACGGGAGCGCGGCAGAGGCTGCTTCGTTGTTGAGCAGCAGCCCGGTCGCGCCGGGGTGCGCGTCGAGGACGGCGTGCAGTTCCCGCCCGATCTCGGGCTGGTGCGACGACCCGAAGATGTGGTGCAGGCGGATGCCGTGCTCCTCGGCGCGTGCGCGAGCGGCATCCGCGAGTCGCCACACGTAGGCGCCCCCGCGCTCGACGACGTGTTCGGGTTGCGACACCAGGGTCATCTCGCGGTGGCCCATCTCGTGCAGACGATCGACCATGAGGCGCCCGGCTGCGTCGAAGTCGAGATCGAAGGCGTCGATGCCGCTGGGGTCTCCCGGCAGCCCGAGGAGTGCGCCCGGTTGGCGGATCGCGCGCAGGGTGTCGAGGCGCTCGTCGAATTCCGCGACGTTCAGCAGCACGAAGCCGTCGGCCATGCGCGAGGATGCGATACGGGTGAGGGCGCCCACACCGTCGCTCTCTGTGACCAGGAGCGTGTCGAAGCCGAGCTCGCGCGCACGGTCGGTGATCCCGAGGATGTATTGGAGCATGGCGGGGGCGAACTCGTCGTCGAAGAACTGGCCCAGAACGGCGATGACGTCGGTGCGCGAGGTCGCCAGCGCGCGGGCGCCGGCGTTGGGGATGTACCCGAGGTCGCGGACGGCGCGCTCGACGTTCTGGCGCACGGCGGGAGAGATCGTGCGTTTCCCGGAGAGCGCGTACGAGGCCGTGCTGCGGGAGACGCCGGCGGCTCGCGCCACGTCGCCGATGGTGACCATCTGCCGTCCTTTCCTGTCCGGGCCCCTGTGCCCTGCGGGTTCGATCAGTTCTCGACCGCGTCTCCACATCGAGCGGTATTCCATGTGTCGAACCGCTTCGATTCGAACCGGTTCGAAAGTACAATGGCACCGCGAGAAGCGCAACAATCAATTCCCGATGACCCGGAGGCCCTCGATGGCGAGCCCCTTTCCTTCCTTCGACCTGCGTCAGATCCCCTTCAGCAGGCGGGGCGCCTGGGTGAATCTGTCGCCCGTGGTGGGAGCGCACCGCACCGTGGACGACGTCCACCTCGTCTCGCACCGCACCGGGATGCATCCGGTGCTCTCCGTCGTGCCGCGATCGACGACGGGCGGTTCTCCCGGGGGATGGGACGTCGACTCCTCGCCGTCCGTCCTGCGCTGGACGCGGGATGCCGCGACGGTCGAGGCGGTCTTCGCCACCCGTGACACCGTCCGCTTGCGCGGTGACGCGGCTTCGGTGCTGCGATTGGGCGAGGCGGCAGCGGAGCTGACGCCGTTCACCGGGATCTACCTGTTCCGCGATCCCCGCGACGACAGCGCCGTATTCACCTCGTACGAGACGGGGTGTCGTTACCGGGTGACCGCCGTGCGCGGTCGTGTCCGGGTGGAGGGGGCCGAGAGCCTCGGCGCGGCCGCGCGGGCGGTGGAGATCGGAGCGTCCGACGGCGACGACGGATGGGAGGTCGCGATCGAGGAGTTCGAGACCTCGCGCCCGCCGCTGGTGGTGACGACGTCGTTCGACGACGACGTCGCAGAGGTGTCGGCGGAGTTCGCCGACTTCGCCCACAGGGTCGCCCCGTGGGCCGCGGATGAGACCGTCCCGCCCGCGACCCGCGACGTATCGGTGCTGGCCGCCTACGTCCTGTGGTCGGCCACGGTGGCACCGGCGGGGTTCCTCATGCGCGAGAGCGTGCTGATGTCGAAGCACTGGATGGACAAGGTCTGGAGCTGGGACCACTGCTTCAACGCTCTCGCGCTGGCTTCGGCCGATCCCGCCCTGGCCCTCGACCAGTTCCTGGCGCCCTTCGATCATCAGGATGCCTCGGGTGCGCTGCCCGATTCGATCGCCCATTCCGAGAGGCTGTACAACTTCGTCAAACCCCCCATACACGGGTGGGCGTTCTCCCGACTCCGCGACGAAGGGGTCGTTCTCACCGAAGCCGAGCGGCGTGACGTCTACGACAAGCTCGTGCGGTGGACGCGATTCTGGCTCGACGAACGCCGCGTTCCCGGTCGCGCGTTGCCGCATTACCACCACGGCAACGACAGCGGGTGGGACAACGCGACCGTTTTCGATCGCACGAGAGTGGTGGAGTCCCCCGACCTCGCGGCGTTCCTGATCATCCAGCTCGACGAGCTCGCGCGTCTGGCGGCGGAGGTGGGCGAAGACGGTGCGGTCTGGCGCGCCGAGCGCGATCGGGTCGCTGCCGCCCTGCACGACCTGTGGCGGGGCGACGGGTTTGCGGCGCGCGGTGTCGAAGACGGGCTCGATGCCTCTCGAACGAGCCTTCTTCCCCTTCTCGCCGTCACCGCGGCCGATCGTCTGCCCGCCGAGGTCGGAGCGGCACTCGCCGCCGGGGTCGAGGCGTTCCTCACGCCGTGGGGCCCGGCGACCGAGCTACCCGACGGTGCGCACTACGAGAGCGACGGGTACTGGCGCGGACCCATCTGGGCGCCCTCGACTCTGCTCCTCGCCGACGGTCTGCGTCGCGCCGGTCACGCGGCGCTCGCCGACGACATCGGCGCGCGCTTCCGGCGCCTGTGCGAGAGCGGCGGCTTCGCCGAGAACTTCGATGCGCAGACGGGCGAAGGTCTGCGCGACCGCGCCTACACCTGGACCGCCGCGGCCTACCTGGTTTTCGTGCGTGACGCCGTGCGCCGCGGAGACATCCTGTCCTGACAGGGCCGGGGTCCGCGGCGGAGATCGCCGGACGAGAACCGGAAAGACCCCGGATGCCACGGCATCCGGGGTCCTCCTCGACGGTTCGACTCAGCCCAGCAGCGGCACCGCGCCCACGAGCACGCCGACGGCGAGCATGACGAGCGAGACGATCGTCGCGCGCCACAGCACCTTCTTGTGGTGGTCGCCGAGGTTGACGCCGGCGAGCGAGACGAGCAGCAGGATCGCGGGCACCAGGGGGCTCTGCAGGTGAACGGGCTGGCCGGTGATGGACGCCCGCGCCATCTCGACCGGGGCGATGCCGTAGTTCGCCGCGCTCTCGGCGAGGACGGGCAGGATGCCGAAGTAGAACGCGTCGTTCGACATGAAGAACGTGAACGGGATCGACAGCACGCCGGTGATGACGGCGAGGAACGGACCCATCGACGAGGGGATGACCTCGGTGATCCACGACGCCATCGCCGTCACCATGCCGGTGCCGTTGAGCACGCCGACCAGGACGCCGGCGGCGAGCACCATCGACACGACCCCGACGATGCTGGGGGCGTGGGCGACGATCTCGTCGGTCTGCGCACGGAGCTTGGGGAAGTTCACGATGAGGGCGATCGCGGCCCCGACCATGAAGACGAACGCCAGCGGGAACAAGTCCAGGACCAGCAGCACCATGACCGCGGCCGTCAGAGCCAGGTTGAACCAGATGAGCTTCGGGCGCAGCGTCGCGCGGTTCGGGTCGAGCATGGTGTCGGCCATGGCGGTGTCGGCCGTGTCGACCAGCTGCGCCGCGGCGACGGCGTCGCGGCCACCGCGGACGGTCACGATGTTGCCGGTGCGCAGGGAGGCGACCGCGCCGGGCTTGGGCTCGGCGCCGCGGAACATCTTCGGGGCGCCCAGGCGACCGAACCCGCCGGGGGCGTCGAGCTTGGTCGTGTCGACGCTCCCCGCCAGGCGCTTGCGCTCGGACAGCCCCAGGAACCAGGCGAAGGCGAGCGAGACGACCAGGCCGGCCAGCAGCGACGGGATCATCGGCACGAAGACGTCGGTGGGCTGCAGGCCCAGCGCGGTGGCCGCGCGGACGGTCGGTCCGCCCCACGGGACGATGTTCATCGTGCCGTTCATCAGACCCGCGACGCAGGTGAGCACGACGGGGCTCATGCCCAGGCGCAGGTAGAGGGGCAGCATCGCCGAGGTGGTGATGATGAAGGTCGTCGAGCCGTCGCCGTCGAGCGAGACGGCTCCGGCGAGGATGGCCGTGCCGAGCACGATCTTGGCCGGATCGTTGCCGAGCACGCGCGTGATCACGCGGATCAGCGGGTCGAACAGGCCGACGTCGATCATGATGCCGAAGTACATGATCGCGAACATCAGCAGGGCCGCGGTGGGCGCCATCTTGCTGATCGCGTCGATGACCATGTCGCCGAGCCCCAGGCCCGCGCCGGCGATGAGACCGAAGACGGTGGGGACGACGATCAGGGCGACCATCGGGGTCATGCGCCGCGTCATGATCAGGGCCATGAACGACAGGACCATGAGGAAGCCGAGGGCCACGAGCACCCCGTCGGCGGGCGTGTAGGCCACCGGGTACTCGGCCGCGTCGGCCGCAAGGATCAGGGGGGTCATCGCGACTCCTTCGTCGTGACCGGCGCGGCTCTCGCGCTCGATCCGGTGACACTACGGGCGCGGCGCACGCCCGCGCGCTCTTGCTCGCATTGCAGACGGTTATGCGCGTACCGTGTGTTCTGCGCATTTCGCGCACGACGACGTGAGTCGAGGCGGGAGGGGCACATGCGGTTCGCCACGCGCATGCTGGTCGTACAGGTCGCCACGCAGGTGGCCGTCGTCGCCGTCTGCACCGCCGTCTTCGCCGCTCTCGGTGTGCAGCAGCTCAAGGCCGAGGCGGACTCGTCCGCCCTGAACATCGCCCGGTCCGTCGCCGAAGCCCCCGAGGTCCGCGACCTGGTCGAGACGTACTCCGCCGATCCCGGGACTCCGGATGCCGCGGGTCTGCGCGACGGCCTGCTGCAGCGCTACGCCACCGACGTCACGGCCCGGACGGAGGGCCTGTTCGTGGTGATCACCGACGATCACGGCATCCGTCTCGCCCATCCCGATCCCGACCGCCTCGGAGAGGTCGTCAGCACGAGCTTCGCCGACGCGCTGGCCGGGCGCGAGGTGGTCACGTGGGAGACGGGAACGTTGGGAGAGTCCGCGCGCGCCAAGGTGCCGATCTTCCCGCCCGGTGGGGGATCGCCGGTGGGGGAGGTGAGCGTCGGGTTCGAACGGGCGAGCGTCTTCGACGACCTTCCGGCCCTGGTCGGCGGGATCGCCGTCGCGGTCGCGCTCGCCGTGGCGATCGGTGCCGCCGTCGCCCTGCTCATGCGGCGCCGCCTCGAGCGGCTGACTCTGGGGGTGCAGCCCGAAGAACTCGTCGCGCTCGTCCAGACCCAGACCGCGGTGCTCGAAAGCGCCGACGAAGGGGTCGTCGCGCTCGACGACGCCGGCATCGTGCGGGTGTGCACGGCTGCCGCCGAACGTCTTCTCGGGGTGGCGGATGCCGTGGGTCGATCCGTGCACGAGCTCGGACTCTCCCCGGCGGTCGCCGCCGCGCTGTCGGGTACCGGCGCGTCGACCGGGCTCCCACGGGGCGACCGCGTCGTGTTCATCGACGTGCGCCCGGTGCGGCGCGGGGACCGCACGTTCGGCCGGGTTGCGACGCTGCGCGACCGGACCGACGTCATGGCTCTGTCGGGGCGCCTCGACAGCGTCCGTGCGATGGGCGATGCCCTGCGCGTGCAGCGGCACGAGAACGCCAACCGGCTGCATGCGGCGGTGGGCCTGCTCGATGCCGGACGCATGGAGGAAGCGCGCGCCTTCCTCGCCGATCTCGTGGACCGCGGCTCGGTCGACTGGGCGGTGCCCGGGATCGAGCACGTCGGCGACGCGATGCTCCAGTCGTTCCTGGGGGCGAAGGCCCTTTCGGCCCGTGAACGCGGGGTGACGCTGCGGGTGGCCGAGGACTCCTTCCTCGCGGCTCCGATCGACGAGGTCGAAGACGTGGTCGCCGTGCTCGGCAACCTGGTCGACAACGCGGTGACGGCGGCGGCCTCGGCCCCCGCGCCGCGAGAAGTCGAGGTGGCGCTGCTCGGCGACGGCGACGCCGTCGTCGTGACGGTGAGCGACACGGGCCCGGGTATCGCCGACGCCGAGGCGGCGTTCCTCCCACGCGACAGGGGCGACGACCCCGCCGCGGTGCACGGGCTCGGCATCGGCCTGCCCCTGTCGCGTGAGTTCGCGCGCCGCCGGGGCGGCGAGGTGTGGGTCGTCGACCCGGGCGGCGACGGCCGGGGTGCCGTCGTGGCCGCCCGACTACCCGGCGTGATCCGAGGAGAGAACGAATGACCGACATCCGCGTCCTCGTCGTCGACGACGACTTCCGCGTCGCGGGCCTGCACCGTGACGCCGTCGCCGCGCGGCCCGGCTTCGTCGCCCTCGAGCCGGCCCGTACCGTCGGCGAGGCGCGCGCGGCGCTCGCCGTCCACACCCCCGACCTCGTCCTCGCCGACGTCTACCTCCCGGACGGCGACGGGATCGAGCTCGTCCGCTCGTCCGGCGTCGACGCTTTTGTGCTGTCGGCGGCCACGGATGCGGCGACCGTGCGCCGTGCTCTCACGGCGGGTGCCCTGGCCTTCCTCGTGAAGCCGTTCGACACCCGGGTGCTGGCGGAGCGCCTCGATCGATACGCGCGCTACCGCAATCTGCTCTCGAGCTCCCGGCCGCTGTCGCAAGACGACATCGACCGTGCGGCATCCGTCATGCGAGGCGAGCGCGAGGGCGCCTCGCTCGCGCGATCAGCCACCGAGCAGACGGTCCTGGCCGCTCTGGGTGCCGCCGAGGCCTCGGCCACCGAGGTCGCCGAGCGTATCGGCGTCTCGCGTGCGACGGCGCAGCGGCACCTCACCGCGCTCGCCGAGCGGGGGCTGGTGCAGGTGAGCCTGCGATACGGCTCGACCGGCCGCCCCGAGCACCGCTTCCGGGCGGGGGGATAGGCGTCACCAGGCGCGCTTTCACCCAGGTTCCACGTGTGGCTGCCTGAGCGCCGCCCGAGCGACCCTTTTCGGGACACACCCCGTCGACATCGGGACGCGGTTCGAACGGAAGCCGACGCGCTCAGGCCTCCAGCACCGCCCACCCGCGGGGCCCGAGCTCGATCCGCCCGTCCGACGGTGCTCCCTCGCCGGCGACCACGGTCCGGCCGTCCGCGATCGGCAGCGACACGGTGTCGTCGCCGATGTTGAGCGCCACGACCACGGCGTCGTCGCCCACCGCCGTGCGCAGGGCGAGAGCGGTGTTCGCGACCTCGACGACGTCGGTGTGCGCGCGCCACAGCCACGGCTTCCGTCGCCGCAGGGCGATTAGAGCCTGGTGCGCCCGCAGGATGCGCTCGTCGGGTTTCATCTCCGCGGGACGGGCGGGGAACTCCGGCCGCACGGCGTCGTCTCCGCCGAGGCGCTCCTCCTTCACCGCGGCCCACCCGAACTCGTCGCCGGCGTACACCGAGGGCGTGCCCGCGACGGTGAAGAGCACCGCGAGCGCGTGCGGCACGAGCTCTGCGCCGACGGCCGAGGCGATGCGCGTGACGTCGTGATTGCCGACGAAGGTCTGCGGCGCGTAGGTCGCCAACAGCTCGTCGTGGCGTTCGATCGCGTGGCTGAGCTCGAACAGATTTCCGTCGGCGATGCCGTGCCAGATGCCCTGCCAGAGTTCGTACTGCGTGAGCGAATCCATGGTCGACTCGCGCACGATGCTCGGCCCGTCGCCATGGATCACCTCGCCGACGAACCACGCCTCGGGGAAGCGCTCGCGCACGCGCGGCAGCACCTCGGCCCAGAACCCGGCAGGCACCGCGTACGCGGCATCCAGTCTCCACCCGTCGATCCCGCGTTCGAGCCAGTGGCACATGACTTCGACCACGAGGTCCGCGGTCGCGGGGGAGGAGTGATCGAGCGCGACGAGCGCCTCGTGCCCCTCGAAGACGTCTGCCTCGAACCGACCGTCGACCCACCGCCCCCGGAAGAGGTGCGGTCCGTCCTCGGTCTGCTCGCGGAACGCCGGGTGCGCGCGCCCGACGTGGTTGAAGACGCCGTCGAGCAGGATCCGGATGCCACGGGCTCGAGCGGCCGAGACGAGTCGGTCGAAGTCGCCGTCGTCGCCGAGCCGCGGGTCGATGCGGAAGTGATCGACGGTGTCGTAGCCGTGCGTCTCGGAGGCGAACACCGGTCCGAGCAGCAGACCGTTGAGGCCCAGGTCGATGACGTGGTCGAGCCACGGCTCGAGGCGCTCCAGGCGGTGCACCGGCTCGGCGTGCGGGCCCTCACCGTCGCGGATCGGCGCGCCGACGAACCCCAGCGGGTAGAGGTGCCACCAGAAGACGTGCTCGGGCCACGCGGGCATGGTTCTCCTCCGCCCGGCGGGTCGGCACCGGAGCTCTTCGACGCTATCCGGACGGGGTGGTCGGACTCTGGGGGTTGCGGGGCTCGTGCGCGCGCACGACGTCGCCCGTCAGGCCACCCGCACCCAGTCGGATCCGCGACGCTCGATCGCCCCCGCCGACGCGAACGCCTCGAGCCACCCGCCCATCGGCCACACGCCCCATCGCCGGTGGAACGTGGCGCCGTTGCGGAGGATGTCGTCGAGGTGCTGCCACGGCGGAGAAGACACCGGATGCCACTGGTGGTACGCATCCGCGCCGCCCACCCAGACCATGTCGACGCCGTTCGCGCGCGCGGTCCAGGCGAGGTCGGTGTCTTCGGCGCCGTAGCCCTCGTAGCCGGAGTGGAACCCGCCGACACGGCCCCAGGTGGAGGGCGTGACGGCGAAGGACAGGGACCAGAACAGGTCGTACTCGTCCACGCTCGCCCGGCGGGTGCTTCCCGGCGCGAGAGCCGGGCGGGCGGGGTGGGGGCGGGTGAGGAAGGGCAGATCGGATGCCGTTTCCGGCCGCTGTACGGAGCGCAGATAGGTGACCGGCCCGGACAGGACGGCGCCGGGGTGGCGTTCGGCCGCCGCGCGGTAGGCGGGCAGAAGGTCGGGGCCGGGCAGGCAGTCGACGTCGAGGAAGACCAGCAGGTCGGCGCCCGCCTCGATCGCCGCCTCGGCAGCGCGATTGCGACCTTCGCCGACCCGGAGCCCGCGGGGTCCGGGCGGGACGTGCAGCGTGAGGGTATCGGCATCCGGGGCCGCTGTCGGCGGCGTCTCGTCCAGCCAGACCTCGACGCGGACGATGTCGTCGGCCACCTCGGCGAGCACGCGCCGCTGGCGCTGCAGATGCTCGAGCCGGGCGCTCGAGGCCACGGTCAGGACCGCGGTCTTCACGGCTGTACCGCGTCGATCGCCGCGGCCATGCGCGCGGCCGCACCCTCGGTCTGCCAGCGCGACCAGTCGGGGTCGTCCGCTGCGGCGCGCTCGATGAGATCGACCAGGTCCGCCGCACCCGTGCGGCTGTGTGCCTGACGAGCCAGACCCCAGCGCGCGAGCGCATCCGCGGTGTCGAGCTGCTCATCGAACGGGCGGTCCTGGGCGATGACCACGGCGCGGGCACCCGCTGCCGCGAGGTCGGCCACGCTGTTCTGACCGGCCGCGCTGACGACGACGGTGCTCCGGGTCAGCAGCGGCCACGGGTCGTCGATGCGAGAGGCGGCGTCGTGTCCTATCGAGGCGACATCCCACCCTCGCGCGCGCAGGCGACCGACGAGATCTTCGCGGACGCCGTCGTCGAGCACTCGACCCAGCAGCAGCACCGACCGCTCGTCCCGAGGCACCGCACGCTCTCGCCCGTCGAAGCGCGAGATGCCGCCGGTCCACACCACGCGGTCGGCGCGGGTACCGAGGGCTTCGGCCGCGACGGCCCCGCGAGCCCAGGGAGCCAGGATGCCGTCCGCGAGGTCGTACGCGAGGGCGTGCGGCGCATCGGTCCGGGCCCCCGGCTGGGTCATCGCGAGGGTGCGCATCCCCAGCAACCGCGCGAACACCACGACCTCGACGCTCACGTCGACCACGAGGGCGGTGAGGGAGCGCTCGGCGGCGGTCGACGCGATCAGAGCCAGACGGGCGCGATGCCCCGGGTGGTCGAGAGGAGCCCAGTGCAGGTGCCCGCGCACGGTGGGGTCGGCGTCTCGGGGGTCGACGCGGGAGCCGTCCGCACGCGTGACGACATCGGCATCCGGGGGCAGCTCGATCCAGTCCACGTGGGCGGCGAGTCCCGCGGGGCGCGGCATCGACGAGAACGCGACGACGGGTGTGCGCAGGTGCGGCGTGACGGCGAGGAATCGCGCGACGTGGCCGTAGCCGTGATGGTGGACGTACCAGCCGATCACCACGACACCGCCGGTACCCGCCGGGCGATGGCGGGCTGCGCGACGTGAGCGAGCACGCGCTCGACCTCGCGGTAGCGCTGCGCGAGGGAGTGCTGGTCCACGGCCGCCTGTCGCGTCCGCGCGCGGGAGAGCGGGTCGCGGACGCCCTCGGCCGCGAGTCCCGCGGCGGCCCGGGCGAGGGCCACCACGTCTCCCGGCATGACCGCGGCGGCCCCCGGCATCCCGGCCAGCACCTCGGAGACCCCGCCGATGTCGAAGGCCGCGACGGGGGTCCCCGTGGCGAGCGCTTCGGCGATGACGAGACCGAAGGGTTCCTCCCACATCGGCGTCACGAGTGCGACGGCGGAGGACCCGACCAGACGGCAGAGATCCGGCTGACGCAGCGGTCCGACGTAGCGGGCGTGCACGCCCAGGCGCGGCACGATCTCCTGCTCGAAGTAATCGACGTCGCCGATGCGCCCGGCCAGCACGATGTGCGCCCCGGCTTCGCGCGCGGCTTCGATCGCGAGATGAGGAGCCTTCTCGGGGACGACCCGGCCGGACCACACCCACGACGGGCCGCCGGCGCCGTGCGTCCATTGATCGGTGTCGATGCCGTTCGGGAAGACGAAGGCGTCCACGCCCTCGACCGACCAGGCGCGCGCGGTCGCCTGGCTCACGGCGAGGAAACGGTGAGAGGCATCGGCCACATCGGCGGCCGCCTCGAGCAGGGGCTGCAGCGGCGGCGTGTGCAGGGTCGTGATGACGGGGATGTCCGCCTCGATGTTCCAGCGGATGGGGGCCGGGTGCAGGCTGTGGTTGTCGACGACGTCGAAGAGGTGACGGTCGGCGATCAACCTGTCCCGGGCGGCGTCGAACGCCGCGTCGACGGCGTCGGCGTAGCCCAGCGGGTACTCGGTGTCGGAGGCGAACTCCGGGCGCGTCCACGCGGGCGTCGGTAGCTGGAACTCGGGCACCTCGTCGAGGAAGTCGGAGCCCTCCGCAGCGCACAGCGTGACGTTGTGCCCGCGGGCTCTGAGCCAGCGCACCCGGTCCCACACGGTGGCTTCCAGCCCGCCCGCGTGCGGCTGCCGCAGCGGGTAGCGCGACGGGGCGACCACGAGCACGCGCAGCGGGCGCTGCCCGCGGATCACGCGGCCACCTCGGCGGCGACCGCGCGACGGTAGACGGCGAGATGCGCGGCGCGGACGTCTTCCCGCTCCGCCGCGCGCTCGGTGCGACGGCGCCCCACCTCGGCCTCGCGCCGGTCGGAACCGGGGCGCGACCACGCCTCGTCGGTGGCATCCACGATGGCCCGGGCGAGCGACACCGGTTCACCCACGTCGAAGGTGTGGAAGTCTCCGGGGTGCTGGGCCGCGATGTGCCCGACCCGTGTGCCGATCACCGGTACGGCCAGGTCGTAACAGAGCTCCGCCCACCCCGACTGGGTGCCGTGCCGATACGGGAGCACGCACGCGTCGAGATCAGAGAGCCACGTGGCGAGTTCGTCGTCGTCGAGCCGGGGCCCGCGCTCGACGCGTACCCCGTCGGTTCCCGCGGAGAGCAGATCGATGGATGCCGCGGCGTCTTCGTCGCGCACCCGCTCGTTCATCCGCACGACCGCCTCGATGCGAGCGCCCTGGGCCCGGAGATCGGCGATGGCGCGCACGAGCGTGGCGGTGGTGCCGACGCCGTCGATGTTGGGGCGCAGGTCGCGTAGGTGCACGCCGATGCGGGTGACGTCCCGCGGCGATCCGGTCGGGCGCGGGTCGTCGCCCAGCAGGGTGGGGTGAGCGATCACGGTGGTGGCGCGGTGGGTGATCCCGTGCACCTCGGCGTCGGCCGTGTCGGTGAGGGTGATCAACTCGTCCGCCGCCGCCGCCAGGACGGCGAGCGAGGCGCGGTGGGTGGCCTGCGTGCTCAGCTGCGGGTTCTCGAGGTCGTGAACCGTGTAGACCAGCGGCCGGCGCAGTCGTCGCAGCGTCGCGACGGTCTCCTCGAGCTCCGCCGGGGTGTACGACTCGATCCCGAAATGCACGTGAACCAGGTCGAAATCCTCGGCGTTCGCTTCGAGCCAGGCCGGCAACAGCACCTGCGGCGGCCACCACTGTCCGGCCGGGGCCCCCGGCGGGGGCGGATCGGCGAGAAGCCGGACGCCTCCCGGGTTCGTGATGGCGGTGACGTAGGGGTGGGCCGAGGGAACGGCGGCGACCCGGATCGGGGGGACGACGGTGACGACGATCTTCTCTCCTCCTCGTGATTGCGTGCGTGACGGTGCGCGTACCGCATCGCCAGGCACATCGCAATGCAACGGGGCGGTTGGGACGACGATGACACCGACGGATACGTTCACATCATGGGTGCGGAGAAGGCGGGGGCTGTAAGCCTTGCGGACCACGGCGACGCGGTGATAGCACGACGTACGCATTACGCCGAGTTCTTCGCAGACGCCCCCGTGCCCGACGGCTACGGCGTCGTGGTCGGCAACTGCCAGGCCGAGTCCCTGCGCCTGGTGATCTCCTCCGACCGCCTGCCGGCCATCCGCATCCCCGCCGTGCACGAACTGGACGCCGACGAGGTGTCGCGTCTGCATGCCCTGCTCGCCGGGGCGTCCTTCCTCGTGTCCCAGCCCATCCGAGACGACTACCGTGGCCTTGCGCTGGGCACCGCGCAGTTGCGGACCTCGCTTCCCGCCGGCGCGCGCGTCGTCCTCGTTCCCGCCGTGCGGTTCGCAGGGCTCCACCCCTTCCAGGCGGTGCTGCGGCTGCCGGCGTTCCCCGAGGACCCGCCTCTCGTCGCGTACCACGACGTCCGCACGGTCGCCGAGGCCGCGGGGCTGCGCGTCCCCGCCCACCTTCCCGCCACAGCGGTGCACGCCGTGGCCGGCGCCTCGGTCGCGGAGCTGCGGCGCCGCGAAGCCCTCGGCCTCGACGTCGCGGCATCCGATCTCTTCGCCCCCGTGGTCGAGGATCTCGCCCGCACGGTCAATCACCCCGGAAACGCGCTGTTCCTGCCCCTGGGCGAGCGGATCGTCGCGGCCCTCGGCGCTCCCGGACACGTCGTCGACCCCGGTCGACCGATCCTCGCCTCGGTGCGTGCGCCCCTCGAGTCGTGGGTGGTCGACGCCTGGGGTCTCGACGCCGAGCCGCGCCCCGACTGGGTCGTCGGTGGAGAAACACTCCCCGCCGACGCCGTCCGCGAGGCCCACCTGGCTTATTACGCGAAACGTCCCGCCCTCCTCGCCGCCGTCGTCGACCGCATGGCCCCGCTGCTGAGCACCTGGACCACCGCCGCATGACGACGAAGACCGAGATTCCGGATGCCGCCCTGCCGGTGCTCCTCGTCCACTCGGGCCCGCACGGCGTCGCCGTCTACGCCCGGCAGATCGCGGCCGATGTCGCCGCGGTCGACCCCCGGGCGCGCATCTCGACCGTGGGCGCTTCGCTCGGTCCGGCCGAGGGAACGCCGGTGCACGTCCACGTCACCGACCGCCTGTGGGCAGACTCCCCCGAGCAGGCGACGCGCACCCTCACCGACCTCGCCACCCGGCATCCGCTCACCGTGACCCTGCACGACGTGCCGCAGGAATCCGACGGGGAGCGCAACCGCCCGCGGCGTCGCGCGTTCTATCGAGCCGTCATCGAGGCGTCCCGCGGGGTCGTCGTCAACAGCGCGCACGAGCGCGACCTGCTTCGAGAAGAGGGGGTGTTCAGCGGCCCGGTCGCCGTCGTGCCCCTCCCGGTCGACTCGTCGGCGGTCGCGCTCGACGCACCCGCGGCCGACGGGTCCGTCGGCGTGCTGGGGTACTTCTACCCCGGCAAGGGGCACGACGAAGCGCTCGACGCGGCCGCCGCCGCGGGGCTGACGAGACTGACCGTTCTCGGACGCGCATCGGACGGCCATGCCGCCGACCTCGACGCCTTCGTGCGCCGCGCCGACGTCCTCGGAGTCGCGGTCGAGGTGACCGGATGGCTCGACGACGCCGAGATGGCCGACCGCGTCCGTCGTGTCGCCGTGCCCGTGATCGCGCACCGGCATGTCTCGGCATCCGGCTCGCTCGCCTCCTGGATCGGGTGGGGGCGCCGCCCCCTCGCCGTCCGCAACCGCTACAACGACGAGATGGCCGCCCTGCGGCCCGGCACCGTGACGCTCGTCGAGCCGGCTGCCCTCGCGGCGGCCGTGTCGTCCGCCCGCGACGATGCTGCCTCGACCTGGCACGGTCAGCATCCCGTGCCCTTCGGTCGCGCTGATGCGGCCCGTGCGTACCTCGACTGGTGGAGCGAGGTCGTCTCATGACCGCGGACACCCCTTGGGACGACCGGATGCCATGGGTCCCCGGCAACCGCTGGGACCTCGTCGCGCACCTCGAGCCCGATGCCCCGCGCGTGAGCGTCATCGTCACGCACTACGCGCAGCCGGGGGAACTCGCGCGCACGCTGGCCGCGCTCCGCCGCCAGGACCACCCGCACGAGCGCCTCGAGATCATCGTCGCCGACGACGGTTCGCCCGAGCCGCCGGTGGTGCCGGAGGGCGTGCTGCTCGTGCGGCAGGAGGACCGCGGGTTCCGAGCGGCGGCGGCGCGCAACCTGGGTGCCGCAGCCGCCTCGGGCGACGTGCTCTGCTTCCTCGACGCCGACACCAGCCCGGAACCCGAGTACGTGAGGCGGATCGCGCGCCTGCCCGCTCTTCTGCGGGAAGCCGTGACGGTGGGACGCCGCCGCCACGCGGACTTCGCGGGTGTCCCCGTGGAGGCGCCGGTCGAGCAGTTCGGTCCCGCACACGAGCTCAGCGAGCCTGCGTGGCTTCGAGAGGCGTATGAGCGCAGCCGCGACCTGCTGCAGGCCGACGACCGTTCCTATCGGTATGTCATCAGTGCCGTGGTCGCCTGCTCGCGCGCCTTCTTTCACGAGGTCGGCGGCTTCGACGAATCCTTCTCGTCCTACGGGGGCGAGGACTGGGAGTGGGCGCACCGGTGCTGGCAGTCCGGTGCCGTCCTCGCTCACGTGCCGGGTGCCGTCGCCTGGCACGACGGCCCGGACTGGGCGGGCCGCGGGGACTCGCAGCGCGAGGTCGAGGGAAACAGGCAGGCGATTCACCTGGCCACGAAGATCCCCGTGGACGGATCGGCCGGACGCGGCCTCCTCCCCACGACGCCCGACATCGAGGTCCGCGTCCCCGTGACGACGGCAGCGGCCGCCTTCGTCTGCGCCGACTCGATCCTCGCGGCCCTGCCGCGAGCCACCGTCGTGATGTACCCCGTCCCCGACGAGCCCGCGCTGCGCGCCGACCCGCGCATCCGCTCCGCACGTACGGCAGATGCGCGCGTGATCCTCACGCTGGAGCAGCCGGTGGTCGTTCTGCGTCCCGACGAGCTGAGGGATGCCCTGGCCGTCCTGGGAGAGAGCGGCGTGGGGAGCGTCCATCTCCGCTCGTCCACCGGAGTGTTCCTCGGCTCGGCGACGAGCCGCCGAGCACGCGAGAGGAGCAGGCGCTGGGGCACCACGTCCGGGCACAGCGAGACGACCCGCACCCTCGAGGGGATGCACGCCCTGCGAGACGAGCCGTCGGTCGAGGCGTGGCTCGGCGCGTGGGGCGGACCACCTCGGTTCACCTGAGTGTCTCACTTCCGCGGAAAGACGCGGAATCAGCCGCGCGACACGCCCGGGATGTGGACGAGTTCGCCCCCACCCCGGGGTGCACGTAAGCTCTTACATGTTCGCCCCACAGGGGAGAGCGGAGCGGCCGAAGGGCCCCGCGTCCTCTCAAGCGGTGAACCACCCCCAACATCAGCACTTGAGAGTTTCACCTCTCTGGTCTATAGTTGGGATCCTGCCACTCGGCACACATCCTCAGTTCGACAGCTTCTTTTCGGAGCTCAATCGTGCTGCGGTCGCCGGGTCTGCGGAACAAATGAAGTGAACTGCCTCACGGGTAGGTCGAGAGATCGTTTCTGTGGGTGCGTCCGTTCCTTGAGAACTCAACAGCGTGCACTTGTCAAATGCCAATTTGTCCTCGTTTTCTGTTTTTTGCGGATTGCGAGAGATTCCTTTGGATCAAAGTCCAACCCTTTTGGGGGTTGGCGTGAAATTTCGTCAGTTTTGATGTTGTTTCTTTGGTCAGTTTCAAACTCGCTGCGGCCCCGTT
>Ga0308159_1001875_pt1 | contig 27027 bp, 26 predicted proteins | sample PhyCR1_FD_201040 | JGI IMG/M metagenome (GOLD analysis project Ga0308159, IMG submission 201040) | Phyllosphere microbial communities from UC Gill Tract Community Farm, Albany, California, United States - DLSLC.R1 | ecosystem: Host-associated > Plants > Phyllosphere > Unclassified | place: USA...
TTAAGTTTAACGTCCATCTGGCTTCCTGCTGGATGGGGTTGTTTCAAATGCCCCGCTACAGATCCTTGCGGCGAGGTTAAAAAAAACTATAGCCAAAACTGGCACTGAATATTCTTCAGCACCAGAGTGAGGCTCGATTACCGGGTTTGTTTTTGCGGCAATCCTAGAATTTCTGTGGCATAAGCCAGTGCTTTTTCGATGACTTCGTCGATGGACATGCTGGTTGAATCCAGCAACAACGCATCGGAAGCAGCCACTAGAGGCGCGACGGGCCTGTTACGATCACGGTCATCGCGCTCTTTGATCTCGGCTAAAAGCCGTTCAAAGTTAACACTAAAGCCTTTTTCCTGCAACTGTAGCATTCTTCTGTTTGCACGTTCTTCCGAACTGGCATCCAGAAATATCTTCACCGGTGCATCAGGGAAAACCACCGTCCCCATGTCACGACCATCGGCAATCAGGCCCGGTGCATCACGGAATGCGCGCTGCCGGCGCAATAATGCTTCACGAACGCGGGGAAATGCCGCCGCCTGAGACGCAGTATTGCCTACCGTTTCGGTGCGGATTTCATGGGTAACATCCTCACCTTCTAAAATAACGTGCAACTGCCCATCCTGAGCCACAAAACGAACGTCGAGATGTGCGGCAAGCGGAACTAGCGCCTCTTCTGAGACAATATCAACCTGGTGATGCAAAGCCGCCAGCGCCAAAACGCGGTAAATCGCGCCGGAATCCAACAGATGCCAGTTAAAGGCTTCGGCCAACGCTTTACACAACGTACCTTTACCTGCACCACTTGGCCCATCAACGGTGATTACCGGGACTAAAGCCGTCATTTTTGTCTCCTTTCGGTGGGGTATGCCCGCTTCATTAGCCTCACAGGACTAATTCAGGAGCGGCATTATACGCTGCCTTCACTGCAACTGTTACCCCACATTTTTCAGTTGGCTAAAAAGCGGACGGTTCTGAGCCTGAAAACAAAAAAACGGACATCAGGGATGTCCGTTCATACACGGGCAACCAAGTGAAAAACTATGCCAGTGTGCTGATTGCCGCCAGACGGTCAAAATAGTCCGGGAACGTTTTTGCGGTACACTTCGGATCAAGAATGGTCACCGGCGTATCGGATAACGCCACCAGCGAGAAACACATCGCCATGCGGTGATCATTATAGGTGCCAATCTCGGCAAATTTCAGCGATTGAGGCGGATCAATACGAATGTAATCTTCGCCCTCTTCCACTGTTGCGCCGACTTTACGCAGCTCAGTCGCCATCGCCGTCAGGCGATCGGTCTCTTTAACACGCCAGTTGTAAATATTACGCAACGTTGTCGGGCCTTCAGCAAACAAGGCAGCGGTAGCAATGGTCATTGCTGCATCAGGAATATGGTTCATGTCCATGTCAATGCCGTTCAGTTCACCGCGGGTACATTCGATATAATCATCAGCCCAGTGAATAGTAGCACCCATTTTTTCCAGCACGTCTGCAAAACGAATATCACCCTGCATGCTGTTTTTGCCGATTCCGGTCACACGAACCGTACCGCCCTTGATCGCCGCAGCGGCCAGGAAATAGGATGCTGAAGAGGCATCACCTTCGACCAGATATGCCCCCGGAGACACATAATGCTGACGTCCTTTGATGCTAAATCTCTGGTACTTGTGGTTTTCCACTTCAATACCAAAGGTTTTCATCAGGTTCAGCGTGATATCGATATAAGGTTTGGAAACCAGATCACCTTTAATCTGAATGGTTGTATCGTTATCTGCCAGCGGAGCTGTCATCAATAACGCTGTCAGAAACTGGCTGGAAACACTGCCATCAACACTGACGTCACCGCCACTAAATCCACCACGCAGGCGCAAAGGCGGATAGTTTTCCTGCTCCAGATAATCAATCTGCGCACCGCCCTGACGAAGCGCATCAACCAGATGCCCGATCGGGCGCTCTTTCATGCGCGGCTCTCCGGTCAGTACAACATCCTGTTCGCCCAGGCATAATGCTGCCGCCAGCGGACGCATTGCGGTTCCGGCATTCCCAAGAAACAGTTCCAGACCTTTAGCATTGGAAAAAGCCGCGCCCAGACCATCGATTTCACACTCGGTGCGGGATGCAGATAAACGATGCGTGACACCCAGTTGAGTGAGTGCTGTCAACATATGACGCACATCATCGCTGTCGAGCAGGTTAGTCAGGCGGGTAGTACCCTGTGCAAAAGCAGCCAGTAAAAGTGCGCGGTTAGAAACACTTTTTGAGCCAGGTAAATTGATGCTGCCGTTAACCAGCGCAACGGGTTGTAATGTCAGGGATTCCACTCTTTCTCCAATTCTTCTTTTCATAAAATGACCCCGGACATTGCGCCGGGGTCATTTTTAAGGCTTCTCAATGAAGCATTCTGCGAGCCTGAAAGCCAGCACACTTAACCGTGACGTTTTTCGAACTCCGCCATAAAGTCGGTCAGGGCTTTTACGCCTTCAATCGGCATTGCATTATAAATAGATGCGCGCATACCGCCAGCCACGCGGTGGCCTTTTAGTGCATGCAGACCGGCTTCCTGTGCCTGATCAAGGAACAGTTTATCCAGCGAGGCATCTGCCATCTGGAAAGGAACGTTCATCCACGAACGGTTGGCCGCCACCACAGGGTTACGATAGAAGCCGGTGCGATCGATTGCGCCATACAAAAGTTCGGCTTTTGCACGATTGCGCTTTTCCATTTCGCGCAGACCGCCCTGCTCTTTCAGCCACTTGAATACCATACCTGACAGATACCATGCAAAGGTCGGCGGGGTATTGAACATAGAGTCGTTCTCAGCCAGCACGGTATAATCGAGGATAGAAGGCAATTCAGTGCGCGCTTTGCCCAGCAGATCATCACGAACGATAACCAGGGTCAGACCCGCAGGACCGATATTTTTCTGCGCGCCAGCATAAATCACCCCAAAACGGCTGACGTCAATCGGGCGGGAAAGAATGCAGGATGAATAATCTGCTACCACGATTTTGTCGCCAAAATCAGGCATTTCATCAATAGCGATACCATCGATAGTTTCATTCGGGCAATAATGAACGTAGGCAGAATCTGCACTCAGTTTCCATTCGCTCATCGGCAGAATGCCACGCTTACCATCAATCGTAGTGGTGACATCAATCACGTTTGGCGTGCAATATTTCTGGGCTTCTTTAACTGCGCTGTGTGCCCAATAGCCACCATCAATATAATCAGCGGAGGATTTTTCACCCAAAAGGTTCATTGGCACAGCGGCAAATTGCGCACGGGCGCCACCATGGCAGAACAGCACTTTATAGTTCGAGGGAATATTGAGCAGGTCACGGATATCCTTTTCGGATTCTTCAGCAACCTGGATAAATTCCTTACTACGGTGACTGATTTCCATCACCGATGTACCCAGTCCGTGCCAGTTACAAAGTTCCTGTTCCGCACGACGCAATACTTCAGCCGGGATCATTGCCGGACCTGCACTAAAATTATAAACCTGAGTCATTTCCCCTCACCACTTCTCTGAGACAGTCACATAGTAGTCACTAATTTAACGGTTTTATCATCCGAGACAAGCAATCTGCAACGGTTATTGATGACGACCTGATAAACAGCGATGAGATGTTGATCACAAGGTTCATTCCTCCTTTTAACTCTGATTTTTCGGAATAATATGTGTAAGCGCCGTCAAGTTTCACACGGTATAACAGCGCGTTCAAACTCAAGCCTTTGACTTCACACAGCGATTACATTCTTAACACGAATACATGGAGCTAATGTGCAAAACCCCGTATCATTGCACGTTTTTAGCACGCTCAAAAGTGAACTCAATGACCCAAACTTTTATTCCTGGTAAAGACGCGGCGCTGGAAGACTCCATTTCCCGCTTCCAACAAAAACTCGCCGATCTCGGCTTTAATATCGAAGAAGCTTCGTGGCTGAATCCGGTTCCCCACGTCTGGTCAGTGCACATTCGCGATCGCGACTGCCCGCTGTGCTTCACCAACGGTAAAGGCGCCAGCAAGAAAGCCGCACTGGCTTCTGCTTTGGGTGAATATTTTGAGCGCCTGTCAACTAACTATTTCTTCGCTGATTTCTATCTGGGCAAACAAATCGCTGATGGTGATTTCGTTCATTATCCGAATGAGAAGTGGTTCCCGCTTCCGGAAGACGATAGTCTGCCCGCCGGGATCCTGGATGAACGCCTGCACGCATTTTATGATGCCGATAAAGAACTGGTTGCCCGTGATCTGATCGACCTGCAATCAGGCAATCCTGATCGTGGTATCTGCGCTCTGCCATTTACCCGTCAGTCCGATCTGCAAACCGTCTATATTCCGATGAATATCATCGGCAACCTGTACGTTTCCAACGGGATGTCCGCGGGTAACACCGCCAATGAAGCGCGGGTTCAGGGGTTATCAGAAGTCTTCGAGCGTTATGTCAAAAACCGCATCATTGCAGAATCTATCAGCCTGCCTGAAATCCCCTCTGACGTTCTGGCACGCTATCCTGGGGTGGTGGAAGCCATCGCCAAACTGGAAGAAGAAGGTTTCCCTATTCTTTCTTATGACGCCTCGCTGGGCGGCAATTATCCGGTTATTTGCGTGGTTCTGTTCAACCCGGCGAACGGCACCTGTTTCGCGTCCTTTGGTGCACACCCTGATTTTGGCGTCGCACTGGAACGTACCGTGACTGAACTGTTGCAAGGCCGCAGTCTGAAAGACCTGGATGTCTTCACGGCGCCTACTTTTGACGACGAAGAAGTGGCTGAACACGCTAACCTTGAAACCCATTTCATCGACTCAAGCGGTCTGATTTCCTGGAATATGTTCAAACAAGACGCAGACTATCCGTTTGCAGACTGGAGTTTCAGCGGTACCACTGAAGAAGAGTTTGCGACACTGATGGCTATCTTCGATAAAGAAGATGCTGAAGTGTATATCGCCGATTACGAACATCTGGATGTATACGCCTGCCGCATTATCGTTCCGGGCATGTCTGACATTTATCCTGCCGAAGATTTATTGCTGGCGAATAACAGCATGGGCGCGCATCTGCGTGATCAGTTGCTGGCGTTGCCGGGCAGCGATCTGCCAAAAGAAACCTATCTTGAGATGATCACTCAACTCGACGATGAAGGTCTGGATGACTTTACCCGCGTTCGCGAACTGCTGGGGATCGCCAGCGGCAAAGACAACGGCTGGTACACGCTGCGTGTCGGTGAGCTGAAATCTATGCTGGCTCTTGCCGGTGGTGATTTGGATCAGGCGCTGACCTGGGCTGAATGGGCGCATGAGTTCAATTCCTCGGTGTACAGCGATGAGCGCAACAACTATTACCGTTGCCTGCAAACCCTGCTCCAGTTGTCTCTGGAAGAAGATCGCGAGCCAGCCCAGTACTACAATGCTTTTGTAAAAATGTATGGTCAGAAAGCAGTTGAGGATGCTTCGGCGGCCATCAGTGGAGAAGTCCGTTTCCACAGTCTGTTTGCAGTCGACCCTGAGCTGAAAGCCTTGCCAGCCCATCAGGCGCTGCTTGGTGCATACGAAAAGCTGCAAGTCGCCAAACGTCGTCACTGGTCGAAAGCCTGATTCACTGACACTTTGAAGCGATTAAAACCGACGGGATTTCCTGTCGGTTTTTTTGTTTATAAATTCGCTATCAGTTCACTATAAATCCTAAGCTTCTGCTGCTGTATTTGTCCGCAAAAGTTTGACTCGACCATCAAAATGACGTGTAATTCCGCGCGAAATAATACCCGCTTGTCATTTTTGCGAGAAAAATATAGCAATTATTTTATAAGTTAATTGAAAGTGAAATTTATAAAATCAAAATAACGATATTTATTAACACTGAATCCTTTGTATTAACTGAAATCTGAAAATAAACGCTTGCTTTCTCAACTTTATTTGCAAAAATTAAAATCTTTTTATTCGTTTATTTTCAATTAATTACCCATAAAACCACCCCTTTAGCAGTCCATTAAAAACCACCAAAAACCCCCTCATATGATCCACGTCAATTTTTACGTTATACTGCTTTGCTAGTATCTCGTTGCGCAGTGCATAGCCCTGAATAAGAGAGTTAATGTGAAAGCTGACAACCCCTTCGATCTCATTTTACCCGCCGCGACAGCGAAAATTGCTGAAGATGCTGGCGTTTATAAAGCCACCAAACAGCCGTTAAAAACATTCTTTTTAGCCATTACTGCTGGCGTCTTTATTTCTATTGCTTTTGCTTTTTATATCACCGCCACTACAGGCACCGGTACCGTCCCTTATGGCCTTGCAAAACTGGTTGGGGGCATCTGCTTCTCTCTGGGTCTTATGCTGGTTGTCGTATGTGGTGCGGACCTGTTCACGTCCACTGTACTTATCGTCATTGCGAAAGCCAGCGGTCGAATCACCTGGGGGCAATTGGCGTGCAACTGGGTCAATGTCTATATTGGTAACCTGGTCGGCTGCTTATTCTTTGTGGCTCTGATTTGGTTCTCCGGTGAATACATGGTTGATAACGGTTTGTGGGGACTGAACGTTCTGCAAACTGCTGATCATAAAATGCATCACACATTTATCGAAGCCGTATGTCTGGGGATCCTCGCAAATCTGATGGTTTGCCTGGCGGTATGGATGAGTTACTCCGGCCGCAGTCTGATGGATAAAATGTTCGCTATGATTTTACCGGTCGGCATGTTTGTCGCCAGCGGCTTTGAACACAGCATTGCTAACATGTTCATGATCCCTTTAGGCATCGTAGTGAAAAATTTTGCGACACCAGAATTCTGGCAGGCTGTCGGGGCAACACCGGCACAATTCGCAGAGCTGAATATCCCTAACTTTATCATAGACAATCTCATCCCTGTGACCATCGGTAACATCATTGGGGGTGGTTTGCTGGTAGGGTTAACGTACTGGGTCATATATCTTCGCGATGAGAAACACCACTGAAACAATGTGGCAGTCTTGTTACGACAGTTTTACACGTGATTTTTAAAGAAATCCAAATTAGAAGGTAGGTGCAAAATGTCCAAGCTCAATGAAAAATTGACCAACGCATGGCAGGGTTTTAGTGCTGGTGAATGGCAGAATGGCGTAAACGTCCGTGATTTCATTCAGAAGAACTACACACCGTATGAAGGTGATGAGTCCTTCCTGGCTGGCGCTACCCAAGCGACAACCACCCTGTGGGATAAAGTAATGGATGGTATCAAACTGGAGAACCGTACTAAGGCTCCAGTAGATTTCGATACCGACGTTGCCTCTACCATCACCTCTCACGATGCCGGCTACATCAACAAATCATTGGAAACCATCGTTGGTCTGCAAACTGACGCGCCATTGAAACGTGCCCTGATCCCTTTCGGCGGCATCAAAATGGTGGAAGGTTCATGTAAAGTTTACGGTCGTGAACTGGATCCGGCACTGAAAAAAGTCTTCACTGATTACCGCAAAACCCACAACCAGGGTGTTTTCGATGTTTACACTAAAGACATCCTGAACTGCCGCAAATCTGGTGTGCTGACCGGTCTGCCAGATGCCTATGGTCGTGGCCGTATCATCGGTGACTACCGTCGCGTCGCGCTGTATGGTATCGACTTCCTGATGGCCGACAAATACGCCCAATTCCAGTCTCTGCAAGACGACCTGGAAAATGGCGTAAACCTGGAAATGACCATCCAGTTGCGTGAAGAAATCTCAGAACAACACCGTGCTCTGGGTCAGATTAAAGAAATGGCTGCTAAATATGGCTGCGATATCTCTGGTCCTGCAACAACTGCACAAGAAGCTGTTCAGTGGACTTACTTCGGTTATCTGGCTGCCGTTAAATCTCAGAACGGTGCTGCGATGTCCTTTGGCCGCGTCTCTACTTTCCTTGACGTGTACATCGAACGTGATATCAAAGCAGGCAAACTGAACGAAGAACAAGCTCAGGAACTGATTGACCACCTGGTTATGAAACTGCGTATGGTGCGTTTCCTGCGTACCCCTGAATATGATGAATTGTTCTCCGGTGACCCAATCTGGGCGACAGAATCCCTGGCTGGTATGGGTGTTGATGGTCGTACTCTGGTTACCAAAAACAGCTTCCGCTTCCTGAATACCCTGTACACCATGGGACCTTCACCAGAGCCAAATATGACCATTCTGTGGTCAGAAAAGCTGCCAATGAACTTCAAAAAGTACGCAGCGAAAGTGTCTATCGATACCTCATCTGTACAGTATGAGAACGATGATCTGATGCGTCCTGATTTCAACAACGATGACTATGCTATCGCTTGTTGTGTGAGCCCAATGGTTGTGGGTAAACAAATGCAGTTCTTCGGCGCTCGTGCAAACCTGGCGAAAACCATGTTGTACGCAATCAACGGCGGCGTTGATGAAAAAATGAAAATCCAGGTTGGTCCTAAAGAAGCACCAATGATGGATGAAGTGCTGACCTTTGATAAAGTCATGGATCGCATGGATCACTTCATGGACTGGTTGGCTAAACAGTACGTGACTGCGCTGAACATCATTCACTACATGCATGACAAATACAGCTACGAAGCATCGCTGATGGCTCTGCATGACCGCGATGTTTATCGCACCATGGCATGTGGTATCGCAGGTTTGTCAGTTGCTGCTGACTCCCTGTCTGCTATCAAATATGCAAAAGTTAGCACCATCCGTGACGAAGACGGCCTGGCTGTAGACTTCAAAATTGAAGGCGAATATCCACAGTTCGGTAACAACGATTCTCGCGTAGATGACATCGCTTGTGACCTGGTAGAACGTTTCATGAAGAAAATTCAGAAACTGCGTACCTACCGTGGCGCTGTAGCAACTCAGTCTGTTCTGACCATCACCTCTAACGTGGTTTATGGTAAGAAAACAGGTAACACTCCAGATGGTCGTCGTGCTGGTGCTCCGTTTGGCCCGGGTGCTAACCCAATGCACGGTCGTGACCAGAAAGGTGCGGTTGCCTCTCTGACCTCCGTTGCTAAACTGCCGTTTGCTTACGCGAAAGATGGTATTTCTTATACCTTCTCTATCGTGCCAAATGCGCTGGGTAAAGACGATGATGTGCGTAAAGCCAACCTTGCGGGTCTGATGGATGGTTACTTCCACCACGAAGCGTCCATCGAAGGTGGTCAACACCTGAACGTGAACGTCATGAACCGTGAAATGCTGTTAGATGCGATGGAACATCCTGAAAACTATCCTCAGCTGACCATTCGTGTTTCTGGCTACGCAGTGCGTTTCAACTCACTGACTAAAGAACAGCAACAAGACGTTATTACCCGTACTTTCACCAAGTCCCTGTAATAATTCAACCTTGTAATCTGGTCTGATAAAAAAGGCTCCACAATGTGGAGCCTTTGTTTCATCCCTCCCTGCCCGCACTGTCTGTACGACAGTCTGTTTTGCCAGAGCGCTATACGTTGTGGACTTCTGGCAAAGCAGTACCGCCATTGCTGACAATCAACCTTATTGATTGTCTGGTATCATAAACCTGTGGTTTCCAGTTTATCTCTGCCAGGCCAGCATCCGCACATGTAGACTGCTATTTATTGGTCACTATGGAGAATAACCCGCAATGTCAGTTCAAGGTGACATAATTTAGGGTTTATTTTATTGAAATATAAGGATTTATTTCAAACCACGTCCACATATTGACCATTTCGAGATTTAACGACAGAAAAGCCCCGCATTTTAATTTGCGGGGCTTTTCTGTTTCTACGATTACATCAGGAAGGTTTGTTGACCGTGTGAGGTGGGATGAGGCAACACCGCATTGATGTGACCCGGCTTCATAATTGAGCCGTCGAATGACTCCATCGTCTTAAATGTATGTCCGCAGTTGATGTTCTGGCACTGATTGTATCGCTCTTTGGTGTTCTCACTCAGGTAACGGCTGGAACGTGTGTGTGCTGCGTGTTTGCAAATGGGACAATGGAACATGATCATCACCTCAATGAATCGCCTTAACATGCAACAATTCTAGCCACTAAATACATATAAAACAATGAGTTAATCAGATAAATCATTCTTCCTCTTCGCTCTCATACTCCACCTGTGAAAGCCGCACCTCAAGCTCTAGGGACGTCGTGTAGCCGTTATTACTGAGTGAATGCACCACCTTAGTGATCACCCACGCCTGATCGTCTATGACGCGCTTAAACCCGCTGACGGTAACCGGCATTTCAGGGAATAAATCGGCGCGCCCCATCGCCAGCGTTAGCGAGAATTCCGCCACGCCCCGTTGTAATTTGTCCCACTTCGCCGCAGCTGCGCGCATGGCCTGCGCCTTACTGGCGTAAGTGGTGGTCAGCGCAAAAACGTTATCCGCTTCACCGGCCATATATTCGCCTTCTTTGGCTTCGGGCGTTTTAGCGGCGGTGGTGGCTTTCACCGGCTTGGCTTTGGGATGTTGCAGCGCGCGCAAGTGCTGCACCTTGGGTTTGCGTTTAATTTTAACCTTCTGCTTTTTCGGCTTGAGGTCTTTGGTATGCAGCCATTTCGCCGTGACGCCGGTATATGCACCCCGGTCAGCAATGGCAAACTGATGCCGGTCACCGTCGGCGCGCTCAATGGTCATCGCCGGAATGGCTTTACCGCTGGCGGTGGTGGCGTTCCCAGCTTTGAGAAATAACAGCTTACCGGCTTTTATCGACACATCGGCTCCGTTGCGCGTAGCGAGCCGGGTTAAAAACTTGGCATCAGACTCCTGCGACTGGTCAATGTGAGGGACAGGGATTGCGGCCAGTGGCGCGGCAACGTTTGCAGTCAGGTTGTTACGTGTGGCCACCTGCGCCACCACCTGACCGAGCGTGGTGTCATGGTAAGACATTTCACGGCGTGAATTGAGCGTTCCGCGAAAGTCTGCGCTGCGCGCCCGGATGGTCAGCGTATCCGGCGCGCCCCGGTGCTCTACCTCATCAACCGTAAAGCTCCCCTTGCCTATGAGCGCCGAACCCTGCCAGCCTAAAAACAGCGAAATCACCGCACCGCGCCTCGGCATTTCCACCTGACCGTCGCTGTCGTCCAGCTCAATGTCGAGCTGGTCGGCCTCAAACCCTCTGTTATCCGTGAGCGTCAGGGATAACAGCCGGGTACTGATATCTTTCGTGATGTCATGACCCGCCTGCGTCAGCATAAACGCCGGTGCCACTTTCGCCCCGGCATCAAGTGTCATACCGGTGATCATGACCATACCCCCGGCACCATTGAACTGGCTTTGTTCAGCAACCCGTTAGCCTGCGTCTGCAAATCACCAAACATCGCCGTCAGAGACTCATCCACGCGGGTCAGGGTCAGGGAAAACTCGATGCTGCGCGCGCTGCCGTCAGAAAAAAACTCAGTGTGCGTTTCGCTGATGCTGTTCACCACAAACATACCGTAAATGGTGCCGGTTCCCTCCAGCAACGGCCACGCTTTACCCTCGTCGGCCATGAGGTGTAACGCCAGCAGGGAAATGCGCCCGCCGGTGATTTCCGGCATCAGCACCCCTGACAGGGTAATTTTTTCCTCATTCACACCGAGAAATTGCAGCGCGGGACGCTGGCCAACACGGCTATTTGACGACCAGCGGTAATCAACATTGCGTTGCAGGCTCTGATAAGGGACGGTCTGAAGCTGAAACACAAATAATCCGAGCGTTAACATCATGCGTAAAATCCTCTTAATCATGCCCCATGCGGGCGCGAGCCTCAGCGCGGCGCTGCCTTTCCCGTGCGTCCAGCGCGTCAATCACTTGGCGGCTGGTATCCTGTGCGCCCATACCGGCACCGACGGAAATCTGATAACTGTTTTTGCTGTTGTCGGTGTAAGAACGTCCACCACCCGCCGACACCGGCACGTAACCGTAACTGAATCCAAAATTACCGCCCGGCGGCTGATACTCCGCCGCATTACCGGCATCAGATTTTGAACGCTGCTCCGCTTTGTCAGCGTTTTTGTCGAGGTCGTCAGACTCTTTCTTCACTACGCCGAGTTTTTCCAGCAGCCAAACCACGCCCCTACGCAGCTTATTGGCTACCTGCAATGGTGCGGTAAGTGCATTTGCCACAGCATGACCAAACGACACCCCCGCATCTTTACAACTATCGAGGGTTTCCTTGGTTGATTTCACTGGTTGAATCAGGTCTTTAAACCACTGCCACACGATCTTGAGCTTATCCCCAAGCCATTCAAAGACCGGCTTCAACGGCGCAAACATTTCTTTCACCGGCTCAAACGCAATACCCAACCCTTCAATCACGCCGGAGAAAAAGGCGCTGATGGGTTCCCAATATTTGCGGATAAGCAGCGCACCGGCGACGATGGCCACCCCAATGGCCACAATCGGCCACGTCAGCCCGCCGATCACCGTCGCAATCGCACCGCCTGCGATACTCAGCGCCGACCATAAACCGGTAGCCGCCGCCACAATCATGTTTATGCCCCGGATAACCGGCCCCGCTATCAGCCCAATCACCCCCAGCGCCCCGACCAGCATCACCGCGCCACCGGCAATTTTCGCCAGCGTCGTGGCCAGCGCCTTATTATCAACAATCCATTTATCCAGCCTCAGCACATACTTTGTGGCCGTTTGGGTCAGGCTGCGCAGCGATGCCTCCTGCTGGTCATAAATATCAGTGTCGAAAGCCTCATACGCCGACTGAAACTCTTTAAAGTCGCCGCCGAGATTGTTCTGCATAATCTCGACCAGCTCCGCCGTTTTTCCGTCAGACGTCCGCAGAGCTTGGGTCAGCGCGTCGAGCTTGCCCGATGAGGCGTCATTCATCAGCACCGCAGCCGCAGAGCTGGCCTCTTCACCAAATATGGCTTTCATGTACTGCGCTTTCTGCGCCGTGCCGAGATTATTTTTTTTAAAGCTCTTTTGCATTTCTTTCAGAATGGTAAATATCGGCCTGAAATCCCCCTTGCGGTCAGCCGTTTTAACGCCAAGCTCATCCAGCGCGGTGGCGGCGGCGCCTGTCGGTGCCTGTAAACGGGTGATCAGCGCCCGGCTCCCCGTCCCGGCCATTGACCCCGTGATTTTCGCATCGGCCAGCGCGCCGACCATCGCGGCGGTTTGCTCCACGCTGACCCCGGCATTTTTAGCCACCGGTGCCGCATAGGTCAGTGCGTCACTCATGCCCGCAAAGTCAGCGGCGCTTTTGTTCATGGTGGTGGAAAGTACATCACCAATGTGCGCAACCTTGTCATTCGCCAGACCAAAAGCCGATTTCACCCCCATCAGCAAACTGGCGTTGTCTTCCATGCTCTGTCTGTTGGCCAGCGACAAATTCAGGATGGTCGGCGTGGCCGCCAGAATGCCGTCTTTATCCGCGCCTGATTTGGCGACAATGATTTGCGCGGCGGCGGCATCATCTGCCGAGGCGGCGGTGTTATCCCCCAACTGACGCGCCTGCTTACGCAGACTCAGCATATCGGCGGAATCTTTCTCAAGACCGAGAACCGCCTGAAGCTCTGAGTTTTTCAGCGAGAAGTCATAGCCCGGCCTGAGCACGGCCCCACCCGCAACCGTTCCGGCCGCAGCCACGCCCACACCGCGCGCCCCGGCGGCGGTCACGCTGCCCGCAAGCTGTTTACCGGACTGATACCGCTGCGTGACGGCGTTGAGTCTGGCCTGCTGCGCGCTGACGCGAGCCAGTGAATCCCGCTGGCGGTTGAGCTGTGCGGTAGTATCACCGATTGAGCTTTTCAGGCGGCGTTCTGATTCTGACAGCGAGCGCGTACTGATACCGGCCTCTGACAGCGCCTGACGCTGGCGTTGCACGGACAGGCGCAGGCCGTTGTATTTGAGTTGCAGGTCAGACGCGGCGCGTTTGGCCTCCTCCATTGCCTTAGCCTGCGCCCGCGTCGGGTTGGTGGTGTTTTTGAACTGGATCGCCAGCGCGGCGGCTTCCTGTTTTGCGTTTTTGAGTGACTGGCCGGTGACCGCAAGCTGCGCGCTGGTTTTACGAAACCCCTCAATCTGACCGGCCTGAGCGTTGAGCTGCTTAATGGTGTTTTGGGTGCTTCGGATATCCTGAGACAGCGATTTACTCGCTGTCTGGATGGATTTAAACGGGCGGCTGGCTTGGTCAACGGCTTTGAGTAAAACCTGTAAGGTGACGTTATTGCTCATGGGCGTGTCCACTTCGTTCGAGCGCCTTTCCGCGCCATATGACGAGCTCGGTCAGGCTCATCGGATAGAGCTCCGACGGTGGCCAGTGAAAGACCACCGCCACGTCGGCCATCAGGTCATCCACTGACAGCCGGGGTGGAAAAATCAGCTCTCCGAATTCGGCACTAAAAAACCAATCACCTTGCCCGCTAAACTGATCATGTCTGGTAATGACAGCGCGGCGCACTCTTCTTTCGTCAGGTTCGGATAGGTGATGCGGGGCAACACAACCAGCAGCGCATCGACGTTCGAGCTGGCCACGTCAGCCAGACTGACCCCGCGCAGCGCACCCGCATTCGGACAGATCACATTGACTTCGCTAATGACTGTTTCACCGCGTTTAATCGGAGTATTGAGCGTCACGATGTTCTGATTTTCCGGGGTAGTTTCTTTCTTTTTCATGAGTGATTTCCGTTGGATTGGGTGAAGGTGGCCAGCGCGCTGACCACGCAAAAATTACAGGCCGATATTGCGGCGATGCTTTTCCAGCATGTCCGTGCCGTTGACGATTTCGACCATGTTCACGGTGTCGATTTCAATCAGGGTGCTCCCGTCAATCACCAGCTTGTAATAGCTGCACTGCGTGGTGATTTTGCTCTCGGTGTCTTCGCCCTGTTTCATGTCGCCCGTGTCGATTTCCTTGTGGCGACCCCGCATGACAATTTCCACGGCGGAGGTGTCGCCGGTGTCGTCGCGCTGGAAAGAACCGGCAAAACGCAGCGGCACATCAGCCGCACCGGAGGCGGCATATTGCGCCCACAGGGCATTGTCTGGGAGCCCGCCCATTGACCACTCGACGGTCAGCGCATCGTCGTCCAGCCCAAAATCCACCGCTGCCGAGCCGTTCATGCCGCCGCCGCGATAGTTCTCCAGCTTGCGGGTCAGCTTAGGCAACGTGACTGACTGCACGACGCCCATGTAACTCAGACCGTCGTTAAACAGGTTGAGGTATTTCAGTTTGCGAGGAAGTGCCATGGTGAATGCCCTTAGCTGTTAATGGATGCGGCCAGATTGACGAGGTAGGTGTCAGTGATGCGCTGACGCAGGGTCAGACTTTCCAGCGGCGGCACCGGCGTGTAGTCATAATCGACGTAAAGTTTCCCGGCTTTCAGGGTGTCTTTATCGTTAGCCGATTCATCAAACCAGCAATTGCCGTCAATGATGTAGCCGTTCGATTTGAGCTCACGGAATTTGGCGTTGATGCCATCGATGATGTCGCGGATAAGCGTTGCGGTCATCGGCTTATCCACCGCCCACATATGCGCCTCGGCCATCGTGTCAGCCAGAACCTGCGCGGTGCGGGTGTAGTTCTCAAACTGGAAAAGCGGGTCATCAGAACAGGTGCGGTTCCCCCAAAAGCGGAAGCCGTCTTTGCGTACCAGCGTCGTGACACCGGCCTCATTAAGCAGGTCAGCATCAGTACCCGCTGCCTGCAAATCCCAAAACACCGAAGCGCTGATGCCGGTCACGCCATTAACGCCAACGTTTGACAGGGTTTTATGCCAGCCGGTGTCTTGGTCTATTTTGGCGCGCAGACCTAACGCGCGCGCCGTGGCGTAGGCGGTAGAGCTGGCGTTTGCCGTGGTGTCCCAAGAAATAAAATCAGGCCAGATAAGCATCAGTTCACGCTGGCTGAAATTGTCACGGTACTTAATGGCATCAGAGAGCGTTTTGCATTCCCACGCGCTGATATAACCGAACGCGCGCAGCGACTGGCAGACCGTGGCCAGCGCCGTGGCCACTTCCTGAGAGTCCAGACCCGGCACACCCAAGATGCGCGGTTTGACGCCAGTGTCCGCCTCAGCAGTGAGCAGGGCTTTCAGGCCGGTATATTTACCGTCGGCACCGGCACCGCCGAGAATATTAGAGAGGGTCTCGGCGGCGGCGGCTTCCGCATCTTCGTTTTCTGATTCCGCCACGCGCACCACGACGGTGACCGGTTTGCACTGGTCGCCAATGGCCGTCAGCGCCGGTAACAGGGTGCCGGTTTTTCCCGCCTTGCCCTGCGCGGCGATCACATCGGTAATTAACACCGGCGTGTTCAGCGGAAAGACTTTTTCGTCAGCATCATTGGCCGTGCAAACCATGCCAATAATGGCCGTGGATACGGTGGTAATGACGCGCGTTCCGTCGTTAATTTCGACGACCTGCACGCCGTGGTGAAAATCACTCATCGGGTTAACTCCGTTAAAATAGGCAAGGTAATTTTGTTGTTTAACGGGGGTCAGGGCGAGGAGTGAACGTTGGGAGGGGGGCAGTACAACAGACGAAAAAAAGCCCCTTTCGGGGCGATGACTTATTCAGGCAACTGAGGCCAGTCGATATCAGGCACTAAAGATAAATTGAGCCGGTTGAGGGCAACGCGGTATTTTTTCCAGTCTTTAAGCTTTGCGATTTCATCATCCGTTGCATCCTCAATATCAACAGCATCTTGCAAGGGCGCAATGGCGAGGTTTGCTTTTGTCATGAGCCCAGAGAGTGTGGCTACCGCATCGGCCTTTAACTCCTCAATCGTCGGTGCAGGGATATCCGCCCAGACCGGCAAACCGTCCGCACCTGCAATCCGCATTTTCCCCTCTGGTGGGGGGAGAGTTTGATATTCACGGTAAACAACATCACTTACCGCAATGCCATCATCAGGCCAGCTTCCCGCATCGTCGTACACCTCACGCAACTCACGCGGATAGAAGCCATTAGTGAGCGGGCTGTAAACATAAAGACTTGTGGTGATTGCGCTGTAATAGTTGCTCATTTTATCCCCTTACCAGCCGGTGGCTTCCCAGTAACTGCCTGCGCTGTCCTGCCCGCAGGTGAAGCCGACGTTGTTAGTAATTTGCGCCGTGCCGAAGTTGTCGTTGAACGTCCCGCCACCGCCATTGATAGCGGTTACCTGAACGTTGACGCAGGTACTCGGGAAAGGAATGGGGAAATTTACCGTTGACCAGCCGCGACTCCCTTTGTTGACGACGCCCCACTGCTTAATCATGCCGGTATCACCACACCGCCACCAGCCACCGCCGAGATTGGCGGTGTTGGTATTGACCGGCTGCCGGTTATTGGGGCTGAAAACGCGCTGCCCCATCTCATAAATCCCGCCGCCTTCGGAATAAATACCGCCCTGTGTAGCCAGATCGCCAGTGCCGGTAAATCTGACAAATCCCGTTTGAACGGTGTTTTCTTGGTTAACAGTGCGGAAAAGAAAGCCCCCCACGCCGCCGCCTCGGTTATTAACAAAGTCGGATTCGCCCTGACCGCCGCTTTCATTCCAGCCTAAATATGTCCCTTGCCCGTTGCCAGGGTGCGGGATGGTTATCGCCCGGAGAAAATTAGACGTGACGCTACCGTTGACATCACCGCCATTTCGGGGAAATGCGCCAACATTGTCGGCATTCAGCGCGATATCTTTCGTACCGTCAAACACCACACCGGCAATCTTTCGCGCCATGGCTAATTTTGTCGCCGCCGCTGCGGTGCCAGCGACCGGAAGTGCGCCAACGTCGGCGGCGGTGGGTTTATTATTTGGGCTGTATACCTCGACCCATGCAGACCACGGACCATCTGCGCCGTTCCATGCGCCGGTAGCTGCTCGGGTAAACTGTCGGCCATTATTGTTAAAGGCTATCTGCTGTGTCGCATTCGGACCCCACGTCACGAAAATGACACCAACAAACCCGTTCATCGGATAGCCTTTTTCCGTGGTCGCTGCTGCTGCACCCGGCACGCCATAATGTCCAAACATTGCACTGCCGCGAAGAGTGTTTGGGGAGTCTGTTGCGGTTAAGTTAGCGCGAATTTTAAACGCCGTGGCGATTTCATCAGCCAGTGCTTTTTCGCTGGCGGCGCTTTGTGACGCTGTCCACGCGCCTACATCTGCCGCCGTGGGTTTGTTATTCGCGCTGTACGTCGGCACCCACTCTTTCCATGGACCATCTACACCGTTCCAGTCAGCAGACAGCCCTCGATTCCAGATATTGCCAGTGAACGTGACATACATCTGCTGACAGCCGTAGGCGCTCGGCGTGACATACAGCGTGCCTGCGATGCCCTGCGGATAGTGCAGCGCCGCCGTGGCGTTGGCATTTTTAGGCTGCGCGTACAGGGCGGCACTTCCGGCTCCGCTGGCAAAGCCCAGAGTATTGATATCCGTGGTTGTCAGGATGGCCGACGGCACCGTGACGGAATTCACCGCGCTGACTTGCACCCAGTCACGCCATGGCCCGTCAGTCCCATTCCACGAAGCATTTAACGCCCGAGTCCACACCATGCCGGTGTTTTGGACGGTATAACGCTGCAATACACCGCCTGTCCATGACGCAGGCATGACTTCAAGTACCCCCGCAGCCTGTGAGCCTGCGGGATAGCCATTGGCGACGGTGGCACTGGCTCCTGTGCTTTGCACATAAAGACCAATCTTTTCCAGATTAAGCGTGTTGATGTTGGTCGCGCCCAAGACCGTCGTGATAACGGGCAGCGCCCCAACATCCGCAGCGGTGAGATTCTGGTCTGCGCTTAACACCTTGCCGTTAATTTTACGGGCGGAAGGTACGCGGGTATTGGCGTTGTCATTGGCCGCTTTCACCGCCTTTGGCGTCGCCGCCAGCGTTTCGCTGGTACTGCTGACCGAGCTGTTAAGCTGCACAAAACCTTTTGCCGTCAGCGTTCCGTCGGGATGGTTACGGGATTTCTCGTGTTCGGAGAGTTTATCCTCTACATAATCTTTTGTGGCCATCACCGTGGAGCCGTCAATGCTCAGCGCGATGGACTCAATTTCACTGACGATGAGCACCATGCGCAGCGTCTGTAACCGGCCTGACCCTTCGGCCAGTTGCGGTTTATAGCTTTCGGCCATATTACTGACAGCTATCAGCACACCGTCTGCATCGTATAAGCCCATTTCACGCATCCAGAAGCCGCCGACGTCAGGCTGAATAACCAGCTCGGCCACCAGATAATGACTGTTTTTGGCATCGATGCTTAAGCGGTTGAGATTGGCGCGATAAACTTCATTAATGAGTTTGGTTTGTTTTGGGTCAGGCGTCGGGAGTTTTCCGCCCCCGTCACCGACGGCCATACGTGTGATTTTGACCTGCGTTCCGCCTGCCGTGGCGGCGGCGATTTTGGCCGCTCCGGCGGTGGTCAGTAATGCTTTATAAGTCGCCATAAGTTTTCCTCTGCTTAGGCCGGATAAACGGTGATGACGTCGCCGTCGTAAGAAAGCGCGCCAACAAAAATGTGTCCGGGGATATCCTGAATAATGGTCAGCGTCTCAAGGTGGCGACTGGCGGGTTTCGCATCAGCAATCAGCCGTTCCATTTCCTGATACATTTCTTCGGTGATGCCGCTTTCCAGCACGCCAATATCAAGGCGAAACGTGCCGGGCGGGCTGTTGGTTTCCCACCACTCAGAAATCTTGATGACGTACCCCAGCGGCTCAACCACCCGGCGGATCGCGCTGATAGTGCCTTTATGGGTATGGATGAAATAAGCCGACTGGATCACCCCGCGTTTCGTTGCCTCCGGCCAGCGTTCGTCCCACCGATCAACCGAAAATGCCCACGCAAGATAGGGTAAGAACTTCGCCGGGCAGGTCTGCGGGTTCCATAAATCACGCAGCGGCACAGGGACAGCGGTCAGCTCGGCGCAGGCCGCAGCTGCGGCAACCTCCAGCGGAGAAGAACCCACAGGTAACAGGCGCGCATTACTCATCGGTGCCCCCGATAGTGATGGATGACGACGTGCAATAAGACGCCTGCGTATCATCCAGTACGAGATCGGCCAGCGGCTGCGTGAGTTCGACCCGCTGCACACCTTCAACATGCAGCGCGGCATAGATAGCCGAGAGACGAATATCTCGCCCCAGCCGGTGCTGTGCCAGCGTATAGGCGTTAAGCTTACCCACTGCGGCCAGCCTGACAGGCTCTAACTCCGGTCCCGGATAGACATAGAGCTTGGCGGTGATCTGGTAAGGGATAATCTTCGCTGACTGCACTGTCACGCGGTCAGCCACCGGGCGCACGTCCTCGGCGTTAAGCGCTTTATTCACAATCGCGATAAGCTCTGCGCTGGCCGTGCCGTCCCCCTCACGCGAAAGCACAGAAATAGTCACATTGGCCGGTGCCGGGCTAATCACCGACACATCCGCCACCCGACCATCGGCACTGCGGCCATGAAACTGATAAGCGCCCGTTGAACCGGCCACGCTCAGCCCCTCGAAAGCCTGCTGAATGCGTACACGGAAATCACTGTCACTTTCCATTACCTCCGCCACCGGCGGCAAAACGGAATCATCAGCCTCAGTGATAACCAGACGCGCAACGTTATAATTTGCACCGAGCTGGTCGAGGTCAGCGCCGGTAGCGTAGGCCAGCATATTGGCGCGCGCCGCCTCGTTGACACGCTGACGCAAAATCACCTCACGGTAAGCGTTCTCCTGTAACAACTTAACGATGGGCTCAGATTCCAGCGCCAAGGTGCGGGCAACGGCCTCTCGTTCGCTCTCGTCATAAAGTGACAGTAACGTGGCTTTACGTTCTTCAAACAGGGTTTCATAGTCCAGCTCCTCGACCACATCCGGTGCGGGAAGCTGGCTTAAATCAATAAGTGCCATAGCGTTAACTCAGTGAGATGGAAGAGGAGAAACTGCCGGGGGTATCGGTTCGGTTACCCGTGATATTGACCACCATCGCGCCGTCAAAAGTCGAATCAAAGGTGATGCCCGTCAGACTGATGCGCGGTTCCCATTTGAGGATCGCGGAATAACACGCGGCCATGATTTGCAGGCGGAGCGCGGCGTTTTGCGGCTGGTCCGTCAGTTCGGAAAGCAACGAGCCATAATTTCGGCGCATAACCCGCGAACCTATCGGCGTTCTCAGAATATCGCTCACCGACTGGTTGATGTGCGCCATGTATTCAACCGCGCGCCCCGAATGGCGGGACATGCCGAGATACCTCGCATTACTCATTATCAAAACCTCAGCTATCAATTCGGTTTACCGGTATTTCCGCCACCGGTCTGAACGCCGCCGTGTGTATGGGTATCAACCTGCACACCGTTGGAGGTAAATGCGCCGCCGCTGTGCGCAATATTGCCTTTCATCGCCCCGCCTTTTTTCACTTCTAATGAGCCGGTGGTCAGCTTGTTGGTACACACTACCTCCGGCGTATCGAGCGTGATTTTCCCGCTGGCCGTCACCGTCACATTGGGGGCGGTAGCATGAATAGATTTTTTGGCGGATACATCAGCGGTCTGAATGCCACTCACCGTCAGCGCACCGCTGGCCGGTTCATACTGGAGTTGAGCGCCGTCAGAAAATCTGACGTGATACGCCTCTGCGGATACGGACGGTGCCGGAAAGTCATCGCTGTAAATCCCCGGCAAAACAAACCCGGTATCGAGCTCACCACCGAGAGATAAAAGCAGAACCTGCTCACCCACGGAGGGAGCCCACCACGTGCGCGAACTACCGGCGCGGGGCGTCAGCCAGTGCAGCCAGTCCGTCACAAGTTCACCCGACTGGACGCGGCATACACCCAGCGTTGTATTCACTTCGGCAACTAAGCCAATGCGGATAATGTCGCGCACGGCGCGGGAAAGTTCAGAAAGGGTTTCGAGTGTTTTCATGAAGGGATGATGCTGTCCGACAGATTTGGCCGCAATGAATGGACGTATGACTATAGTTGATACAACAAAACTGCTACTTAACGGAAAGAATCTCACATGAATTCAAAATGTTATTTTATGGATTATTTTTCAAAGGCTTACATTCATATTGACGCTTATATTGAACCTATCTATACCTAATCTGACAATCCTGATTCTCAGGAAGCGGGTCTCATGTATTGAGTTCAGATTGAATTTCGCACTAATATAATGAATTAAAAGACCAGCACAGATGGTGGACTTCTTTTCAAAAGTATAATTATGGATGCCATCAGTGTAAGCGTTTTCGAGGGCTACTAAAATCGTGGTGAATTATATTAAGAATATAGATACAATGCGTATTATATATAAATACAGCATGACATTCCGCATCAGAAAAAATCTGATTTATGATTTTAAAATTACAATAGGAATTTTAGCATGGAACTTCGTAGGTATCGTATAAATGCGAATTTTGAAATATCCCTATCACAGAAAGCTCTTAATCACGTTCTTTACGGCGACCTTACGGATAAGGTATTTAAAACTACTGATGGGCGCGTCGCAAAAAAAGTTATATCTGGGGGGTTGCATACATACGCTGGATGGCTCGAACTCCTGAAGCAAAGGCCAACTCTAAAAAAAGTTTCTTATTTTTATTCAGAAAGAGATGAAGAGTGGTTTTATGAACGTGAACTTCAAAACGAAACAATTTTACTAAAATTACCAGAATCAATGCTCACTTCTGGTGCGGCCAAGATGACAATGTTCCCAGAAAATAGTTATAAGTCTGGTTATCTTTGGAAGACTCTTTTTCCAAAACATATGGAGCAGGGTGAGATCCTTAATTTATTAGATGAAGCTCTATCTAATATAAGCACTCTTGAGAGTCGTGAGGGAGAAATAATATGTTACTATAAACTCGATGAACCGTTAAAGTGCATGCGAGTTTCTGTCTTATATTTGAATGGTGAAATCAACTCCTTCTATCCAACTTGGTCTCAACCTAATACTGGAAATAATGGAAAGCCGTTTTCTTTTTTTGATAATATCGGTCATGTTAACTCTGACTCCACGAGGATAGGAAATGAAAATCGACTTGACGTAACTAGGGTAGGCATGTTTTCTGCATTATCATCTCCTCTTGATTTGCCAAGGATAACACCTAGCGTATTTTTAGAGAGAAAGACTAATTTTTCAAGCTTTAGAGACTGGGAGAAAGAGAGAGTTAATTCATTAAAAGAATATGTTGAAACATGCAATATAGAATCATTAGCTGAGGTTTATAATTACATTAATGATGAAGCTATCTCTAAATACCATGATGAAGTAGTTCAGATCAGTTATGATAATTATCTTGCTAACATAAAATTATCAGAAAAATTTTATAATTCTGTGTGTATAAATCAAAATTTAGTTGAAGGTATTTTTATTTTATACTTTTTTGACCAGAAATATAAAACAAAATTGTACTCTAGAACAGCCGTGAATTTAATTTCCAACATGATTGCCTCCCCATTAATTGATTTGTGGGCAAAAAAAAGAATACATCACACCTTGGCCTCACTTACTTTAAGCTATCATGATAAAAATTTTCCAGCTGAATATTTTGACCATCTATCAACATCTCCTACTCGAAGGGAGTTTTACTCTGAGTATTTTTACGAAAGCCATGATAAAAAAAATGGTTTCAAACTAGCTAAAAATCAAGAGGAAGTATCAGAACTTTTCGGGATTGTGATGCATCCCCCTTTAGACAGGCAAATGACTTATACAAATTTCCTTCACTATTTTTCTGATAATCTCGGCGAATCTTATTCTCTGAACTTCGATGATGAGCAACGGACGAGTTTCTTATTAGCAGCTTATCCGGGAGAATATTATTCTAGCTATGTGAAAGATACCCTTAAGTTTATAACGCAAGATGTTTTCAAAAAGACATGTTATTATATAAATGCTTACCTTGAACATTTTACCAAAAACGACGTTGCAAAACCAGATAGTTTGAATAGAATTATTTATGAGTATTTCAAAATTCAGGTGGCACAGAGATATAGAATAAATTTTAATTATGCCAAATACCATGGCATAACAAATGTTGTGTTTTTCCCAGCTGAAAAAGATGATGTTTATTCAGTGATTTTGAAACACGAGAGAATTGCCAACAGATCTTTGACAGATTATGTTATTGCATCAACAGATAAATACTTATCAAAAGTTGAGGATACTAAGTTAGCAAAAACACTGAGAGATATTAAAGGGAAAGACAGGAAAGAAACACCTAGATTCCCAATCCCTTACGACCTAATAATTGACATGATCAAAAACCCTGAATCAGTAAATATTCAGGATTTAGAACCAATGAGGCTTGTATAATTAGAGCCCCATTGCAATAGAGCACTCATATTGACTTGAAATCTTCTGAGGGCTCTATTTACGAGATCTATGGAGTATATTACAGGCATTTCAAAATAAACTCTCACTTATAGTGAGAGTTTATGAGAGTTTTATCGCAATGAGGATTTAAACTCTAATGTCCGAATCGATATTCTGAACCTCGAAGTTATTATCTTAAAAAACCCAAAGAATTTATTTTTTTGCTATTGATGACATGGATGGTATTTACTGAAAAAAATGGAAAGTCAGTGATTGCTAATGCAATTAACTCTTACTCTCTCCCTCATACTCTTTATTCATTGAGTCTTGACAGGATCGTCTCTTCAATCATCTGGCGATCCGTAGTACTAAAGCTCAGCAGCAGACGTACCTCATACTGAACCAACTGGCTATAGCGGTTTGGTTTGTCTTTAAGCCCCTCCTGATGAACTCGCGCAATCCTCTGCACCCTCCCCGCAAATTCGACCACCGCAGCCTCACTGCTGCCTTTCGTCTTGAGATATCGCGCCGTGCGCAGTTTAGCGAACATTTCTCGCTTTACCCTGCCCTTTTTACCTCTGACTGGCTGACGCTTTCGCTTAGCGTAGGGCGTACCGTCCGGTGCTTTCTGTTGCTTGATGCGCTGCTGCTGGCTGGCTCGCAGCTTTTTAGCTATTTCAGCGGCCATCTTGCGACGGCCAGCCGGGGACAGGCTGGCCAGCAATCCGGCGAGCTTATCGTCAAAGGGCTTGAGCTCACTCATCCCATTGACTCACAAGCTCACCATGCACATATAACTCCATTGGCCGGTGTACAGGCACCGGTAACGGTGGCTCATCCAGTGGCGTAACGGTTAGCCTGCGGTCAGCTTCTTTGACGATGGTGCGCTCGGTCAGTTGCAGACTCATGCGCACGTCTTTGCTGTCGTCGTTATTAATATCTGCCACGTAAGTGAAGCCGCGTTTTTTCCCTTCCTCTGTGGTCATGATGTCCGACTGATGCTCACGCAACCACACGTTAACCGGCACAATCAGCAGGTTTAAATCCCCAGTGTAATCCGTGACGACAATATCCAGCGTGTAGCGGTTCTCAAACGATAACGACGTGGCCAGCGTGGCATTAATCGTGCCGCCATCAACAAACATGTGCAACATGTCCGGGTTATCACGCAGCAACGGAACAGACTTAAAGATCGCGTTTTTCAGGCTGGCGGGCTTCAACATCGTGGGACTCCTGACATTGTTTGACGGTCTCGACTTGCAGCGCACAGTTCACCAGCGCGCTCTCCAGTTGGCGATTGTCTTCGCTTAAATCACCGTTGGTTTTCGGGGTGCTTCCCGGTATCGGACAACTGCTGACTTTCGGACAGCCAACGTAAATAATCGCCGGGTTTATCGAACGCGGGGCGGGTGTGCAGCCGGATAATGTCGTCAGGCAAAGGAGACAGAAACCAGCCGCGCAGTGCTTCATTTTCATTGAGTAACCTCGTAATTGTCTGATTCCGACGCGCGGCCAGTGCACCCGCCGCATTAACCTGCTGACGGAGCACAACCAGCGCACGCTCATTACGCTGACCGCTGGATTTCAGTTCACTGATGACCAGCGCGCTGGATTCCAGCGTCGTTTTTAATTGCTGAATGTGCTGGTTCGCCGCTGCCACTTTCTGATTTGCTCCCCGCCACGCAAAGAGCGCGCCCGCGAGCGTCAGCACTAACACCGTGATGATGTATTTCATGGCACCCCCTTCATGCAGTGTTTCAGCTCAACCGCCCGGCGGTTGTTGAGTCCCTTATTCCACACGCCATTGACGTACACCCAGCGGGGGAACTGCTGGCAGGCTTGCGACCATTCACCGTGCCTGATGAAATAGGCCAGCGTGGATTTACACGCCGTCCCCGTGCCGATGTTAAACGCCAGACTGATCACGGCGTCATACACCGGCTGCGGCATGGTCACCGGCATGCATTTATCCACGGCGCGCTCCGTCATGATGATGTCAGCGATCAGATTACGGGCGGCGTCCTGCTCCGTAATGTTCTGCGCGGGCTTCACCCCAGCAGTGTGGCCAATGCCTGAGGTCCAGACTCCGGCGCTGCACTGGTACGGATTCAGGCGGCACCCTTCAAGGTTGGCAAGAATGGTCAGCCCCTCGGCGGAGGTTTTGACAAACCGGTAATCAGGCATCAGCGCGGCGAGTGCCAACACGACGGCCACACTGCAACGTTTAACGATTGAGTTCATCGAAAACCCTCTGACTCAGGCCGTTACGCTCCAGCAATTTGTAGCTTTTGCGCCGGTAGTACCAGTTAACGAAAAACGTACCCACGGCCACCGCAGCACCCACCAGAAAGGCGAAATCCTGCGGCGTCAGCGCGCCGATAAAAGCCAGCAATGCCGCGAGCCCATAGGCAAACATTGAAGATATTTTTTCCATCGTCAGTCCCATAGCTGAACGGTTTCAGAAGTGGAGGCGGTATCAACGTCTGGCAAAATCACGGTGGTGCCGTGCGGCAGGACTTCGCCTAATTCAGCCAGACCGGGATTCGCGGTCAGTACCGTCTCAACGACGCCCCCGGTTCGCCCGTAGTAGCGAAAACACAGGGCGTCGAGCGTGTCGCCCTGCTGTGCGATGACTTTCATCAGAGCTGGCTCACCATGCCGCGCGCCTGCCCCTGTAACCGGGACAAATGCCAGCGCATGTCTCGCCACTGGTCATCCACTGACACGTCCAGCGCATCGGCCTTTTTGTCACCTTTCGCGCTGGCGTCATAGCTGCGGTAACGCTCATAAATCACGGCGGTAGTCATTGCACAGACCGCGCTCAGGTAGTGGAAACATTTCACGCTTTCCCCGT
>Ga0308159_1001876_pt1 | contig 27018 bp, 22 predicted proteins | sample PhyCR1_FD_201040 | JGI IMG/M metagenome (GOLD analysis project Ga0308159, IMG submission 201040) | Phyllosphere microbial communities from UC Gill Tract Community Farm, Albany, California, United States - DLSLC.R1 | ecosystem: Host-associated > Plants > Phyllosphere > Unclassified | place: USA...
TGCACCAGCGCCTGCGCCACCAGCACGCGGCGCTTCATGCCCCCGGACAGCTGGCGCATGTTGGACGTGGCCTTGTCGGCGAGGCCCAGGCTCTCGAGCAGTTCGTCGATCCAGGCGTCGTTGTTCTTCACGCCGAAATAGCCGGACTGGATGCGCAGCGCCTCGCGCACGTTGAAGAACGGGTCGAAGACGATCTCCTGCGGCACGATGCCGAGCTTGCGGCGCGCCTCGGCATAGTCGGCGAGCACGTCGCTGCCCTGCACCAGCACCCGCCCGCCCGAGGCGCGCGCGAGGCCCGCCAGGATGCTGATGAGCGTGGTCTTGCCGGCACCGTTGGGCCCGAGCAGGCCGAAGAACTCGCCCTCCTCGATGTCGAGGCTCACGCCATCGAGCGCCTGGAACGGCCCTTTGGGCGTGTCGTAGGTCTTGGAAACGGACTGGAAGGAGACTGCAGGCATGGAAGCGGGAGATTCTAAGGTTTCGCCCGCTTGCGTGCCGGCTGGCGGTCTTGCCCGCGCTGGCGCTCTGGAGCACCGGAAAAACAGGCCGTGAGGGTCCCGCGGGGCAGCCGTCCCACGGCAGCCGCGCTCAGGACGGCTGGGCCACGGCCTCGGAGGGCGATGCCGTCAGCAGCTCACCGACCCCATACAACCCCGCCAGCTTCGCCAGCCCCTCGGGCAGGCCCTTCACCTCGAAGCGCCGGTTCTCCAGCAGCGTGGCGCGGCGGCACTCGAGCAGCACCGCCAGGGCCGAGGAGTCGAACGTCGCGAGCGGCGCGGCATCCACGACGAGGATCTCGTCGCGGTGCGCCTTGAGCCCCTGCAGCAGCATCCGCAGGCAGGCCTCGGCCTGCCGGTGGGTCAATTCGGTGGGAAGGACCAGCATGGCAGTGCGTGCCGGAAGGCGGTCAGCCGGCCTTGCCGGTGCCCGCGGCGTTGGCCTTGTTGCGGGCCGCCAGCGACTCGATCAGGCCATCGATGCCCTTGGCATTGATCTCCTGCGCGAACTGGGTGCGGTAGGTCTCCACCAGCCAGACGCCCATCACGTTCAGGTTGTAGATCTTCCAGCCCGCGGCATCGCCGGGGGTCTTCTCCAGGCGGTAGTCCAGTTGGACGGGGTCGCCGCGGCCCAGGATCTCTGAGCGCACGAGCACATCGGTTTCGCCGGCGCCGGCGCGCAGCGGCTTGACCTGGATGGAAAGATCGTTGACCTGGCTCAGGGCGCCCGAGTAGGTGCGCACCAGCAGGGACTTGAACTCGTCCTGCAGGCGGGCCTGCTGCTGCGGCGTGGCCTGGCGCCAGGCCGGGCCCACGGCGGCGGCGGTCATGCGGCGGAAGTTCACGTGCGGCAGGATGGTCTTGTCGACCAGCGCGGTGATCTTGTTCACGTCGCCGGCCTTGATGTTCTTGTCGCTGCGCACCGTGTTCAGCACGTCGGTGGACAGGCGCTTGATCAGCTCGTCCGGCGCTTCGTCGGCGGCCAGGGCGGCCACCGGCACGCCCAGCCACAGCACGGCGGCGGTGCACAGGGCGGCCTGGCCCAGGGTTCGTCGGCTCATCGTCATGTTCTGTTCCTTTCAGGGATGCTTTCCGTCGGGGAAAGCATCGGTCATGTTGCATTCTTGCCCGGACACCGGGCGGGCATGCGTCTGGCGCGTGCACGGATGCAAGCAACTGCAACCGCGCCCGCAGGCGTGCGCCACGGGGCATGCCGTCCGCGCCGTGGCGCGCGCGGCGTCAGCGTGCGGGCTCGGGGGGCAGCTTGCCCGCGTCCTCGTCGTAGCGTTCCTCGCCGCGCCTGTCGGTCTGCACGGCCTGGCTGCGCACCTGCAGGTAGGCATCGCGCGTGAAGCTGTACCGGTCGAGCGCGGCCGCGCTCAGCACGGAACTCGCGCGCAGCAGATTGGCGCGGGTGTCGACGACGCGCAGCGCATATAGCGCATTGCGGTCGGAGACCGGATCGACGTAGGTGATCAGGTTGCCCTTGGCGTCCATCGGCAGCGCGATGGTGTCGCGCACGGTGGAGGGCCCGAGCAGCGGCAGCACCAGGTACGGCCCGGTGGGCACGCCCCAGCGGCCCAGCGTGAGGCCGAAGTCCTGCTTGGAGCGGTCGATGCCCATCTCGGTCGCGATGTCGAGCACGCCGCCGAGGCCGAACACGGTGTTCGCGCTGAAGCGCGCGATGCTGTTGAGCGCGCCCTCGCCCTGCAGTTGCAGCGCGTTGTTCACGAACGACCAGAGGTCGCCGAGGTTGGCGAAGAAGTTGCTCACGCCGGTGCGCACCAGGCGCGGCGTCACCTCGGTATAGGCCGTGGCCACGGGGCGCAGCAGGACGTCGTCGACCTTGTCGTTGAACCGCGTCATGCCGCGGTTGTAGGGCTCGAACGGATCGCGCGGATTCGCATCCGGGCCGGTGGCGCACCCGGCGAGCAGGCAGGCCGCGGCCAGGACGCCGGCGCTGCCGCGCAGGGACGTTGCGCGGGAGAGGGAAAACAGGGGGTTCATTGTTGTCGTCATTTCTTGCTACCCGAAGCAGAGGCCCCGCCGCCGCTCTCCTCGGCCTTGCCGTAGAGGAACTGGCCGATGAGGTTTTCCAGCACCACCGCGGATTGCGTGGAGGTGATGCGGTCGCCCTCGGCGAGGTTTTTCTCGTCGGCACCCGCCTGGATGCCGATGTATTGGTCGCCCAGCAGGCCGCTGGTCAGGATCTTGAGCGAGCTGTCCTTGGGGAAGGCATAGCGCTTGTCCAGCTCCAGCGCGACCTGGGCCTGGAAGGTCTTGTCGTCGAAGGTGATGGACTGCACGCGCCCCACCACCACCCCGGCGCTGCGCACCGCGGACTGGGGCTTCAGGCCGCCGATGTTGTCGAACAGCGCCGTGACGTGGTAGCCCGTGCGCCACTGCAGGCGCAGCAGGTTGGCGGACTGCAGGGCGAGGAAAAGCAGGGCCGCGCCGCCCAGCAGGACGAACAGGCCGACCCAGACATCGTTCTTGGAGTGCTGCATGGTGTGTTTCGTTTCTCTTGGAAGGGTTGGCGGAGGGGCGGCACGCGTCAGAAGCTGAACATCCACGCGGTGAGCAGGAAGTCCAGCCCCAGCACCGTGAGCGAGGCCATCACCACGGTGCGCGTGGTGGCGCGCGACACGCCCTCGGGCGTGGGCTTGGCGACGAAGCCCTGCAGCAGCGCGACGAAGGTGACGGTGACGCCGAAGACGAAGCTCTTGAGGACGCCGTTGCCCACGTCCGCCCAGACGTCCACCCCGCCCTGCATCTGGCCCCAGAAGGCGCCGCCGTCCACGCCGAGCATGACCACGCCGACGACCCAGCCCCCGAGCACGCCGACCGCGCTGAACACGGCCGCCAGCAGGGGCATGGCGATCACCCCGGCCCAGAAGCGCGGCGCGAGGATGCGGCGCACCGGGTCGACGGCCATCATCTCCATGGCCGACAGCTGCTCGCCCGCGCGCATCAGGCCGATCTCGGCGGTGAGCGAGGTGCCCGCGCGGCCCGCGAAGAGCAGCGCCGACACCACGGGCCCGAGCTCGCGCACCAGCGCGAGCGCCACGAGCAGCCCGAGCGCCTGAGAGGAGCCGTAGCGCTGCAGCGTGTAGTAGCCCTGCAGCCCCAGCACGAAGCCCACGAAGAGGCCCGAGATGGCGATGATCGACAGGGAATAGTTGCCCAGGAAGTGCAGCTGGTCGCGCACCAGGCCGAAGCGCTGCAGCGTCGGGCCGACCAGGCCCACGAGGCGTGCGAACAGGCGGGTCGCCCGGCCGATGTCCGCGAGCAGGCGGCGCGTGGCGAAGCCGGCGTCGGAAGGTTTCCACCAGCTCATCGCGCACCTCCGCCCGTGGCGTCGCCCGTGCCGAGCGGGCCGAAATCGTCGGCCACCGAGGGGCCGGGGTAATGGAACGGGACGGGGCCGGTGGGCAGCGCGTGCACGAACTGGTGCACCAGCGGATCGGTGCTGGCGCGCACTTCCTCGGGCGAGCCCTGGGCCGCCACCACGCCGGGCCCGAGGATGACCACGTGGTCCGCCACACGGAAGGTCTCCTCCACGTCGTGCGAGACGACGAGCGTGGTGAGACCCATGGCGTCGTTCATCTGCCGGATCAGCTGCGCCGCCGTGCCGAGCGAGATCGGGTCAAGCCCCGCGAAGGGCTCGTCGTAGAGGATCAGTTCGGGATCGAGCGCGATGGCCCGCGCCAGGGCCACGCGGCGCGCCATGCCGCCCGAGATCTGGCTCGGCATCAGGTCGCGCGCGCCGCGCAGGCCCACGGCCTGCAGCTTCATGAGCACGATGTCGCGCACCAGCGCTTCCGAAAGATCGGTGTGCTCGCGCAGCGGGAAGGCCACGTTCTCGAACACGGTCATGTCGGTGAAGAGCGCGCCGAACTGGAACAGCATGCCCATGCGCCGGCGCGCGGCGTAGAGCTGGTCGCGGTCCATGCGCGCCACGTCCTGGCCGTTCACCAGCACCTCGCCCTGCTGCGCCAGGTGCTGCCCGCCGATGAGGCGCAGCACGGTCGTCTTGCCGCCGCCGGACGCGCCCATGAGCGCCGTCACCTTGCCGCGCGGAATGCGCAGCGACACGTCGCGCAGGATCGGTCGATCGCCATACGAGAACGTGACGTTGCGCAGCTCGACCAGGGGGGTTTCGGACATGCGGGAGAGGGGATGAATGCGGGTGGATGCGTGATTGTCGCGGCTGCGGCCGCGGGACGTGCGAGCGATGGTAACGCAAACATACATGCATGCATGTTTGCTGGAAACACCCTCGGCTGCTTGCTATGCTTTCAAGAGCAACCAAACGATACCGGGTGAGCGCTGAAGCAGATCCGGCCACCCAGTATCCCGGGCTGTGGCGTCCGCGTCACAGCATGCTGCGAAGAAATGCCTGCGTTCGCGCATGCCGCGGGGTAGCGAAGAACTCCGCCGCCGGCGCGGCCTCGATGATCTCGCCCTGGTCCATGAACACCACCCGGTTCGCCACCTCGCGCGCGAAGCCCATCTCGTGCGTGACGACCAGCATGGTCATGCGTTCCCGGGCCAGCGCGCGCATGGTGCGCAGCACCTCGCCGGTCAGTTCCGGGTCGAGCGCCGAAGTGGGCTCGTCGAAGAGCAGGATGTCCGGCTCCATGGCCAGCGCACGGGCGATGGCCACGCGCTGCTTCTGCCCGCCCGACAGCCGGCCGGGGTAGCTGTCCTGCTTCTCCAGCAGCCCCACCTTCGCGAGCAGCGCCTGCGCGGGCGGCACGGCGGCCTGGCGGGACACGCCCTTGACCACCATGGGCGCCTCGATGACGTTCTCCAGCACGGTGAAGTGCGGGAACAGGTTGAACGACTGGAACACCATCCCCATGCGGCGGCCGATGCGGCGCACCTCGGCATCGGGCACGTAGCGGCAGCGCCCCCCGGCATCGGTCGTCGCGAGCGTGTCGCCTTCGATGGAGATGTGGCCGCGGTCGATGGTCTCCAGATGGTTCAGGCAGCGCAGGAAGGTGCTCTTGCCCGAGCCCGAGGGGCCGATCACGGCCACGGTCTCGCCGCGGCCCAGAGTGAGCGACACGTCCCGCAGCACGGGCACGCCGCCGAAGGCCTTGTGCAGGCCGCGCGCCTCGATCATGGGCACGCCGGCGGATGCACCGGCACCGGCACCGGCAGCGGGGGCGGAAAGGTCAGGCGTCATGGCGGGCATAGCGGCGCTCCAGGCGCTGGAAGCCCCAGGTCAGCACCAGGGTCATCACGAGATAGAAGGCGGCGGCCACGAGGAAGGGCGTGGTCGTGAAATCGCGCTGCACGATGCCGCGCGCGGCGCGCAGCAGGTCGTTCAGGGCCAGCACGTAGATGAGCGACGTGTCCTTGACCAGCGTGATGGTCTCATTGCTCATGGGCGGCAGGATGCGGCGCACCATCTGCGGCAGCACGATGCGCCGCATCGTCTGCCCGTACGTCATGCCCAGCACCTTGGCGGCCTCGTACTGGCCGCGGTCGATCGACTGGATGCCCGCGCGGAAGATCTCGGCGAAGTAGGCCGCGTAGTTCAGCGCGAACGCCACCACCGCCGCGGGGAAATCCGGCAGCCGCACGCCGATCACCGGCACGAACGGCAGCGCGAAATAGATGAACAGCATCTGCAGCATCAGCGGCGTGCCGCGCATCAGCCAGATGTAGCCGTTGACCAGCCCCGACAGCGGCCCCCAGCGCGACAACCGCGCCAGCGCCAGCGCCAGCCCGAGCGGCACCGCCAGCACCAGCGTGATCGCGAAGAGCTTCAGCGTGACCGTCGCGCCCTGCGCCAGCGGCCCCAGAAGTGAAAGAACGTAATCCATCTACGAGCTACGAGAATCCATGGCTAAACGGCGGCAGCCAGCAAGGTCAAAGGCCCAGGCACTGGCGCGGCCAAGGGCCAGCGGCAGCCGCGCAAGGGCCGCCCCGCAGCGCCGGCTGCGTCCCCCTTCCCGCATCGCGCAGCGATGCGAGAGAAGGGGGAAGCGGCGAAGCCGCTCAGGGGGATGCGCGCCAGTTATTTGATGATGTTCTTGCCGAACCACTGCGTCGCGATCGTGGCCGCGGCGCCGTCCTGCTTCATGTCGGCGAGCGCCTTGTCGAGGCGGCCCTGCAGGGCGGTGTCGTCCTTGCGCACGCCCACGCCGTATTCCTCGGTGCCGAAATGCTCGTCCAGCACCGCGTAGTCCTGCGGCTTCTTGGCGACGTAGTAGCGGCCCACCACCTCGTCCACCACCACGGCCTCCAGGCGGCCGGTGGAGAGGTCCATGAGCGCGGTCACGTTGTCGCCGAAGGTCTTGAATTCCTTGAACGATTTGAAGACGGCGTCTTCCTTCTTCACGGCATCGACGGCGCTGCTGCCGTCCTGCGCGCCCACGACCTTGCCGGCGAGATCGGCCTTGGTCTTGATCGGGGAGCTGGCGGCCACGACGACGATCTGGTGGTTCTCCATGTAGGGCGCGGTGAAGGCGATGTTCTGCTTGCGCTCTTCGGTGATGGTGAGGCCGTTCCAGAGCGCATCCACGCGCTTGCCGGAGAGTTCGGCCTCCTTGGCGCTCCAGTCGATCGGCTTGAACTCCACCTCCACGCCCATGCGCTTGGCGGCCTCGCGGGCCATGTCGATGTCGAAGCCCACGAGCTGGTTCTTCTCGTCGCGGAAGCCCATCGGCGGGAAGTTGTCGTCCAGGCCGACCACGATCTTCGTGACGGCGGCGGGAGGCGTCGCGGGCGTGGCGGCAGCGGTGGGCTGCGCGCTCTCGTTCTTGCCGCAGGCGGCGAGCAGGGCACCCAGGGACATCAGGGCAATGGCGGCGATTTTCTTCATGGCGATGGACACGACCGGCGCAGGGCCGGCTCTGGCGAGGGGAAACGAGGAAAAATGAACGACGAACGGCGGGACGGGCCTTGCGGCGCGCGCGCACCGGGAACGGGCTCCACGGCCTGGCGACCCCGGGCGAAACCGGCACGGCGGTGTGGCGCCGCGGCATTCGCACGGCCCGCTGGCGGGCCGTCGGATGCGGGCCGCAGCGCCCGATCCGGCCCGTATTGTCCCCGATCGCGCAGTCCCGCGCCAAAACGGTGCATGCGCGGCGCCAGGGGCGTGATGCCGCCCGCGTATTCCGGGGCCTTCAGGACGATTCAGAACGCTTAAGGCCACGGCTTCGCGAGGAAGAAACAATCCTCTTCAGAATCTGCGTTGCGGAAAAGAAAGGACCCGGCACGGATCGGGCCGCACCCCGCGCCGCCGGAGAACGCAAGGTGCGCACGTCACCGGCGGCCACCATTTCAGCGCCCGACCCAGAGAGGAATCGACATGACCACCACCAACAACACCGTGCCCGGCGGCTGGACGCCCTTCCACTTCGACCTCACGCCCGAGGCCAAGAAGGTCTTCGAGGCCACCGCAGGCAAGCTGATCGGCGTGAAGTACACGGCCCTCGCCTTCGCCACGCAGGTGGTCAACGGCACCAACTACTCCTTCCTCGCCAAGGGCCAGCCCGTGGCGCCCCAGGCGGCTCCGCGCGTGGTGAAGATCCACGCGCACCAGCCCCCGAGCGGTGATCCGCACCTCGACCAGATCATCACGGTCACGCCCTGACACGGCCTGGGCGGCACATCCGCCCTGCCGTCGAGGCCTTCAAAAGAAACGGCGCCCCTCGGGGCGCCGTTCGCTTTTACTGCCCGTGCCCCGCCGGAACCGGCGGCCACGGCAGCCGGCCGCTCAGCGCGGCAGGTCCGAATACCCCATCAGGAATTCGTCCACCGCGCGCGCGGCCTGCCGGCCTTCGCGGATGGCCCAGACCACCAGCGACTGGCCGCGGCGCATGTCGCCGGCCGCGAACACCTTGGGCACGTTGGTCGTGTAGCCGCCGGTGAAGTCGGTGCTGGCGCGGGCGTTGCCGCGGGCATCTTTCTCGACGTCGAAGGCTTCCAGCACGGGCGACACCGGAGCGACGAAGCCCATGGCCAGCAGCACGAGGTCGGCCTTGAGCGTCTGCTCGGAGCCGGCCACTTCGACCATCTTGCCGTCCTTCCACTCCACGCGCACCGTCTTCAGGCCCGTGACCTTGCCCTTCTCGCCGATGAATTCCTTCGTGGCGATGGCGAACTCGCGCTCGCAGCCCTCTTCGTGGCTGGAGCTGGTGCGCAGCTTGTAGGGCCAGTAGGGCCAGGTCAGCGGGCGGTTCTCCACCTCGGGCGGCTGGGGCATCAGCTCGAACTGCGTCACGCTCGCGGCGCCGTGGCGGTTGCTCGTGCCCACGCAGTCGCTGCCGGTGTCGCCGCCGCCGATCACGATGACGTGCTTGCCATCCGCGCGCAGCTGGCCCTTGAGCTTGTCGCCCGCGTTCACCTTGTTCTGCTGGGGCAGGAACTCCATCGCGAAATGCACGCCGTCCAGCTCGCGGCCCGGCACGGGCAGGTCACGGCTCTGCTCGGCGCCGCCGGCCAGCAGCACGGCGTCGAACTCCTGCTGCAGTTGCTCGGGCGTGACGGTGTCCTTGGCCCAGTTGGTGACCTTGGAGCCCTTGCCCAGGCCGTCCTTGGCCGCGCCCACGAACACGCCGGTGCGGATGGTGACGCCCTCGGCCCGCATCTGCTCGGCGCGGCGGTCGATGTGCGACTTCTCCATCTTGAAGTCGGGAATGCCGTAGCGCAGGAGGCCGCCGATGCGGTCGTTTTTCTCGAAGAGCGTCACGTCGTGGCCGGCGCGCGCGAGCTGCTGGGCGGCCGCCATGCCCGCGGGGCCGGAACCCACCACGGCCACCTTCTTGCCGGTCTTGTGCTTGGCCGGGCGCGGCTTCACCCAGCCCTCGGCCCAGGCGCGGTCGATGATCGCGTGCTCGATGGACTTGATGCCCACCGGGTCGTCGTTCACGTTCAGCACGCAGGCGGCCTCGCAGGGCGCGGGGCAGATGCGGCCCGTGAACTCGGGGAAGTTGTTGGTCGAGTCCAGCACCGCCCAGGCGCTTTTCCAGTCCTGCTGGTAAACCAGGTCGTTGAAGTCCGGAATGATGTTGTTGACCGGGCAGCCGCTGTTGCAGAACGGCGTGCCGCAGTCCATGCAGCGCGCGCCCTGCAGCTTGGCCTGCGTCTCGTCCAGGCCGATGACGAATTCCTTGTAGTGCTTCAGGCGCTCGGTGACGGGCTTGTAGCCCTCCTCGATGCGCTCGTATTCCATGAAGCCGGTGGTCTTTCCCATGATTGCGTGTCCTGTCGTTGTGGGGTGCGAAGCGGTGCGTCGTCGGTGCGTGCGGCCTTACTTGGCCGGCACCGCGGCACGCGCCTTCTCCTGCTCGGGAGCGGCCACCGGCGGGGTGGGCGGCTCCTGCAGCGCCTTGCGTTCGTGGATCTCGGACAGCGCGCGCTTGTACTCGGTGGGGAACACCTTCACGAACTTCGCCCGCGAGGCCGCCCAGTTGTCCAGCAGTTCGCGCGCACGCTTGCTGCCGGTCCAGCGGTTGTGGTCCTCCAGCATCTTCTTGAGCTGCGCCTCGTCGGTCTGGCCGCGGTGCCAGATGCCGGCGTGGGTGGTCGCCATCTGCTCGTCGGAGGGCACGATGCGGTCCAGCGTGACCATCGACAGGTTGCAGCGCGTGTGGAACAGGCCGTCCTCGTCGTAGACGTAGGCCACGCCGCCGCTCATGCCGGCCGCGAAGTTGCGCCCCGTCTTGCCGAGCACCACCACCGTGCCGCCCGTCATGTACTCGCAGCCGTGGTCGCCCGTGCCTTCCACCACCGCGGAGGCGCCGGAGAGGCGCACCGCGAAGCGCTCGCCCGCCACGCCGCCGAAGAAGGCTTCGCCGGTGGTGGCGCCGTACATCACCGTGTTGCCCACGATGGTGTTGCGCGTGGTGTCGCCGCGGAAGTCGATGCTGGGGCGCACGATCACGCGGCCGCCCGAGAGGCCCTTGCCGGTGTAGTCGTTGGCGTCGCCGATCAGGTAGAGCGTGATGCCGCGCGTCAGGAACGCGCCGAACGACTGCCCGCCCGTGCCTTCGAGCTGGATGCGGATGGTGTCGTCGGGCAGGCCCTCGGGGTGCTCGCGCGTCACCGCGCCCGAGAGCATCGCGCCCACGGAACGGTTCACGTTGCGCGCCACCTCGATGAACTGCACGCGCTCGCCCTTCTCGATGGCCGGCCGGCTGCGCTCGATGAGCTTGCGGTCCAGCGTGTGCTCGATGTTGTGGTCCTGCGTGTCCACGTGGAAGCGGGGCACGTCGGCGGGCACCTGCGGCTGGGCGAACAGGCGGCCGAAATCGAGGCCGCGCGCCTTCCAGTGCGCGATGCCGGCGCGCATGTCGAGCAGGTCGGTGCGGCCGATCAGGTCGTCGAACCTGGCGATGCCCAGCTGCGCCATGATCTGGCGCACTTCCTCGGCGACGAAGAAGAAGTAGTTCACCACGTGCTCGGGCTTGCCCGAGAACTTCTGGCGCAGCACCGGGTCCTGCGTGGCCACGCCCACCGGGCAGGTGTTCAGGTGGCACTTGCGCATCATGATGCAGCCCTCCACCACCAGCGGCGCGGTGGCGAAGCCGAACTCGTCGGCGCCCAGCAGCGCGCCGATGGCGACGTCGCGGCCGGTCTTCATCTGGCCGTCGGCCTGCACGCGAATGCGGCCGCGCAGGCGGTTCAGCACCAGGGTCTGCTGGGTCTCGGCCAGGCCGATCTCCCAGGGCGAGCCCGCGTGCTTGATGGACGACCAGGGCGACGCGCCCGTGCCGCCATCGTGGCCGGCGATCACCACGTGGTCGCTCTTGCACTTGGCCACGCCGGCCGCGATCGTGCCCACGCCCACTTCGGACACCAGCTTGACCGAGATGTCGGCGTGCGGCGCCACGTTCTTCAGGTCGTGGATCAGCTGCGCCAGGTCCTCGATCGAGTAGATGTCGTGGTGCGGCGGCGGCGAGATCAGGCCCACGCCCGGCACGCTGTGGCGCAGCTTGCCGATGTAGTCGGACACCTTGCCGCCGGGCAGCTGGCCGCCTTCGCCGGGCTTGGCGCCCTGGGCCATCTTGATCTGGATCTGGTCGGCCGACGACAGGTACTCGGCCGTGACGCCGAAGCGGCCCGAAGCCACCTGCTTGATGCGCGAACGCAGCGAGTCGCCGTCCTGCAGCGGAAGATCGACCTCGACGTTGGCGGCGCCGATCACGGACTTGAGCGTGTCGCCCTGCCTGATCGGGATGCCCTTCAGCTCCTGGCGGTAGCGCGCGGCATCCTCGCCGCCCTCACCGGTGTTGCTCTTGCCGCCGATGCGGTTCATCGCCACGGCCAGCGTGGCGTGCGCCTCGGTGGAGATCGAGCCCAGCGACATCGCGCCGGTGGCGAAGCGCTTGACGATGTCCTTCGCCGATTCGACCTGCTCCACGGGGATCGCCTTGGCCGGGTCGAACTTGAACTCGAACAGGCCGCGCAGCGTCATGTGGCGGCGGCTCTGGTCGTTGATGATCTGCGCGTATTCCTTGTACGTGTTCCAGTTGTTGGCGCGCGTGGAATGCTGCAGCTTGGCGATCGCGTCGGGGCTCCACATGTGCTCCTCGCCGCGCGCGCGCCAGGCGTACTCGCCGCCCGCGTCCAGCATGGTCTCCAGCACCGGGTCGTCGCCGAACGCGGCCTTGTGCATGCGGATGGCTTCCTCGGCGATCTCGAACACGCCGATGCCCTCCACGCGGCTGGCCGTGCCGGTGAAGTACTTGGCGATGGTGTCGGTGTTCAGGCCGATGGCCTCGAACAGCTGCGCGCCGCAGTAGCTCATGTACGTGGACACGCCCATCTTGGACATGATCTTCGACAGGCCCTTGCCGATCGCCTTCACGTAGTTGTAGATGGCCTTCTCGGGCGACAGGTCGCCCGACATGTCCTTGTGCATGTCGGCCAGCGTCTCCATGGCCAGGTAGGGGTGCACGGCCTCGGCGCCGTAGCCCGCGAGCACGGCGAAGTGGTGCACTTCGCGCGCCGTGCCGGTCTCCACCACCAGGCCGGCCGTGGTGCGCAGGCCCTCGCGCACCAGGTGCTGGTGGATGGCCGACAGCGCCAGCAGCGCGGGAATCGCCACCTGCGTCGCGCTCACGGCGCGGTCGCTGATGATCAGGATGTTGGCGCCGCCCTTGATCGCGTCCACGGCCTGCGCGCACAGCGAGGCCAGCTTGGCCTCCACGCCCTCACGGCCCCAGTCCAGCGGGTAGGTGATGTCGATCACCGCGCTCTTGAACTTGCCCTGCGTGTGCTGCTCGATGTCGCGCAGCTTGGCCATGCCCGCGAAGTCGAGCACCGGCTGGCCCACTTCGAGCCGCATCGGCGGGTTGACCTGGTTGATGTCCAGCAGGTTGGGCTTCGGCCCGATGAAGCTCACGAGCGACATCACGATCGCCTCGCGGATCGGGTCGATCGGCGGGTTGGTCACCTGCGCGAAGAGCTGCTTGAAGTAGTTGTAGAGCGGCTTGTTCTTGCCCGAGAGCACGGCCAGCGGGCTGTCGTTGCCCATGGAGCCGATGCCTTCCTCGCCGTTCTTCGCCATTGGCGCCATCAGGAACTTGATGTCTTCCTGCGTGTAGCCGAAGGCCTGCTGGCGGTCCAGCAGCGGCAGTTCGGCCGGCAGCGGCGCGACCGGCGCGTCGCCGCCGACGCTGTCGAGCTTGATGCGCAGGTTCTCGATCCACTGCTTGTAGGGCTTGGTGTTGACGATGTTGGCCTTCAACTCGTCGTCGTCGATCATGCGGCCCTGCTCGAGGTCGATCAGGAGCATCTTGCCGGGCTGCAGGCGCCACTTGCGCACGATCTTGTTCTCGGGCACGGGCAGCACGCCCGATTCGGAGGCCAGGATCACGATGTCGTCGTCGGTCACGCAGTAGCGCGAGGGGCGCAGGCCGTTGCGGTCCAGCGTGGCGCCGATCTGGCGGCCGTCGGTGAACACGATGGAGGCCGGGCCGTCCCAGGGCTCCATCATCGCGGCGTGGTATTCGTAGAAGGCGCGGCGGCGGCCGTCCATCGTGGCGTGCTGCTCCCACGGCTCGGGGATCATCATCATCACGGCCTGGCTGATCGGGTAGCCGGCCATGGTCAGCAGTTCGAGGCAGTTGTCGAACGTGGCGGTGTCGGACTGGTCCGCGAAGCTGATCGGGTAGAGCTTCTTCAGGTCCGGGCCCAGCACGGGCGAGGCCATCACGCCTTCGCGCGCGCGCATCCAGTTGTAGTTGCCCTTGACGGTGTTGATCTCGCCGTTGTGCGCCACGTAGCGGTACGGGTGGGCGAGCGGCCACTCGGGGAAGGTGTTGGTGGAGAAGCGCTGGTGCACGAGGCCGATGGCCGAGACGCAGCGCGGGTCCTGCAGGTCGAGGTAGTAGGTGCCCACCTGGTCGGCCAGCAGCAGGCCCTTGTAGACCACGGTGCGGCTCGACATGCTGGGAACGTAGTATTCCTTGCTGTGCTTGAGCTTCAGGCTCTGGATGGCGGCGCTGGCCGTCTTGCGGATCACGTACAGCTTGCGCTCGAGCGCGTCCTGCACGATCACGTCGTTGCCGCGGCCGATGAAGACCTGGCGCAGGATCGGCTCCTTGGTGCGCACGGTGGGCGACATCGGCATGTCGACGTTCACCGGCACGTCGCGCCAGCCGAGCAGCACCTGGCCTTCGGCCTTGATGGCGCGCTCCATCTCCTGCTCGCAGGCGAGGCGGGATGCGTGCTCCTTGGGCAGGAAGATCATGCCGACGCCGTATTCGCCGGCGGGCGGCAGCGTGACGCCCTGGCGGGCCATCTCCTCGCGGTAGAGCGCGTCCGGGATCTGGATCAGGATGCCGGCGCCGTCGCCCATCAGCTTGTCGGCACCGACAGCGCCGCGGTGGTCGATGTTCTCGAGGATCTTCAGCGCCTGGGTGACGATGTCGTGGCGTTTCTCGCCCTTGATGTGGGCTACGAAGCCAAGGCCGCACGCATCGTGCTCGTTGGCGGATGCGTACAAACCGTGCTGTTGCAGGTGCTGGATTTCGGCGGCCGTCGTCATGGCGCACTCCTCAAGAAAAATCGCGGGGAGCCCGAGCGTATTGCATGACGTTATGCTGGGCAAGCATTTTTAATTAGGGTCAGATACCAAATAATTCCCCTAATCAATTCATCAAGAATTAATAAGGGACACATCAAATAGATGCGTGGGACGGCGATCTGGCTGTTTTTTCAGACGTCCGAAAATCCGGAGACCGGTTTGCGTGGCCGCCCTGCCTGGGCTTTCGTCACACGCCGTGTTGTCTGGGCCTGCAGGGCCGCCACGAAATCCGCATCACCGAGCGCCCAGCCCGACAGCGTCGCGTCGGTGATGCGCCGGCATTCCTGCTCCGCCAGCCCCGCCTGTACCAGTGCCCCATAGGAAGCCTCGCGTGCGAACGGCGTGTTGCCCAGCGCCCAGTAGAGCGCGTGCGGGGTCACCAGCCGGTCGGGCCGCAGGCCCAGCGCATGCGCATGGCTGGACCAGGGGTACTCCGCAGGATCGGCCACCAGGCCGGCGCGCACCGGGTTCAGGTCGATATAGGCCATGCACGCCAGCAGGTAGCGCGCGGGATCGAGCACGGTGGAGCGGTATCGCCCTTCCCACAGCGTCCCGGTGCGCCCGTGGCGCTGATTGAAGGCGCGCACGTAGCGGCGGCCCACGGCCTGCATGAGCAGCGGCAGGCCCGCGGCCGTGCGCGGCGTGGCCAGCAGGTGGAAATGGTTGTCCATCAGCACGTAGGCGTGCACGGCCACGTCGCAGGCACGCGCCTGTTCCACGAGCGATTCGAGCAGCATTTCGCGGTCCTGCCGGTCCACGAACACCGCCTGCCGGTTGTTGCCCCGGTGGATCACGTGGTGTGGATAGCCGGGCAGGGTCAGTCGGGGGAGGCGGGCCATGGCAGGTTCGGCAACGGTACGCGGGCCGCAGGGACCGTCAGGCCGGAGTGTCGGGCGTGCCTTGCGCGGACGCCGCGGCAGGGCCGCCGTCCGCCGCCGCCAGACCGAACCGCGGACCGAGTTCGCGCTCCAGCCCGAATTCGGAGAGGATCGCCCGCAGCCGCTCGGCCGCGCTGCGCTTGCGCTGGCCGGTGTACCGTGCCACGATCAGTTCGTTCTTCATGCTGTGCTCCCAGCCCACCAGCTCCGTCACCGTGACCTGGTAGCCGCTGGCCTCCAGGTACAGGCAGCGCAGCACGTTCGTCAGCTGGCTGCCCAGCTCGCGCGTGTGCAGCGGATGCCGCCACAGCTCGGCCAGGGGTGTGCGCGCCAGGGCCAGCGCCTTGTGCTGCCGCAGGCAGGCCGCCACCTCGGCCTGGCAGCAGGGCACCAGCACCATCGCGCGCGCCTGCTTGGCCAGCCCGAAGGCGATGGCATCGTCGGTGGCGGTATCGCAGGCATGCAGCGCCGTCACCACGTCGAAGCGCGCAGGCAGCGCATCCGCCTGCATGGAGTCGGCCACGCTCAGGGCGAGGAACGACATGCGCCCGAAGCCCAGGCGCTGCGCCAGCGCCTGCGAGCGCTCCACCAGCTCGGCGCGCGTCTCGATGCCGTAGATGTGGCCGCGGCCCAGCTCCCGGAAGAACAGGTCGTAGAGGATGAAGCCCAGGTACGACTTGCCCGCGCCATGGTCCGCCAGCGTGGGCGCGTGCCCGTCCTGCGACAACTCGCGCAGCAGCGGTTCGATGAACTGGAACAGGTGGTAGACCTGCTTGAGCTTGCGCCGCGAATCCTGGTTGAGCCGCCCCTCGCGCGTGAGGATGTGCAGCTCCTTGAGCAATTCGACGGACTGGCCGGGCCGCAGCTCCTGCAGCACCTGCGCGTCCGCGGCCGGGCCTGCGCTGCCGCGTGCAGCCGGGGCCTTCGGGGCCTTCTGCGCCTGCGCGGCGGTCCGGGCGGTCTTCTTCATGCCCCGCTCCGGGTGCCGCCATGCGCCACCGGGCAGCGCGGCCCCACGTCGAGCGCCGCCCAACCATCGGCGCCCAGCTTCTCGAGCACGTCGATGTTGCGCTCGAAGATCGCCTCCGCCTCCGGGAAGGCCTCGACGGCGCGGTCGATGCTTTCCTCGCGCAGCAGGTGCAGGGTGGGATATGGTGCCCGGTTGGTGGCGTTGCCCACGTCGTCCACGTCCGTATCGGCGAACTGGAAGCGCGGATGGAACGACGCCACCTGCAGGATGCCGCCCAGGTCCATCGCCTCGACGAGATCGTCCGCCAGCCCGAGGAAATCGTTGAAGTCGAGGAAATCTTCCATGCAGCGCGGCGCCATCAGCAGCGTGGTGTCGCGCTGTTCCGGCGATGCCTCGGCCAGGGCCTCCAGCTCGCGCTGCAGGTCTTCGGCGAGCGCGCGCGCGTCCTCGGCGTCGCTCACCACGTAGTGGATCTGGCCCTTGGCGTGCACGGACTTGGCGAACGGGCACAGGTTCAGCCCGATGACCGCGCGCTCCAGCCAGCGGACCATGTCGTCGATCACGGTCTGGTGCGGTGGGGACGCGGTGGCGGAAGGCGGCACCGCGCCGGCGGGAATTTCGCTCATGGAGACTTTCACAGGGGGGGATAACCCGCGATTTTATCGGGCCGCCCACGGCCGGGCCCGCCGGAGGCCGGCAGTGCCCCCTGCGGGCCGGGCATGGCCGCGGGATGGCCGCGCGCCATGGTCCCTTCAGGACAGCAGGCGCTGCCCCGTCAGCCGCTCGTGCTCGCGCACGGCGAAGCGATCCGTCATGCCGGCGATGAAATCCGCCACGGTGCGCGCATGCGGCAGTCCGGCGACCGATCCCGCCGTCACGGCAGCGTTCCGCGCATCCGCCGCCCGTTCCGCGAACCGGTGCTTCATCTCCTCCGGCCGCGCCGCATAGATGCCGAACAGCTCGCGCACCACCTGCTGCGCACGGCCCGTGGTCTCCATCACCTGCGGATGCCGGTAGAGGTTCTGGAAGAGGAACCGCTTGAGCGCCTGCGACTGCTCGCGCATGGCGGCGCTGAAGCCCACCAGCGGCGGCAAGCGGCGCACCTCGTCCGCCGAACGCGGCGCGGCGTCGGCCAGTGCGGCACTGGTGGCATCGATCACGTCGTACACCTGCGCGCTGAGCATGCGGCGGATCGCCTCGTGCAGCAGGCGGCGCTCGGCCTGCGGGGCGGCGAGGTGCGGGTGCTCGCGCTCGGCATCCGCCCGGAAGCGGTCAAAGAGCGGCACCTCGCGCAACTGCGCCAGCGTGATCAGGCCGGAGCGCACGCCGTCGTCGATGTCGTGCGCGTTGTAGGCGATTTCGTCGGCGAGGTTGCACAGCTGCGCCTCCAGTCCGGGCTGCTCGCGGCGCAGGAAGCGCGCGCCCACCCCGCCCGGCTCCGACGCCTCCAGGCGCTCGGCATTCGCGCGCGAACAGTGCTTGAGGATGCCCTCGCGCGTCTCGAAGGTGAGGTTCAGCCCGTCGTAGTCGGGGTAGCGCTCTTCCAGCGCATCGACCACGCGCAGGCTCTGCAGGTTGTGCTCGAAGCCGCCATGGGGCGCCATGCAGGCGTTCAGCGCGTCCTGCCCGGCGTGGCCGAAGGGTGTATGGCCCAGGTCGTGGGCCAGCGACACCGCCTCCACCAGGTCCTCGTTGATGCGCAGCGACCGCGCGATGGAGCGTCCCAGCTGCGCCACCTCCAGCGAATGCGTGAGCCGCGTGCGGAACAGGTCCCCCTCGTGGTTGAGGAACACCTGCGTCTTGTAGACCAGCCGCCGGAACGCCGTCGAATGCACGATGCGGTCGCGGTCGCGCTGGTACTCGGTGCGCGTGGGCGCCGCGGCCTGCGCATGCCGGCGGCCGCGCGTCGAAGCGGAATGGCAGGCATACGGGGCGAGCAGGCTCTCCCCCGCCCCCTCGGCCGACGCCGCGGCCGCGGCTGCGGCTGCGGCTTCGCCCGCGGCGCCCGCGGCGCCCGCCGGGATGTCCGCGTACGCAGCCAGGGGAGACGGAGCCTCGCGGCCGGCGGCACCGCCAGCGACCAGGGCATCGGCGTTCGCGCGCATGTCCCGCATCGCTCAGGCGCAGCAGGTGTCCACGACCTCGCGCACCAGCGCGTCCGGCGCGGGCCGCACCGCCGCGCGCCCCGGCCCGTCGATGACGACGAAGCGGATCTCGCCGCCCTCGGCCTTCTTGTCCACCCGCATGAGTTCGAGGTAACGACCCGCGTTGTCCGCGGCATCGAGCACCGGCCCCCGCACGGGCAGCCCGGCGCGCTCGACGAGGCGGCGCAGGCGCTTCGTGAAGGCAGCGTCCACCAGCCCCAGGCGGCGCGACAGCTCGGCCGCCATCACCATGCCGGCCCCGACCCCTTCGCCGTGCAGCCACACGCCGTAGCCCATCCCGGCCTCGATCGCATGCCCGAAGGTATGCCCGAAATTCAGGATGGCGCGCAACCCGGCCTCGCGTTCGTCCTGCCCCACCACCCAGGCCTTGATCTCGCAGCTGCGGCGCACCGCATGCGCCAGCGCAGCGTGATCGCCCGCACGCAGCGCGTCCACCTGCCCATCGAGCCACGCCATGAATTCCATGTCGGCGATCGGGCCGTACTTGATCACCTCGGCCAGCCCGGCGCTCAGCTCGCGGGCCGGCAGCGTGGCGAGCGTGGACAGGTCGCACACCACCCGCTGCGGCTGGTAGAACGCCCCGATCATGTTCTTGCCCAGGGGATGGTTGATGGCCGTCTTGCCGCCCACCGACGAATCCACCTGCGCGAGCAGCGTCGTCGGCACCTGCACGAACGGCACGCCGCGCATGTAGCTCGCGGCCGCGAAGCCCGTCATGTCGCCCACCACGCCGCCGCCCAGGGCGAACAGCACCGTCTTGCGGTCGCAGCCCTGCGACAGCAGGGCGTCGAAGATGCGGTTCAGCGTCGTCCAGTCCTTGTGTTCCTCGCCGTCCGGCAGCACGGCGACCAGCACTTCAGGGTAGTGGGCCGACAGCGCGCCGCGCAGCGGCTCCGCATAGAGCGGCGCCACCGTCTCGTTGGTCACGATCAGCGCCCGCGTGGCCCGCGGCAGGCCCGCGTAGGTGCGCGCATCGCCCAGCAGGCCGGCCCCGATCTCGATGCCGTAGCTGCGGTCGCCCAGGTCGATCTCGACGCGTGCGGCGCGTGCTGAGGTGCCATCGGCGGCTGCGCCGGCCGCTGCTGCCGCCGCCGCCGTGCCGGCAGCGCGGAGCCCTCCGGAACGCAGGGGGGCCGCCTCGGGCGCGGAAGGGCTCGGAGACCGGGAGGCCCGGTCGGTGGTGTCGCAGGGGGTCGGGGCGTCGGCTGTCATGCCCTGAGTCTATCGGCTTCCGCCACCAGGGCCGCACCCACGGCGGTGACGGCCGCGGCGTGCCGGGGTCAGGGCGCGGGCGACCGCACGCCCGCCAGCTCGAGCTGCATGGCGATGTGCTGGGCCAGCGCGACCACGTTCTTGCCGCGTCCGGTCGCCACCACGAAATGCGCGGTCTCGCGGTAGAGCGGATCCCGCTCCTGCTGCAGCTCGCGCAGCCGGTCCAGCGGCGAGGCTACCTGCAGCAGCGGCCGCGCCTGGTCGTGCTTGATGTGCCGGAAGATTTCCTCGGGCGTGGCGTTCAGGTACACCACCGTGCCCCGCTCCCGCAGGCGTGCGCGGTTCGCAGGGCGGATCACCGCGCCGCCGCCGGTGGCGAGCACGCGCGGGGCCGCATCCTCGGTGAGCTGGCGGATCACGTCCTCTTCGAGGTCACGGAAGGCCGCCTCCCCTTCCCGATCGAAAAAACCACGGATCGAGCCGCCGATGCGCTGCTCGATCACGTGGTCGGAGTCGGTGAAGGGCAGACCCAGCCGCCGGGCGAGCTGGCGCCCGACGGTGGATTTGCCCGAACCGGGAAGGCCGATCAGTACGACATTCACTGCAGCTGGAAGGAAGCCGAAGACACCAGGCCGGCAGGAGAAGTGACCTTCACATTGATTTGCTGGCCTGCCGTGCACCCCTTCAGGCCGATGGCCACCCCGGTCTTGAGATCTTCTCCGGGAATGCCGGGCCTCGGGATGGTGTTCACCACAGGGGAACCGCTCACCTCGCCCACGGAGCAACCATCCGCCGCCGACGTGGCCGTCACGGTCGTTCCCGCAGGCATGGGAAGCAGTTGGTTGTCAGAGCTTCCGAGCCTGAAAGAAATCCCGCCGGGAGATGCGACCACGTCGGAAAAAACGGGCGTGCTGGACGAGTACAGGATCACGGTGGCTTGCCGAACCGTCGTTGCCAGCCCTTCGCTGCAGGTGTTTTCGCGAGAAGGGTTGCTGCCCCCTGCACCGGCGCATGCCAGCGAGCCACCACGAGGAATGAAGAACTCGCCCGTGTCGAACGCGTTGTTCTCGTTGTCGTCGCGGTAGGCATCGCCGATCTGGACCAGCGTGTCTCCGGCATCGAAGATGTTGTTGCCGTTGTTGTCCACGTAGTCCTTGGTGCCGGCCAGATAGGCGAGCACGGAAACCCGGCCGCCCTCGGGACGGGGGTTCTGGCTCACGAAGTCCACGGAGCACGACGAGATCTTGTTCACGGTGGTGGTGGCGCAGCTGTTGGCGACCTGGCCGCCTTCGGCCGTGAAGTTGACCACGGTGCCATCCGCCACGGCGTTGCCCTGGCGGTCGGCGATCCGCACCGTCAGCTGTGCCGGAGTGCCGTCACGGGCCCAGCCTTCGATGTTGAAGGTGCTCACGGACAGGCTCATGAACCGCTGCGACGGCGGGCCGGAAGCGATCGTCAGGTTCTGCGATTCGGCGAACACCGTGGGGGCAGCGGCCAGAGCGGCACGCACCTTCACGGGGCCGGGGATCGTTCCGGAGAACACGGAAACCGTGGCCTGGCCGGCCTGATCGGTCGTGGCCGTCACGTTCGCGGTGGAGCCGGTCGCATTCAGGCCCACGCCACCCGGGTTGGTCTGAATGCTGAAGACCACGCTGACGCCGGGCAGCGGCGTGCCCGATGCCGCGAACACCTTGAATGCGACGACCGACTGCTCGGCCGCACCCGAGCCCGCCACGAAGATCTGGGCGGGCGAGGCGGACACGAAGGTCACTGCGTTAGCCACCGGGGCGGCAACGGTGAGGGTCGCGGTGCGGGTGGAAGCGCCGGCGCTGGACGCGGAAACGTTCACGAGGCCGCTGCACAGGGTGCCGTCGGCATTGACCGCGGTGTAGTTCGCCGAAGCGATGCCGCTGCCGTTGGTGGTGACGCTGACGCCGCCGGCCGAGCCGTCCTGCCCGTTGATGCGCCCGCAGGAGGCGAAGAATGCCACGTTGACGGGCGTGCCGGAGAGGGCGTTGCCGTTCACCTGGGCCGTCACCGACAGGGTCGTGTTGCCACCCGAGGGCAGATTGGCAGAGCCGATGGAAATGGGCGACAGCGTGAGGCCCGCGGCGGTCACCGCGAAGTCGAGCTTGCCCGTGCCGGTCACCGTCGTGGTTCCGCCGGGAACGGGAACTTCCACGGTGGCCGTGAGCGTCGCGGCACCGGACGAGGTGAACGAGGCAGGACCGATCGGCACCTGCGCCACACCGGAGGCGTCCGTCAGCGCGGTGGGTTGCGCCAGCGTGGCGACCGAGGAGCCGCTGACGCTGAACGTCACCACCCGGTTGGCCACGGCCGCGCCGTTGGCGTCCTTGACGGTCGCCTTGGCCTGGTACGCGCCACCGGAGGTGATGCTGGTCACCGACTGGTTCGACGCATCGACGATCACCAGGCTCACCGTGGGCGTCGGCGTGGTCGTCCCGCCACCGCCCGAACCATTCGAGCCCCCGCTCCCGCCGCCGCCGCCGCAGGCAGCCAGTACCAGGCAGGCAATCAATGCCATGAATCTATGTATGTATTTCATCTTTTCTTCCCATCCGTTCAACGCACCGGGCCCTTGTCCGAAATCACTTTCGGCGTGATGAACACCAGCATTTCACGCTTGGTGGACTCCCGGGTCCTGTTTTTGAAGAGGTTGCCGACCACCGGCACGTCTCCCAGCACGGGGATCTTGTTCTCCTGGTTGGTTTCCTCCAACCGGAAGATCCCGCCGATCACCACCGTGCCGCCGTTCTCCACCAGAACCTGCGTCTTGACGTGGTTCGTGTCGATCGCGACGCCCTGGGTGGTCGTCTCTCCCTTGCTGTCCTTGTTCACATCCAGATCGAGGATGATGTTGCCCTCGGGCGTGATCTGCGGCGTCACTTCCAGCTTCAGCACCGCCTTCTTGAAGGCGATGGTGGTGGCGCCGTTCGGCGCGGTGACGGAATAGGGGTACTCGGTGCCCTGCTCGATCAGGGCCTTGGTCTGGTCGGCGGTGATGAGCCGCGGGCTCGAGACCACCTTGCCCTGGCCGTCCGCCTCCATGGCGGAGAGCTCCAGCGTCAGGAACCGGTTCGCCGCGGAATTGAAGAGCGTGAGGGCGAAGTTGCCGAAGCTCGCGCCCGAGGACAGGGCCGCGGGCAGGTTCACGAAGGTGGAACCGGCTGCATCCGTGCCCGTGGCCACCGTTCCGCCGCCCCCGCTGGAAGCCACGGCATTGTTGTAGCTGGTGCCGAGGGCCAGGCGGTTGCCGCCGCCCACGCTGTAGCCGCCGTCGCCGCCGCGGTTGGCCCGCAGGTCGGCGCCGCCCAGGCGCACGCCCAGGGACCTGCCGAAGGTGTCGCGCGCCTCGACGATGCGCGCCTCGATCATCACCTGGCGCACGGCCACGTCCAGCGTGCTCAGCAACTGGCGGACTTCTTCGAGCTTGGCGGGCGTGTCGGTGACGAAGAGCTGGTTCGTGCGGGGCTCGGCGATCGCGCTGCCGCGCTCGGACAGGAAGCGCGTGGAAGCGCCCGTGCTCCCGGTGCTGTTGTTGGCCAGTTGGGCCACCATGTCGGTGGCCTTGGCGTAGTTCAGCTGGAAGGCCTGGGTGCGCAGCGGCTCCAGCTTCTGGATCGCGAGCGCGGCCTCGTAGTCCTTCTTGGTGCGGGCGTCGATCTCGTCCTTGGGCGCGATCCACAGCACGGAGCCGGACTTCTTCATGCCCAGGCCCTTGGCGTCCATGATGATCTGCAGGGCCTGATCCCACGGCACGTCCTTCAGCCGCAGCGTGAGCGCGCCCGTCACCGTGTCGGAGGTGACGATGTTGAAGTTGGTGAAGTCGGCGATCACCTGCAGCAGGGAGCGCACTTCGATGTTCTGGAAGTTGAGCGACAGCTTCTCGCCGCTGAAACCCGGGCCCTGGGTGAGCTTGTTCAGGTCCACCTTCTTCTGGCGGACCTCGACCACGAACTGGTTGTCGCTCTGGTAGGCGCTGTGCTCCCACTCACCGATCGGCTCGATCGTCATGCGCACGCGGTCGCCCTGGGGGTTGGTCGTCACGATGCGCACGGGCGTACCGAAATCGGTCACGTCCAGGCGCCGGCGCAGGCCTTCGGGCAGCGAGGACTTCAGGAACTCGACCACCAGGTTGTTGCCCTGCTTGCGCAGATCGACGCCGACCTGGTTGTTCGCCAGGCCGACGATGATCCGGCCGGCCCCGTCCGTGCCGCGGCGGAAGTCCACGTCCCGCAGCGGCATCACGTCGGTGTTGCGGCTCTCGGCGAAGACGGCAGGCGCGGTCGTCTGGGTGGCGGCGGGTGCCGCGGCAGGCTGCAGCAGGACCAGCAGGGCCGAGCCCTGGATTTCGGCGCGGTACGAGGTGGGCTGCTTCAGGTTGAGCACCACGCGCGAGCGGTCGCCCGCCTCGACGATGTTCACGGATTTGAGATTGCCCTGGTTCACCTCGACGATCGACTTGCCCGTGCCGTTGGTGGTGTTCGGGAAATCAAGCGCGATGCGCGCGGGTGCCTGGATGGCGAAGCCCGAAGGCACCGCCGCAAGCGGCTGCGACAGCTCGATGCGCACCATCTCCGTGCCGCCCTGCACGGCGCCTTGCACCGCCTGGATCGAGGATTGCGCATGGGCCCAGGTGCCGCAGAGCGCGGCCGCCGCGGCCAGCAGAGCCGCTCGGCAGCGGTAACCGAACCATTTCGTTTGAATCATTTCTTCCCCTCTTGGAGATCCAGCGTCGCGGGACGCTCTATCCAGTCGCCCGTGGCGTCCTGCACGATTTCACGCAGTTGAATGGCCGTCTCGGTGATCCGGGTGATCTTTCCGTAGTTCTGGCCCAGGTAATTGCCCACGCGCACTTGGTAGATCAGGTTGTCCACCTTCAGCAGCGCCGTGGGCATCCCGCTCTTGTTCAGGCTCCCGACCATGCTCATCGCGTCCAGCGGGAAGGCTTCCAGCGGCTCCTTGCGGCGCGCCATCTCCGGAGCGATCAGCGTCGCGTTCGCGGCCACCTGCGTGGAGTCGCGCCGCAGCGCCTGGGTGAGCCGGGCCAGGTTGAACGGATCGGCGGATTCGTCCGCGACGTAGTTCTCGGGCTGGAACCGCTTGGGCTCGCTCAGGGGGGTCACGTGCGGCCGGGTCGTGGCGCGCAGCTGGGCCATCCACTCCCGCAGCTCGTCCTCGTTCGAGGAGCCGCAGCCCTGCAGTCCGAGCATCGCCAGTGCGGCGAGGCAGTACACGAAGCGCCGCGTCATTTCTTCGCCCCCCCGGCCGCCTTGCGCTGCGCCTGGATCTCGTCGGTATCCAGGTAGCGGAACGTGCGCGCCGTGGCGTCCATGGACAGCGCTCCGGCCGAGGCGTCCTTCGCGTTCGCCGGAGCGAGCGAGATGTTGTTCAGGGTCACGATGCGCGACAGGTTGGCGATGTCCGCCGCGAAGGCGCCGACGTCATGGTACTTGCCGGTGACCTTGATCGAGATCGGCAACTCGGCGTAATAGTCGCGCACGACCACCTGCCCCGGCCGGAACAGCTCGAACTGCAGGCTGCGGCCCAGCCCCGCCTGGTTGATGTCGGAGAGCAGCGCCGCCATCTCGGCCTTGCTCGGCAGCTGCTTTTCCAGCTGGATCACGTACTGCTGCACCTGCTCGCGCTGCTTCTTCAGGGCATCGAGGCTCACGGCCTTGACGAGCTTGCGCTGGTAGTCCTCGCGCAGGCTGACTTCCTTGGCGCGCTCGGCCTCGAGCTCGTCCTGGTATTCGTTGATCTTGAAGAACCACAGGAACGCGGCGATGCCGAGGGCGATGAACACGCACAGCAGCAGGCGGGGCACCGGCGGCCAGAGCGAGGGGTCCTTGGGGTCCAGGTTGCGGAACTGGCGCTGCAGGTTCTCCTGCATCGCGCCGAAATCCACCGATGTCTTTCGTTTCGTCGCCATGTTCGTCATCCCCCTGCCGCGCGCGGTGCGCTGGCTCCGTCCATGGCCTTCTGCGCCTCGCTGGTCCGCATGAGGCGGAAGCGCACGTTGAAGGAGGCGACGCGGCGCTGGTCGCGCGGCGTGAGCGCGACGTTGGCGGCCACGATCTCCACCAGTTCGGGCTTGGAGAACCAGGGCGTGTTGTCGGACAGGTTGCGCAGCATCTCCGAGACGCGCTCGTTGGATTGCGCCATGCCCTGCATGGTGATGACCTGGTCGGACTGCTTCAGGCTCGTGATGTAGACCCCGTCGGGCAGCTGGCGCACGAGTTCCGTGAGCAGGTGCACCGGCAGGTTGCGGTCGGACTGCAGGTCCTCGACCGCCTTCTGGCGGGCGCGCAGGGAGGCGATTTCCTCCTCGATGGTGGCGATCTCCTTGATCTGGCCCTCCAGGACCTTGATCTCGGACTGCAGGAAGGCGTTGCGCCCCTGCTGCTCGCCGATCATCATCTGGAACCACCAGTAGACGATGGCAGCGATCGCCAGCCCCACGAGGAAGGACGCGAACATGGCCACCTGGAAGGCTTCCTTGCGGCGCTTCCGGGCGGCCTCGCGGTGGGGCAGCAGGTTGATGAGAATCACTGGAGGAACCTCCGCATGGCGAGCCCGCACGAGGTGAGGTAGGACGGCGCTTCGCGCACCATCTTCTTGAGCCGCACGGAACTTCCGATCTCCATGCCCTCAAAGGGATTGACGGCCGTGCAGGCGCAGCCCGAATGCTGGGTGACGGCTTCCGTCAGCCCGGGCAGGGGCGCCGAGCCTCCGGCCAGCATGATGTGATCCACCCGGTTGTAGGGCGTACTGGTGAAGAAGAACTGCAATGCACGACCGATTTCCTGAGCCATGCTCTCCACGAACGGCCGCAGGACGGCGGAGCCGTAATCCTCGGGCAGGTCGCCGCTGCGCTTCTTGCTTTCCGCCTCTTCGGCAGAAAACCCGTATTGACGGACGATGAGCTGCGTCAGCTGCGCCCCGCCGAAGGCCTGGTCCCGGTCGTAGAGGACCTCGTCGTTGCGGATGACCTGCATGCTGGTCGTGAGCGCGCCCACTTCGAAGAGCGCCACCAGGGCGTCGCTGCCCTGGCCGGGAAGCGCCTCGATGAGCCGGCCGGCGGCGAGGCGGGAGGCATGCGATTCGATGTCGACGATCACGGGCTTGAGGCCCGCGGCCTCGGCGAGCCCCTGGCGGTCCTGCACCTTCTCGCGGCGGGATGCGGCGATGAGCACGTCCACGTCGCCGGGCGCGTTCTTGTTGG